>JGI2172J19969_10000344_pt1 | contig 19743 bp, 17 predicted proteins | sample DeeMarSWOR230_32_FD_19969 | JGI IMG/M metagenome (IMG submission 19969)
AAAGGCTGTCTTTGGAGAACCTCCACCAGCCGTTGGAATAATAACACCGTTTGGCGGAACTCAGCGGCTCCCAAGGATAATAGGTCCAAAGAACACGAAATACCTATTCTTCACGGGAGAGACACTAAATGCAAACATGGCATTTCAGATGGGACTTGTGAACAAAATAGTAAAACACGAACGGCTATTGGCCGAAACTAAGAACTTGGCGTGCAAAATTCTCGACCGAGCACCAACAGCTCTAAGATTCAGCAAAATTCTCATAAACTCAAGTACGAGACGATCTCTCGAAAATGGAGATAAGCTAGAAGTAGAACTCTACGCCAAATGCTTCGATACATATGACCAGAAAGAAGGAATGAACGCCTTCATTGAGAAGAGGAAACCAGTATTCGAGGGTGAATAGGACTCATACTGGGATAACTAGATGGGGTGCGCGTCTTGCGTTGCTGATTGCTTTGTCCACCAATGTAGAAAATAGTTAAAGTCAAGCGCGCGTTGTAGCAGAGAAAATCATCCTAAAATTTCCAAATGTACACAAAATTTTAAGGTGTCATATCCCACAACGAGTGGCCCAGCAAGCCGGCTTCAGGTACCACACCATTTGTGAGATAATGCGCGCGCGTGGATAAGACGTTTTCAGAAGCCCTCAGCAGAGCATAAATGAAAAAAGAGCTTGAACTACAAAATCAACATTTATTCTATCTGCTGACTTGCACCACAGATAGGCAATTCCCGAGCACGTTTTACCATGAATTTTGAATCCTATTAAACGCTTTTTGCGTGAATATCGCATTAAAAATTACAGATTTTACGTAGTGACGGATTTTCGCATATTTCGAAGTGTATATGTGTTTAGCGAGTCTACGAGAAGACTTATTAAGTCGTAATACAAACGATATGCATCTGCAGAGGGATAACAATGGAAATTATAACTCATCAAACCAACACCAACGAAAAAGATAAGATCTCGAACATCATAGATCGCGTACTAACACAAATCTTCGGAGAAGAAGCCACCCACCTGATATACAGGTACTTAGAAAGCAACTATTCACTGAAACGGAATGAGATATCTGAGAAAATCGATGTATTCGCTGAGGGACTTGAAAAGTTTCTAAGATCAGGGGCATATGCTATTGAGCGAAAGATTTTGAATGATATATACTCCAGCTATGGTTCTCTTCGCAGACTTGAATTGGAGAGAACGCAAAAAGAATATGATTTTGTTGGTCAAATGAGGTTGCTTTGTCAGAAAACATAAACTGTCTCACCCTATGCTTCAATCAAACTTTCTACTTTTGACAATTTCTTATCTCGTTAAAGGCAAGCTTGCGGTAGAAGGGAGACCATAACGATTTTATAAAGCCGTTTCGGATAGGTTCTTCCTTCCAAAAGCTTGCGCGTTAGAAGAGGAGAAATCTTGAAAGATATTTTAAGTAAGGCTGTGGATGTCGCAGTTCAAAGGTTTGGAGCCGGATACGTTGAAATTCGTGCACAGAAACTTTTCGAGACTATGCTTACGGTCAAAGAGGAACGTGTTGAAGCCGCGAGTCAAGGGATTGAAAACGGAGTCGCCTTGCGCGTGCTTGTGAACGGTGCATGGGGTTTCGCGTCGGTTGGAACGTTAAGTGTTGAAACCTTAATGAACGCTGTTTCATACGCTTGTAAAATGGCAAAGGCTGCAAGTTTAAGGTTGAAAGAACCGATAAAGCTTGTTGAAACTAATGCGGTAGAAGACAAAGTGCTGGTGAGGCCTAGGAAAGACCCGTCAAAGATCTCCATAGAGGACAAGTTGAACACAACTTCANCTATGAGCAGAACAATTCTAGGCTATGACAACCACATTAAAAGNTGCACTGTGGACTATCTTGATTTAATTGGAACAACCTATTTCATGAATAATGAGGGCACTTACGTTGAACAGGACAAGCTTTACGTTTGGTCAAGGATACTGGCTACAGCCAAAGAAGCCGGTATTTTCAGTTTCAGCCTTGAAGAAATAGGTTCGATAGCTGGTTATGAGATATTCAGCACTGAGACTCCTGAGATCGTAGGTAAAAGAGTCGCAAAACGTGCAGTCGAACAGCTAAAAGCAAAACCTCCAAAGGGTGGAACGTTTCCAGCCGTCTTGGGGCCGAACGTGGTTGGGGTTCTTGTTCATGAAGCCTTTGGACACTTGGCTGAGGCAGACCTTACGTTGTCTGGTTCAATCTTGTCCGACAAGCTTGGAAAGAGAATAGCATCTGACGTTGTGGCTTTTTGTGACGACGGCACAGTAGAGGGTGCTTTCGGCTCCTTCAAATATGATGATGAAGGGGTTCCAGCGCAGAAAACGGTTCTAGTAAACGATGGGATTGTAGTTGGGCTGATGCATAACCGTGACACTGCTCAGAAGTTTAATGCAAAACCAACTGGCAACGCGAGGGCTGAAAATTTCCGTTTTGAACCCGTAATTCGTATGCGCAACACGTTCATGGAACCGAAAGATTATTCCTTCGAAGAATTAGTGGAAGACATAAGATTCGGCTACTACCTTAAAACCGTTAGGGGAGGACAAGCAAACTTGAACGGCACCTTCCAAGTGGGCATTCAAGAAGCCTCCGAAATAGTTAACGGTGAGGTAGGTGCACCTGTTCGTAACGCTTCGATAAGCGGTAGTACGCTTGAAACATTACTCAAGGTTGATGCCGTTGGAAAGGACTTTGCACTGTGGCCGGGAAGATGTGGAAAGGGACAAACAGCCTTCATAAGCGATGGTGGTCCCCACATCAGAGTAGGAGAGGTGTTGGTTGGCGGTAGCGCTTGACCAAGAGGAAATGCTAAGATTCGGCGAAAAAGCTGTTAATCTTGCTGTAAAAAAAGGTGCTGGGGAAGCCGAAGCTTTTGTGTATCAGGGCGTCACCACTAATGTCATTATTGAACGGGGACAGATTGCCCGAAGTTCCCGAATCATTGACAGAGGCCTAGGAATCAGAGCAATAGTTAACAAGGCGATAGGCTTTTCGTACACAAACATATTAGAGAGTGAAGGCGCCATTGAAGAAACAGTTCTCAAGGCTTTAGGTCTTGCTGGGGCAAGTAAACCGGACAAAGACTGGCATAGTCTTCCAACCAAGAAACCTTTTGCGTCTGTGGAAAGCACGTATGACGACAACATTGTTGAGCTTAATTCTGAAGACCTAGCTAAAGTCGCTTCTGCAATGCTGGATGCTGCTGAAAAAACCGACAAGCGTGTCTTTCCAATAGAAGGAGGAGCAGGGACTTCGTACTTGTCTATGGCAATAGCCAACTCAAATTATATTGAAGGTTTTGATCATGGAACAGTTGTTGAATGCAGTTTGGCAACAATAGCTCAAGAAGGGGGCGAAGTAACGCCTGTGTGCTTTGAATTTAATGTCGAAAGAAAATACAAAGTGAATCCGGCGCGGGTTGGCAACGAAGCCGCGAGACTCGCCGTTTCGGCATTAAAAGCCAAAAAAATGAAGACAAAAAATACCAGCGTGATATTCACCCAGTTTGCCCTTCAGCAACTTCTCTACTATACTCTCATCAACGCGGTTAAAGCGGACTACATGCAGAGGAATCAATCAGCCTTCAAGGACAAAATAGGGGAGAAGGTTGCCTCTGAAAAAGTGACAATTTACGACGACGGCGTACTTAACGGTGGTCTCCGAACATGGAAATTTGATGGAGAAGGAGTTCCCCAACAAAAAACGCTTATAATAGAGAACGGCATCCTACGCAATTTCATATATGACAACTACACCGCAAAGAAAGAAGGAAAAGAAAGCACAGGAAACGCTTCAAGAGCCGGATATCTATCCACGCCAATTGTAGAAGCCACAAACTTTCATTTCACGCCAGGAAACAAAACACCTGAAGAGCTTCTCGGCGAAGTGGATGAAGGTCTTCTTGTGTACTTTCTCCAAGGTGCGGCCAGTAGCAATCCAGCCAGCGGCGAATTCTCTGTTGTTGCAAACCCAGCTTGGAAAATCGAGAGTGGAAAAATCGCCCACGCAACCAAAAGCGCTATGTTAGCGGGCAACATTTTTCAAGTGTTAACAAACATTTCCGGTTTGGCTAACAACGAAAGAAAGGTCGGACAACTGGTCGCACCTTGGGTTCTTGTAGAAAACGTTAAAGTTATAGGAAAATAAATAACCTAAAATTCGTTAACAACTTAGAGAGGCTGGAGATTGAAGAGCAAAATTAAAGAAGACATATTCAAGTTTAACACGCTTCGCAGAATAGTTCAGTTCGTTTCCTTCATATTATTCAGCGCAATAATCTTTAATCTGGGTGCATTATCACTCTTGCTCCCTGTTCTGTGGACTTGGGGACTTGAGCCCAATATTGTGGGCGACGCTTTTACAGCTATACAATTAACAGTCAGTGGATGGAAAGACACCAGTGTGGCCTTTCCATGGCTTGCGGTATCCTCATTTCTAATAACAGGTATACTGCTGGGAAAGTCTTTGTGTGGTTGGATTTGTCCCTTCGGTTTCGTTCAAGATCTGATAAGCTTCATTAAGCGTAAAAAGATGGAACTTTCGCCGAGAACTCATAAGAGCATGATCTACGTGAAATACGCTATCTTAAGTATCGTTTTGTTTGTCAGTGCAACTTTTTCCGCTGCAAAAATTATGGGAATCAGTAGAAGCTACGAGAGCGCTTTAGGCATTTTTGCAAATGCCCCGTTCACCACATTAAGCCCTGCTGAAACGTTGTTTGCAACTTTGCCTAAGATGGTTGTAGACTTCCGCAACGCAACGCTGGAAAAACCGATTTTGGATGTTCTGCCCGGAATTGGAACACTGCCTCCGCTTTTCTGGATTCAACTCTTCATTATGGGGAGTGTTCTTGTCTTTGCGGCTTTCGTTCCACGGGGCTGGTGCAAATACTTCTGTCCTCACGGAGCAATTATGGCTATCTTGAACCAGTTCAGTTTTCTTGGTTTGCGTAGGGACTTGGTTAAATGTGCTAAGGGCGAATGCCGTCTCTGCGTTGAGGCCTGTCCGATGAATGTTCGCATCTTGGATTTGCCTTGGGAGAAGTTCAGTGACCCAGAATGCATTTACTGTCTCAGATGTGTCGACGCTTGTCCAGATAAAGCCATAAGGATCAAATATCCGTAGTTATACCTAAGCTTTTAAGCCCAAAAGCTTTTTGAGTACTCGTCTAAAACTTCTTTGTAAACAGTTTTTGTTTGCTGACTTATTTTATCCCAGTCATACGTTTCTTGCACTTTTTTGTGTGCGTTCTTTCTAAGCTGATTCGCATATGTTTCGTCAAGCAATACTTTGGTTATTCCCCATGCAAGGGAATTTGGGTTGTCCGGATAAACTTTGACACCAGTTATATCATGTTCCACGATTTCTGATAAGCCGCCTGTATCTGAAACTACGACTGCGCTTTTTGCAGCCATTGCCTCAAGGGCGACTATTCCGAAGGGTTCGAAGAGTGATGGCACAACGCATACGTCTGCACATCTCTGTAAATTCTTTAAGATTTCATCGTCCACAAAGCCTGTGAACGTGAATTTGTGGGCTAGACCCATGCCCTTAACAAGGTTTGAAAGGGGGTCTTTCATGTAGCCGTTGCCAACTATCACAAATTTGGCGTTGACTTTTTCCAAAACCTTTGGAGCGGCATTGACAAAAACGTGGATACCTTTCTCGTAAACTAGTCTTCCAACAAATAACACAATTCTTTCTTCAGGCAAGGCGAATTTTCTTCTAAATTGGCTTAAATCCGTGCTTTTGTTTTTGGTGTCTTGTTGAACGTTTACGCCGTTTGGAATCATGACTAGTTTATCTTCTGGAAGCCCGAAAGCCCATCGGACGTGTGAAACCATGTAATCGCTGCAGCAGATCACCTTCCACGCTTCATATGTAAGCCAAGCTTCCGTTTCATGAATCATCCTTTCATAGTCGGAATGAATCCCGTTTCGCCGCCCGATCTCGGTTGAGTGAATAGTGGCTAAGAGCGGTTTTCTAAAAACATGTTTCAGCCCTATTCCCACATTTGCAACAAGCCAGTCATGAGAATGAAAAACATCAACGTTTTCGCCTAAACTTTTGACAAGAGCAGCGGCTTCTTTTTGCATATTTATATTCATCAGATAAACCCATGTTGCAAAATTTGGGGCAGGGTTCTTGTAAGAGTCTATCCGAAAAACTTCAACTTCATCCAAGACTTCGTGTTGAGGTGCTCCGGGAAAATCACACGTAACCACGTAAACTTTTGCGCCGCTCTTTGCTAGGCTTCTCGATAAATGGTAAACGTGCGGGGATATTCCACCAATAATTCTTGGCGGAAACTCCCATGTAAACATCATGACGGTTAATTCTTGGGTCACTTGGAGATCGCGCCTCCTGCAAGGCTCTTGTAGGTTTTTAAGATGGCTTTTATCCATGCGGTGGATTTTGGTTGAATCACTTTTATCTTGTCTGTTGGAACCTTATACACTCTAACTACTTCATCCCGCATCCATTTGGATTTCACAATTACTTTCTTTGCTTCGTACAAGCCTAACCACTCTATACTTTTGATAGCCATGTTGAAGGGGGAGTTTGCTCCGTGCGAACGATGCTCTTCTAGGCTTTCCACAGAATAAATGAAGGGCAGGTTAAACGCTTTTTTTAAAGTAACCGCGGCATGTATGAAATGCCAGTCGTGTGCGTCTATCAGACCTGTCTGTTTTTTCGCGTTGTAGTAGATGTTGGCTGCTGTTCTTTCAACTTCTTGGTTTAATGTGAGAACCCACGTTAGGACTCCGATGTGTGTTCGAACGGGATTTGTAACTCTATGGGTTTTGATGCCTTCCGGTTCCTCGCGTGGTCCTGTTAAGTAATCATGATAGGTAACTACATGGGTTTTCACGTTGTTTTTGACAAGTTGCAAAGCAAGCGACTTTACGTAGTTCGCAAGTTCTCCAACTATCCTCGGCGGGAATTCCCAAGAGAAAATTATGACCTGCATTAGTTTCCCACTAAGTGAAGAGAGCACAGACCTTTATTATTCCCCTGCCTGTCAAATAGTACCTTTTTTTGCCTTCGTTGTCCTCGAAGCTTTCTACGTGTCCTTCCACACCGTAATTGTCGAGAATTCTTTCTACTTCAGTTAGGTCAAGCTGCATAACACGTGCGAGTTCTTCGCTTCTCCTAGCTAGATCCGGGGCTGTTGCACACAGGTTGTGCAAGGTTTGTAAAATTTTTTCTGAGATTGGAAGTTCTTCTCTCAATGTTTTCACCTTGAAGCCTACACAGTTTATACAGTTTTCTTATAAAGTCAGTGTAAGCTGTTTTAAAAGTATTTGCGGGCTATTACTTCTTCTAATGTAAGAAATCTCTTATAAATCTTGAAAGATGATACCAACCGTAGAACCAAGGATTTTCTAATCGTAATAGGCTTTCATGTTCTGAATTTCCATTTGAGAATACTAAAATAGGCTCAATAATCCATGGCTCTAGCCAGTATATCCCTAGCAAAGTTTAAATTAATGCACACAAGATCATGAGGGATGAATGATGAAGGCTGTGATCCGTACAGACAAGCTGTCCAAGTATTACGGCAAGGGGGGCGAGATCAAGGCTGTTGATGAGCTTGACCTTGAGGTCTATGAGGGAGAAACTCTTGGTCTGCTTGGGCCTAACGGGGCTGGGAAGACAACCACCGTTCGCTTGTTGAACTGCATCATAAAGCCCACTAGTGGGACGGCCACTGTAAACGGTTATGATATTCTCAAGAATGAAACTGAGGTGAAACGGGTTACGGGTTTGCTGGCTGAGTCTCCCGGGTTGTATGAGAAGCTCAGCGCCTATGAGTTTCTGGATTTTATGGGAGCCCTCTATGATGTCCCAAATGATATTCTATCTGAAAGGATAGACGATCTACTGAAGCTGTTTGGTCTTCATGACAGACGAGACTATCTGCTGGAGGGTTACAGCCGAGGTATGAAACAGAAGGTTTTGATTGCATCAGCCTTGATCCATGATCCTCCAATTCTGTTCTTTGACGAACCCACGTCTATGTTAGATCCACGTGCCGCTCTGATGGTGAAAGATTTGATAAAGAAGTTAGCTGATAGTGCAGGAAAAACTATTTTCATTTGCAGCCACATTCTTCCAATCGTGGAGGAGCTGTGTGACCGCATAGGCATTATAAATCAGGGCAGACTGGTCGCAGTTGGCACAGTGGACGAAATAATCGCTGAAACAGGAACGAAGACCCTGGAAGAAGCTTTCATTGCCATAACAGGCGGTGTTGAAGAGAAGGAGCTTTTGGCGTGGAGGGAACAGAAAGGTGCCGGTTCCTAAGTGGCTGGTGGTTGCGAGGAACGAATACCGCATCCGCATAAACAGAATACGTAGTATAAGACCCTACTTTCCGTACCTTGTCATTGGACTGTTAGCGGTTTACGTGGCGTTCATTGCGCCGGCATTCGTTAGCTTTTTCATCGATGATTTTGTTGCTTTTTTCCTGTCCCAAGTTGCTGTAGCAATGGTCCCGATCATAATGTTCATGCTCTTTTTCTACCTTATAATACTTCCAATCACATACACATTGCAGGGAATGCAGACTGGGCAGGTGGAGATCTTTCTTGCAGCTCCCATAAAGCCAAGCGACGTTTTGCTGGGCGAATTTCTAGGCGTAATGCCTTTCTACGCTATTGCTTTCACGGTGATGGCTGGCTTTTTCACGGCTGCTCTGAATCCGCTGGGGCTGGACATGCTTCAGATAGCGGTAACCGTCATAATTTTCGTAGTCACATTTCTTTCTGCTCTCTGGATCGGCACAGTGATTGCTGCCCTAGTACGTACGAAGTTTGCAAAAACTGCACGGGGAAAGGATATTGGAAGGGCCTTGTCACTTGTTCTTGCTTTGCCCATGATAGCAGTGATGTACGCAATTATGGGTGGAGGTTTGTTTGAAGCCTTTGCCGATCCCGGTACAAGCGGAATGGTTAGAACTATTCTAAGTCTGTTGCCTAGTTCTTGGGGAGCTGAAATTATCGTCGGCTTTGCATCCAACCCCGGCAACATCGGTGCGGTTGGTTTTGAGACACTGACCCGATTCGGAGGTCTTGTCTTCTTCTTCGTAGCAGTGCTCTGGCTTGGCACAAAAGCGGCTAATCGCGCCTTCAGCATTGAACCTACCACCTTCGCAGCCTCTAGAGCTAAGCCGGAAGGTTTCTTCTATAGAACCGTTAGATATCTGGGAGGAGGCGGATCTTTCGGCACTCTCCTAGCATCCGTCTTCAAGAATTATGGTCGAAGACTTGAAAATCTGTCGAGAATCGCTTACATCGTAGGTCTAATCGCTATGGTGAAAATCTTTTTTGGAGGAGGCAATGAGGATCCAGAAGGTGCCCTTTTGATGGGCCTATTTCTGTTTCCTTTCCTTGCCGTGTTGGTGGTTGGTCAAGTGACGGCGGGAGGTAAGGAAAGCCTCTTCATATTTAAAAAGACTCCTTTTGGCGTGGGGAGGTTTGTCAAGGCGAGGTTGCTGCAAGGTTGGCTGGTGGCAGTTCCGATTGGCGCGGTGGTCACAGCTGTCTCAATGATCCCAGTTCCTCAAACCACACTTATTTCTCTATTGACTTACACTGGATTCATGGGGCAACTCGTTGCAGCTAACGTGGCTTTAGCTCTCGGTCTCTCCCTCATGAATCCAGAATTCTCGGAAAATACTCGTGCACAGATGGTCGGGTTAATCGTGAATGCGCAAGTAGCCATGTTTGCTTCGATCGGAGTTTTTATTGGGTCCATGGTTGTTCTTAACCTGAGCTTTCTTAACACCTTAGGGTTACTAACTGCGGTGGTTTGGCTGCTGGGGATTGTATTCCTCTACCTTGGAAAAAGAAAATTGAACAGGATAGAATAACTGAAAAAATGAAGATAGAGAAGCTTTCTAGATGATCATTTCGGCTTTTTTTATGGCTTTATTTTCTTTTTTGGTGATTCTGCCTTTTGGGCAGGCTATTCCACCATTTACGGCTCAAATGACTTCGTGGGAAAATTTGGAATTCAAGCTTTCCGGTGCACTAGACGAGAAGAACCGCCTTGTACGTGTCCAGGGATCTATGTAGACTTGCATGTTGTGTGTAGTTTGTCGAACACAGAAGTTTGTTGTTGAACGGCCTCTTCTTCTATAGAGGTGTTAGCTGTTATTGGTTTTTTCTGTATGTGTTTGTATCCGCAGTCGCATTTGAAGCCAATCACTCTGTCTTTGCGTCTGATTTTATGCCACGTTTTAGAGTCGCATTGAGTTTTACGTTTATGTATTTCCCATAGAATTCTGGCTTCTTTGTAAGTTAGAGGTGCATATTGTTTAGCAGATGCAAAATACCATGCGGCGTAAGCTGTGAAACACGCCCACGAAGCGGGCATTAATATCTCCAAGTTTGAGAAGAGTATTTCTAGGTTTGAGGCGAATACTTCGAAGATGTGGTTTAATATGTCCAACATGCGTTTCACCTTGTGTATTCATGTTCTGCAGGTATACAATATGTCCTTTTTAAGACATATTTATTCTAGTAATATTATTTCTTACGATATAAAGGTTACTGAAAACTTCAACACTCGTATGTATCAACTCTATTGTTTGAGGAATCATAATTTAAGTCCAGTAGTTCTTTCAAATTAAAAGAGTGAAATAGAAATTTGATTCAAAAGCATTTCTCATGTTCAAAATCTTCAAAGAATAAAATCTAAATTGATGTTCAACGCATAGACACGTCCAAGTCATTTTTTGCTTGATTTTCCGTATTTAATTTTGCAACGATAAATTTGATTGTTTTGGAATTAGCAATATATAATTCATAGTTGTTTTACACGTAGACACAAAGTTTAAATTCTTGATGTTCCTATGTTAAGGTGGAGAGTCTGGCATATCGTGCGAAATAATACACGTGAGATAGATGCAGAAATCCGCTGGAAAGTCTTAAAAGCTATGCTAGACGATTTTCCAAGGCTTAGACAACGGGCAAGAGCATATCTAAAAGTTGTAAAGGAAGCTGGTTAGAGGTTTACTTTCTGGAGCAATTAATGTTCAATTGTTTTTGTCAAGAAGTGATGAAGCTGGTGGATGAAGAGCCCAGTTAAAATAGGGGCGTGTGTAGACTCTAGTCAATGTTCTTGGAAAAGTGCTCAGTTGGCTTGTCAAAGTCGCCGTAGTACACGCTAAAAGTATTTGGTTGCTTGCATTTGTTTGCTAAGTTTTTTGTGTCTTTCCTTGGCAATTTCAGTTACTGACTTTCTGAGTTTTTCTCCTTTCAGTTTTGCAAGTCTTATTTTCTTCAGTTGTTTCGCGAATTCGTTGTCGAGGAGTGATTTTTCTGCCCATTTCTCGAAGTCTCGGCGATGATTGTGAAACTCTATGGATTTTACACTAGCCTTTTGCAGAGCTTTTACGAATCCTTTTAGGCTCCACACCATTGATCCGGTAAAATGTTCTTTTCCTGTGCCATTATAGAAAAGAAATGGTTCGTTCGCGGTTATTGACGCTAGCCTCACCCTGTTTTCGAAGTCCAGTATTGCTGATTGTGCTGTTATAGAGGCGTCTGCCGGGGAGCCGAACGGACTGAAGTAGGAGTGAACCTCGCCTGGTCCCCCGCCTGCGGTGAACATGTAATAGAGGTGGTCGCTTGCTTGGAAGTATCTCCATATCCTCAAAAGGTGTTTGTCCTCCGTTTCTTTGACGAGGGGTTCAAGCCTTCTCAGAGACGTGTAGTATGCCCACTGCATTGTGTTTCCAAGCCAACAACTTGCGTCTCTTTCCAAGTCAGCCCAGGAAACGGTGCCGCCGAGTTCGGGAACATCGATCTCTCCAGCAGAGGTATGCTTTTCTGTAACTTCAGAGGGTGTAGCCATATAGAGGTGTCGCCATTTCAAAATCTCCTCTGGCAAGTGTCTTAAGAAGTCGTGTATGCCGGTTTCGGGCCAGTGGTGTTCGCCGAAGGTTTCGTAGTCTGGGAAGATGTTGACGCATTGGCCGTGTGTTGCTGCAAGCCAACTTGCGTATTTGTCTGCTGTTAGGGGCCACTCGCTCCACCATCTTGCTGAGAACCTGAATCCTATGTCGTCTGTTAGCTTATAATTGCGCAGTAATACTTTGATTTCCTTGCAGCCCTTTGGAGTGTAGAGATAGTTTGGTGACTTCTCGTGCAGTATTCTTTCCACACCTTCTGTGAAGATTCCTTGGTAGTTCATGTTTTCAATGGTTTTTGCTATGGCATTGTTGTAAAGCAACTCGGTGTTCTCGAAAACCTTCGGATTGTAGTTCAGTAAGTCCTTCATTGTTTGTTGGTGCATTTTCACCTGTTCGATGAATTCTTCTCTTTCGGGATAGAGGCTTGCTAGCGAATGATAGTAGGTTTGACTTAGAAACTCCACGCAGCCGGTTCCTGCGAGTTGTTTGAAGGATTCCAGAAGGTCTTTGTTGAACAATTCGCACTGTTCCAGAAAGACTCCGGAGATGCTGAATGATACTTTAACCTTTTTTTTCTCCCCTTTTTGTTTGTCGATTAAGTCAAGCAGTATCTGATTTGATGGGAAATAACACTTTTTACATGTCCTGTCAAAAACCTGCTTGTTTACCTCATGATCGAAATAGTAGCGGAAGAGTTCTTTCTTCTCCACTCGTTTAAAAAATCTGCTTTCCCAAAACAAATTTCGTCTTAACCTGTATGGTTGGTGAACCTCAAACACGAACACTATGCTTGTCAAAGTGTTGACCTCTATTCATGTTATCAACTCACGCGGTTATTTCTAATTTGCTGTACGAGATGCGGTGACAAGAGGATGAAGAAGAATAACTGAACTTAATTGAAAATAACTAACGGTTATTTTTCAAACTCTCTTTGATCCCGTCTCTTCTAATCCGGTATTCTTAGAAATATCACAATTAGAAAGTCCGGCTCGCCAAACTTGGTTTGCGCGCCATGCACATAAAGCTTTTCTGTATGGAGCCCTCTTAGGCGTACTGGTTCATTGGTATGTTTCCAGAAGAAAATGAAGATACGGTCCTGAAAGAAGCTAAGAAATTTGAGAAGAAATATCGTTGGGCAGAGGCTTTAGAGCTCTATAAGGAAGCTTTAGGTTCAGTTGGAAAGGATGGCCTTTTGAGGAAAGGCGAGATTCAAGAGAAAATTGGTCACTGCTTTCAACGTGTTGCTTTTCAAGCGGAAACCCCGAAAGAGTTCAAGCGGGGGATTCGGCGTGCAATTGAAGCCTATCAGAAAGCAAAGGAATTTTACGAAAAACTCACGGAAAGGCGGGAGGATGCGAGAATCTATCGGTGTGATGCTCTAGTCTCATACGTAGACTATTGGCTTACATCTGAAGCACCCGAAAAAAGGAAGCTACTTGGCAAATGCTGGAGTCTCACAAAGGAGGCGTTAAAAGCCTTCAGAGAAGCAGGCGACGCTTGGGAATACGGCAGGACGTTCAACCAACTCTCATCAAGCGTTCTTTTCAGATTTTGTCTCGAGTGGAATTTCCAAGCTCGTGAAGAAACGATTGGAGAAGCAATAGAACATGGAGAGCAAGCAATCAAGATCCTTTCCACTTTTGGAGACACACATGAACTTGCAAGAGCCTATGCAAGAAATGCTTTCTGTCTAGGAGTGTTCGATTATTATTTTTTGGACATCGGCGAAAAGGGAAGGGAGAATCAAAAAGCGCAAAGCTATTGGCTGAAGGCCAGTGAACTTTCCGAAGAGATAGCGTTACTTGAATTACTATATCCAGTTTTCGGCGGCAAACTTTCTATAGGTTGGGGAGAAGGTACGAATGAGACACTGCTGAAGCTCGAGAAAGCGCTGAAGTATGCTAGAAGAACAAAAGACAAACTTCTCATCGGATTGGCCCTAGACTGGCTGACATACCATACTGCATGGAGTGGCGCCGCCATTGAAAGCAAGGATGAAATTGAGAAGCTTAGAAAAACAGTTTTGAAATACATCGAAGATGCTAGAAATCAGTATTCCGTCATTTCTTTCACGAGCCCACGTGCCGATAACGCCTGGATAGAAAAGGATGTCGATTTTTCGATTTTTTTTGGGTTGGATTTTGAAACAGATGTCAACAAAAAACGTGATTTATTAGAAAAAGCCTTGCGATGTATGTCAGACAGTTCAAGAGTAGCTGATGCTTCGGGATACCCAGAAGTCACGCTATACGTTAATCACATATTAGTGGATGTACTCAAATCATTAGCCAAGATCGAACCAAACTCAAAGAAGAAAAAAGAATTTTTAGAAAAAGCTCTGGAAAATGGAAACGAGGCAATTCGGCTCACCGAGCAATTTCAACCCTTCCTGTACTGGAATCGCGGCATAATACAGCTGCATCTGGCCGAAACAAAACATGAACTCGTAGAGTTAGCCGCGAAGCTTGAGATCAAAAGAAAACTCCTCCAAGAAGCTCTATCAGACCTGAAGAATTGTTTGAAGTTGCTCCTTAAGGGTATAACACTATATCGGAAGAGCTCAGTTATGCCTTTCACTAGCCTAGGAAACGTTCAATATCAATACGGAAATTGGCTAGGCAGTCTTTATGAATATACCAACAACAGAAAGCATTTGAAAGAGGCTATAGAGACTTTTGAGGATGCCGCTGAATCATTTCAAAAGACCAACCTGAAAACTCGTGTGGCGGAGTGCAATTGGAAAACAGCTCATGCATATGATACGCTGACCGAGTATCTGAAGGCGGCTGAAAACTTCGACCGTGCTTCTCACAACTATGAAAACGCCGCAGAGAAGATTCCCCAGCTTAGACTTTTCTATCAAGACCATGCACTTTACATGCGTAGTTGGTGTGAAATTGAGAAAGCGAGACATCATCATGCAGAGAAAAACTTTGACAGGGCAAAGGAGCACTATGAGAAGGCTACGGGTCTACATGAATCGACGGAGAGATGGAGCTACCTCAGCCAGAACTATTTGGCATGGGCTCGATTGGAAGAAGCAGAAGATCTAAGTCGGAGAGAGAAAACCGAAGAAGCTAAAGACCTCTTTCAGCAAGCTGTTAGCCTATTTGCAGACGCGAAGATGGCTATCAAAGCTAAACTGGACCAAATTGAAGCTAAAGACGAGAAGCAGATGTGCATAAGGCTGATTAAAGCTTCCGACATGAGACGTGACTACTGTCTCGGAAGAGCCGCTTTGGAAGAAGCCAAAACTCTTGATCGACAGGGCAACTATACTGTGAGTTCAAGGAAATACAGATCAGCAGCGGAAATGTTCGAAAAAATTGCCGGAACTGAGTCAGAGCAACGTCGTGAAGAGATGCAACTATTAATTCGGCTCTGCCAAGCTTGGGAGAAGATGATAATAGCTGAAGCAAAGACCTCGCCGGCCATGTATGGAGAGGCTGCAGACCTCTTTAAAGAAGCCAAGGAATATGCTCTTGACCAAAGAACTAGTCTACTTGCCTTAGCCAACAGCAGTTTCTGCAAAGCGCTTGAAGCTGGCACGAAATTTGAAGAAACCAAGGATAGAACTTTGCACATGGCTGCAACTCGGCATTTAGAAACCGCAGCCAATTACTATGTCAAGGCAGGCTTTGAGACTGCCTCAGAATATTCGAGAGCTACACAATGTCTCTTCGACGCTTATCTCTATATGGACAACGCTAAGAAGGAAACAGATCTGGAAAAGAAGGCCAGATACTACATAATGGCTGAAAAAGTCCTGCAAACCTCAGCTGGATCATTTCTGAAAGCGAGACATCCAGAAAAAAGGGAGCAAGTTCAGCGGCTTCTGAAAAAGGTCAAGGAAGAACGAGAGCTAGCCGTGTCCCTCAGTGAGGTGTTGCATGCACCCAGTGTTACTTCAACAACATCGAGTTTTGTCACGCCAACTTCTAGCGAGGAAAAAGCAGTGGGTTTAGAACGATTTGAGCATGCAGACATACAAGCAAACCTGAGTGCCAGAAGAAAAGAGGTAAAGGTTGGCGAAGACGTGGACTTGGAAATAGAACTGGCCAACGTTGGAAAAGCCCCCGCCTTGTTGATGAAAGTTGAAGAAATCATTCCAAAAGACTTTGACATTAAAGGAGTACCTAATGTTTATAGGGTTGAAGGCTCTCGTCTCAACTTGAAGGGCAAAAAGCTGGATCCAATGAAGACGGAAGAAATAAAAATTGTCGCCCGACCACGGTCCAGAGGGACGTTCAAAATGACACCTCAAGTCTTCTACACGGACGAAACCGGCAAATACAAGTTGCACAGGCCTGCCCCACTCACAATAACAGTCAAGGAACTGGGGATCAAAGGTTGGATCAAAGGATAGTGATAATCAAACGCGCGGGAGCATCGTTGGCATACACTGCAAGCTAGTTGCCGGTTTCACTGTTTTCTTCGCTTTCGCTTTTTTGTTTGAGAGTTTTTGTGGATATCTCTCGGATTAGTGGTTTGCCTCCTTCTATCTCTATTTTTGCGTTTGGGTATTGTTCCTGAAGCTGTTTTCTCATTGCGTTTGCGTCTGTGTTTTTTCCGACTTTTGCTTTCACTTTTGTTCCTTCAGGTGTTTGAACTACACTTATTGAGTATCCAGTTTCAGGAGACTTGTCGAACAGTGATTCTGTGTCGTTGAATATGGAGCCTCCGAACAATTCGTCTATTATGCCGCGTTTTTTCTTGCGAGGCATTGTGTTTACCGAGTATTTAAAGTGAAGTTGTTTCTTAAAAACTTATCAAATCCGCAGGTGTTTAGAGTCTAACTACGTCAGCTAGTTGTGGGGTGGATACTTCGAACAGGATTGAGTTCTTTTTTCCGATGATTCTATGAACTGTTTTTGGGGGTAGAGTTATTTCATCTCCTTCTTTTAGGGGAACTATTCTGTCTTTTAAGATTATGTCGACTTCGCCTTTAAAGCAGTAGATCGTTTCTTTCTTGTCTTTGTGATAGTGCTGAGAAGTGTGATGGTTTTCCTTTATGATGAGGATTTTTCCGCCATATTCTTGTTCTTGGGCTATCCACAGTTCCTTACCCCAGTTTTTCAATATCTCCTTCACCATCAAGACCTCTTTTTTTTTGGCTTTCTTAACTGTAAGTATTTATTGTCTTGTATCTTAAAAGGGACAAGGTGCACGTGCGCTTGTGTAGGCTTAATACTTAACCTAGCGCGCGCGGATTTAAGTCCTGAGTTTTTCTTAGATGGTTCTATGCGCAAAGGCACCTATTACCGCGAGAAGCTTTCAGCTGACAAACTCTTTAGATGTTACGAGATAGCTCCTCCAAGAATTAAACAATATCTTGACACGGAAATCCAATTCGTCATTTCTAACCTTCATGCCACGGATTTGGTTCTTGAACTTGGTTGTGGCTATGGTAGGGTTATGAAAGCGGTGTCACGGTTTGTTTCATGGATTGTTGGAAATGATATTTCAAGGGAGAGTTTGGAGCTTGCGCGGTCATACATGGAGAGTTGCCGGAACTATGCTGTATTTCTGATGGATGCATGTAAATTGTCGTTTCGTTCTTGTGTTTTTGATGTTGTATTCTGTGTTCAAAACGGCATATCTGCATTTGGGGTTGACAAGAAACGGCTCATCACCGAGTCCATTAGGGTAACAAGAGACAACGGAATTATTCTTTTTTCTAGCTATTCTCCGAGAATATGGGCGGCTCGTCTGGAATGGTTTAGAAAGCAGTCGCGGTTTGGTTTCACAGGAGAGATAGATGAGGAGAAGACCCGTGATGGAATGATTGTGTGTAAGGACGGTTTTGAAGCCACTACTGTCAGCGGTGACGAATTCGTTGAGTTGTTCGATGAGTTCGGATTGAATGCTTTCATCATTGAAGTGGACAAATCCAGCATTTTCTGCAAAGCGGTCAAGAAGCGAGTTCAAGCGTAGGTTAAGTAGACTTTGCATGTTTGTTTGTCATGTGCGAGACTTTTCTAACGAGTATTTGAGCGCTTTTCTAGCGAGAAGGTGCTTCTGTGCGCGATTTCTCATGCAATATTCTCTTTTCGATTTCTGTGAAGATCCCTTGGTAATCCATGCTTTCGTTGGTTTGTCATTTCGATGAGGAAACGGCACAAAAGTTTACGCCGGATTCAAATGTTGAATTCATAATCTATTTATCTGCTTATCTATGCTTATCTCTTTACAACGAGTTTGAGAAAATGTTCACAGCAATGTTAGGAAGTATTTAATTTGAGAATTGGTTTCTTTGTTTGGGAGTATCCGCCCGCGCTTGTCGGAGGATTAGGTACATACGCAGATTATATGACACGTGAATTCGTTTCTATGGGTAACGATGTAACAGTTTTCACACTTAACCCTGGAAACTTGAAAACAAGACAAATAATCAAAGGCGTAGAGGTTCATAGACCTTTAATCGCGGATGCAAGCAATGTTTTCCCCATGTTTGTTATTGATGACTTGAAAAAGTGGGGAACGAACATTCGTTTCTTCAATGATCTGTTCATCTACAACATATTGAGCGCAACGAAATTCGTAAACAGCATGCTTAAGAAAGAAGGATGTGACTTTGATGTTGTCTGTGTGCATGACTGGTTGAGCAGCATAGCTGGTATCATAGTTAAAAACGAGACAGAAGTCCCAGTAGTCTTTCATGTTCACAGCACGGAATGGGGGAGAAGTGGAGGGCAAGGTTCAGGAGTCGTTTCACACGTTGAATGGGCCACGGCTCAAAGAGCGAATAGGATAATAACTGTAAGCCATGCCATGCAGGAAGATTTGATAAGGCATGGGTGGCCGAAATCAAAAATAAGCGTTGTCTGGAATGGAGTAGATCCCAAGCGTTATAGTCCGGAAAACTGCAANTCTGAAGANGTGGAGGCAATCCGCAAAAAGTATAATTTAAAGCCTGACGAGAAAATGCTTCTATTCCTTGGGAGGCTGACATGGGTGAAAGGCGTCAGAAACCTTGTTCAAGCAATGCCTATGGTTTTGGAGGAATATCCAAACACAAAGCTTGTGATTTTAGGAAAAGGTGAACAACAAAACGACATAGTTGAAACTGCAAGCAGGCTTGGAATAAGCGATGAAGTGGCTTGCAGATTTGAGTTTGTGCCAGAAAAGGAACGTATTCTGCATTATGCAGCCGCGGATGTTTGCATCTTTCCATCAACTTATGAGCCTTTCGGCATAGTAAGCTTAGAAGCAATGGCCATGGCGAAGCCGATAGTTGTGGGCGCGCAAGGCGTGGTAGGCTTTAGGGAGCAGGTCGTGCCGTTTGGACCGGACAAAAACGGTGTACACGTAAATGGAGAGAATTCAGCAGACATTGCTTGGGGCATAAAAGAGATATTAGTTGACCCTGAAGTGGCTAAGAGATGGGGAGAAAATGGTAGAAAACGAGTGTTGCAGTACTTTACTTGGAGGAAGGCGGCGGAACAGACATTGCAGATTTACGAGACGGTTCAACACCCCGAAGAACAGGAAGAAAGCAGGGTAGTTGACTTGGTTGAAAAACTGACGCATGAATAATCTTTTTAGAATTTGCAATGCTTTGGGGATTATCATTTTATTTTGGAGTGCCTTGCTGGGTTGGACGAAGCGGGCGCTTCCAGTATATGCTACAAAAGTTTTTTAGTGCGGATCAAAAGCATTTCAGAAGGTAACCGCCTTGCTTAAGCTTGTCAGTTTTGATGTATGGAATACGCTTCTTTCTATAGATGTCTTCTATAGAGGTATTTCGGAGGAACTGTCAAGAATTAGCGGAAAAGAACAGATTGTTCTTGAAAACACGCTTCATGAAGG
>JGI2172J19969_10000360_pt1 | contig 19250 bp, 20 predicted proteins | sample DeeMarSWOR230_32_FD_19969 | JGI IMG/M metagenome (IMG submission 19969)
GGAAAGTTGAGGGTTGGCTTGTTCCAGTCACTCGCCTCTCTCAAACAGCAAGTAGTGATAGGCGTCCGCTCCAACACTCACTTGAGCGCAAGAATACGTGTGGAGACGCCAGCCATTCTTTTGCCATTGCATAATTTGTTTACCGACATCCTTGTAGTTCTTAACTTGCACGCATTCGTATTCTTTCAACCTTCATCACCTCCATATTGGTTTATTCAGGCAAGTCTTCAAAGACCTGTTTCAAGCTCGCGAGGATGCGTGTCTTCTAATACTTTTTTTATGTTTTTTCGATATCCGTTGAAAGCATCGCGTCCTTTCTTCGTAAGTGTTAATGCCGTGTGAGGCTTTCGCTCAATGAATTCTTTGACTATCTCCACATAACCTGCCTCTTCAAGCTTGCTCAAATGAGATGATAGATTACCCGGGGTCATCTGAAGTTGATTTTGGAGGAAGAGGAAGTCTGCGCTTTCTACGACGTAGAGTTGGGTCATGATCATTAATCTGGTTGGTTCGTGGATCAATCGATCGATGTTCTTTAGGTTAGAGGGGTTCTTTGACATTGGTCTCGTCACCTTGTGGTAGCGGGTATTTTCGTGTGAATCGCATCAAAATGACAAAGCCATTAATGAAGATCACAAGTCCAATTGCTAGAAGGAAATACCCGAATGGAATTGTTGTGAAATGTCCTGTGAAAAACAATGCCAGAACCAATANTCCATATGCGTAAAGCCGCTTTAGACCCATNGTGTACGCGAAGAGGCTGGATATTGCAGCCGCTCCAATACCGATGATAATCATGCCGTTTGGAATGATCAGATTCCTAAGTGTCACTGCCCAGCCCTGACCCATAGATGCACCCAAACCAAAAACCATGAACACTCCCAAACCTGCTACCACCAGTCCGAGGAAGACCGCCATTAACTTGTTCGCCCCTCTGACTCCAAATTTCACATAACCAATCCTTGGCATTGTTATTCGTTTCTTAGCCGAAATCCAAATAGGAATCATAATCGCAGGAAAAATCGCTGGAATTACAAACCATGTGCTGAAGTCTGTCACAGTCATAAGTAAGATGCCTAAGGCAAACAACAGAACATAGACGCCGACAAATATGTCAAGTAGCCCGTCTTGATGATAGGACATGTAAGTTCTTTTCTCGACTTCCCTCAAACTCGCTTCTTTCATTACTGATCACTATTATTCTATAAACTACTTTTCAGTATAAAAGGCTTTGCTTTGCAAAGTAGTTCACATAATATTGCGCGCACGAACAGGTTGGATTTTTTTCTGTCGCAATTGTGTTTTGAAGGCTTAATTGGCACCTCTGGTGCAATTAGCGCGGCGAGCGTGCAAGGTCGCTGAAAACAAAGAATTAACGCACGCGAATTTTGAGCGCGTGTGCGCGCATGCAACTCAGAAAGGGTTATACCTCTTCCACTTTAAGCTGCCTGAAGGAACTGAAATTATACTCCGCAGTTCATCGCAAGAAACCGGACACTTTTGGTCTTAGACATTCCACGTTCGCGCGCGCGAGTTGAGCAAAAAATGGGATTCGCGGGAGATATCTCCAACTTGGACTAAACTACCTCACCCCGCATGCATGCATGATTTAGATTTGTTCCACAAGCCATAAGAATCGAAACAGGCCTAATGAAGCCAACCTGAGAAGTGGTGATTGCGGTGAGGAGGAACGTGTTGTTTCTATCTTTGGTTCTGGCAATGTGTTCCGTATTTTGTGTGAGGTTTAATGCTGTTGAGGTGCAGGCGTTTGATGGCGTAGATACGTCGAAAGTGTATGGGGTGGAAATGCTGTGGAACAATTCAATGAGCGTGTATGACGTAGCCGTGTCACGGGACGGCAAGTACATAGCTGCTGTTAATGGTAGTGGATTGTTCTACTTTGATGCGAATAGTTCAAGTCCTCGATGGTGGGAGAACCCACCTACGTATTTCATTTCCGTGGCGATATCGGCGGAAGGGGAATACGTCGCCGTAGGAACTCACGAAGGTCGCGTGTACTACTGGAACGACTCCAGATCAAGAATTGGTGCTCCGAATTCGCCGACGTGGGGGAGCATTTATATGTATGGAGCAATCGAGCGGGGCGCGTTGGACATGTCGGATGATGGCGATTACGTTGTAGTTGTCGGGACCGACGTAAATGTGTGGTTCTATGCGGGGTGTACAGTTAGGTCAGGGTCGGATCAGCCTACGACGTGGGTGGACTATCCGGAATCACTGGTTCATGTGGTTGATATGTCATCCGATGGTCGGTTTGTAGCTGCCGGCGGTACGCCTGGAACAGGAGGATTCGTGGTCTTTTACAAAGACACACACAATGCGACATCGCCGCCGAAGCTGTGGCATGCCCAAAGTTCGTTGCCATTTCCCATATGGGATATTGCGGTTTCGGACGATGGGTATGCGGTTGCAGCGATAACTGAATTTGAGTATGATTACCTGCATTATTGGGCAAACGCCACGGAGCTTTCCGGGGATCCGAACGCAACCTGGACGGGGTATGGTCCATTTTTCTCTTTGACCATGAGTTCAACGGGCGATGAAGTCGCCTGTGGCATGGGCTTCCCGGGACCCTGCGGCGTTCATTTCTGGGATGAAGCTCGCCTGCGATTGGGAGCGAATCAGACAGAGGATTGGATCCGGTTTGAAGGTTGGATAGGATGGGATGTGGTGATGAGTAATGATGGTGGAATCGTTGCGGCAACCGTGACCAACGCTTCGTCTTACAAGGCTCTGTTTTTCCGATCCGATGGAGCCCTGATCGGCGAGTTCGACTTGATGCAGTTCAGTCCGCTCCTCTCGATGTCAGGAGACGGAGGGATAATCGCGGTTGGAGGACCTGGCTGGGATAGTCTCTATGTATTCGGAGTTTTGGACGACACAACGCCCCCGATGATAGAGAGCGTGTGGCAGGAACCAGACCACGACGAGGTTACTCCTGAGGATGCGGTGATGGTTTATACGAATGTCACTGACAGCGAAAGCTGGGTGAAGCAGGTGGCGCTCCATTACAGTCTTGACGGGGAAACGTGGTTTGCGGTAAACATGACGAAACTGACAGGTGCTACGTGGAATGGCACCATACCTACCTTTGACTATTGCACTTGGATAAACTACACAATTACCGCTGAAGATGAAGTTGGCAATATGATCACCAGTGTAGAGGAATTTGGGTACCAGCATCAATATCATGTAATACCAGAGTTTCCATCACTTTTAATCGCGCCACTATTCATGGTATTAACACTGCTGATGATTGTAGTTTACAGACGAAAAGATGCATTCATGCATTACTGAACGTATGGGGACTCTGGATAACCCTGTTGCTGCCAAGTGCTTGTCAAGCCTGTTCTTGCATTCATCTTAAGCGACATTTTCTAGATGGATCGCAACCTGCCAAACGGTAATGCATGCATGACAGAAACATTACATTCTCGCGTGCGCATCGCTAGGGGGTTCTAGCTTTTCTTCCATTTGTCTCGATTACCCAAGCCAATTGAAAGATATATTATTCCTAGTGAAAGGAGTGGTAATCCAGTAGGAAATAGTGAAGCATTTATTGTAAAGGCTATGGTCATCCAGATAAACCCTACTGGAATGAAAGCAATTCCCATTATGAAAAAGGCTCGGTAGTTTGGTTCATCTACCATCCCTGCCTTCCTTTTTCTCCATACCACCAGCGCTACAAGTAAACCTAGGGCTACCAATATGCCCATAACTGAAATCAGTAACCATACTGTCATTTTTATTCAACCGTGGTTCGAAAAGAATTAAGGCTATAAAAGGTTTCTCTTTCTTACGTTGAGCCATGCTATGTACACTTAGTTAGCGGGATCCAGCCACATGCATGCATGCCGGGATTTGAACCCGGGCGCTAGGCTCCACAGGCCTGGCGGACAGAGCAACCAGGACTCGATTAACGGCTTCTTCGACTTCTGCAGGGTGGACCTAGGGCTCTCCACCGCGACCGCGAAGGAGCACAGGCGGAAGCTGAGGCGGTTCTTCCGCGAGGCCCAGAAGCCGGCCCGCGAGGTCACTGCTGAGGACGTCAGGGCATGGCTTAAGCCCCTGGCGGAGGGCAACGTTAACACCTACGGCAACGCCCTGAAGCCGCTGAAGCGGTTCTTCCGCGACTACATGAAGATGCCCGAGGCCGTGGGAAGCTTCAGGTTCCGAAAGCAGGCGCTGAGGCCCGTCGTCGTGCCCTCCAGGGAGGAGCTGCAAAGGTTCTACGGTGCGTTGAGGACCCCGAGGGCGAGGGCGCTGTTCCTCACGTACGCGTCCACGGGGCTCAGGAGGGCGGAGCTGCTGTCCCTGAGGAGGGAGGATGTCGACTGGGCGAAGAGGATGGTGGTCCCCAACGGCCACGGGGGCGAAACCAAGAGGTCGTGGGTGACCTTCTTCAACCAGGAGGCCGAGAGGGCGCCGAAAGCCGTTATTAAGCGGGGCGGCGCATTCCAGTGCTGGGAGTCAAGATGATCGAGCTTCTCATCGTTGTCGTGTTCGGAATCGCGGTCGGGTTCCTGTTCGCCTGGCTGTACTACAAATCCCGGGCGGAGCTGATCGCCAGGACGCTGGGGGACGAGATCGGTAGGAGGGTCTTCGAGGACAGGCGGGCCGAGCTCGAGGGCCTCTACGACCAGAAGTACAGGGCCGAACTGGAGAAGTGGAAGGTCGAGACGGAGAAAGCGCTACGACAAGACGCACTGGCGAAGAGCCGCGCGGTGCTGAAGGGCAAGATAGCTGAGCAACTGGCTCCCATCTTCGACGTGTTCGGCTATGAGCCCAGCGATGCCAGGTTCATAGGAGACCCTGTCGACTACATCATCTTCGACGGCTACACGAAGGTGAGGGAGCGGAAGGAGGACAGGCCGATATCCGTTGTGGTCGCCGACATCAAGACCGGGGACGCGGGGCTGACGTACGAGCAGAGGAGGGTGAAGGCCGGGGTGGAGCGGGGGATGGTCAGGTTCGAAACGATAATTATGTAATTCTGAATGCTAACTGGGCTAGGTCTACGAAGGTACGCACGCAAAACTGTAACCGTGTAGAAAAACAGAGAATTCTGTCAGCCATCCTACAAAAAATGCCAATCTCTAACCAAACCTCAAAATTCTCTCACGTACGAAACTTCCATGTGTGTAGCATCAGATCGGGATGCTCCCAAAACAAAGGTTTTACTGGAGCGAATCTCCTAGTTATAGTTGAGGGGAAGTCTCATCAGGAAAGAAAGTGCAGCAGCCTTTTTGTTGCTAACACTCTGTCTTGGTCTTCACATCCTGGCTGTCAACGCAACAGAGAGAATTATTGAATGCAAAACTCGTGGATGCGAATACGAGGTGTATGTTGATGCTCCTGACACATGGACCATCTACACTCGACTGAAAGTGACTGTTCGGCTAACGTTGATTCGGAAGGGGATTGAAGATAGACAGGTGGAATACGTGACGAACAGCTCACATCCTGGGTTGGAGTTCCTGTACCTGAATGTGCACGATGGGAACCATCGGCTCTCAACTTGGGACTCTGTTCAGCGGTACGAATCTGTAAATCTTACTCGAGAGGGTGACTATTGGGAGAAGCAGTTTTCTCTGAGCATGGAAAGCTGGGTTGCTAACCAGTTGGAGAGAGGGGAAAGGGTTGAGGCAACGCTGGGAGTGCGTTTCTACCTCGACGAGTATGGGGCAAACTATACTCTCTTAGGCGTTCCAACTGTTGGAACTGTCCGTCAATACGTGGGTGATGACCCGATAAGAATCTCGATAGTTAGGCCTTTTTTCTCTGCAATAGAAACCTATGCTGTTGGCGGCGTAGGGGCGTTTATGGCTTTCGGGCTTTTAGCGTTCACCCTCCACAAGCTGGGTGTGGTTCCCCTTTGCAGATGGGGATACCATAATTGGAGAGATTACGGAGACCGCGTGGTCGTTCGTTGGAGGGAACCCAGAGTTGTAGACGATCCGACACGTCCTCATGTGACAAAGGTGCGGAAAGAAGATGCTGTTATGTCTAGAAGGAAATGTGTGCATTGCGGGCTTGACCAGAAGAGAAAGTTCACCAAAACCGAAGATAGCACATGGGAAACAGTTGGATGGGAAGACAACGGCGACTCCGATCTTCAGAGCCAAGCGAGAACTCGCAGAAACCAAAAAGAGGCAGGATAATCGCCAGTTCTTTGGCGAGAGTACATCCATATCCAAAAGCGAAGACAAGCGAGCGACCAAGCAAGAGCCTTATGCCTCGATTCTTGAATCATCAGGCCACTCTGGGCATTCCCTTAGGGGGCAATAAGTAGCCCCGCGCGCACATGAATCCATATGGGAGCGTGTGAGAGATGGGAAGCAAGACATCGACCTGCCTCTACATAGACAGGGAGATACTCGAAACCGCGAAGCGCATGGGCCTGAACCTGTCAAAGGTGTCCGAAAACGCGCTGAAGGAGGCAGTCTGCCTACTTCATGGCCCGAAACCCGCGACGGGCCTCTGCAGCCCTCCGCCTAAGTTCTCTGAGGGCCGGGGCCGGGATTTGAACCCGGGCGCTAGGCTCCACAGGTCTATAGGCTACTAGGCTACCTCACCCCCCGCGCGCGTGGGCCAATTCAAAGGCTTCAACTCTTCCTCCGCAGGCCATTTCGACGTTGGACAGAGTTTTTCTCACTGCGCGCTCAAGCATTTTCTCCTCTATCCCTGGAGCTCCGTACCCCACGATTATTAACTCCCTCGTTCGGGCTGTAACCTTTGTGTGGTCGGAGTCGCGGTAGGGATAGATGCATAAGACTCGGTCTTCGTCAGCTAAGACAAGAATCTTGTCTGTTAGTATTACAGGCTTGTTCTTGCCGATTCCCTTGAATTCTTCACCATTCCTCGCAAAGCGAATGTGTAGGGGCATTGCTAGGCGTGTCTTGTCGAACCCGCTCATGGGGATTATTGTTGCCAAAGAACCTAAGTTGTAGGCGTCAACAGCTGTGGATATGGTTGGGAGATCCCGTCCGTGAAGTACTCTTCTGAGGAGTGCTTCGCCTGCAGGCCGAGTCTTGGTTGGGTCTATTCCAAGCTTCCAGTAGAAGTCCCTGTAAGCCCTAACGGTTGGATGGTCTTTCAGAGTCTCGATCCTAAATCTGGCTCTGACTTCATCAGAGACAATTCTCTTTAGCCTACTGATTCTCTCATTCTTCTCTTCCACCTTAACTCCCTGCATTGTGCCTAAACATATCGCGAGATCCGGAAACTTCGTCGAGACCTCTATGCTCCATGAAACCGTGAGAGCCGGCATACCACAAACTGCGTGGAGGCGGGTTTTAGGCTTTTGTCTGCGCACGGTGCTTGGTTTTGTTTATATAACCCGGCTGCAGAGGTTGTATGAACCAGGGGGTGCCAGTCGTCGAAAGGACCATTGTAACAACGGCGTTGATCTACGCAAATGGCGAGGTCCATCTAGGACACGTCACATCTACGTATTTGCCTGCCGACATTTTCGTGAGGTTTCACAGACTCAGGGGCGACGACATAATCCATGTTGGAGCATCCGATGACTTCGGAACTCCTATACTGGTTGAGGCTGAAAGAAGAGGAATGTCCCCAGAGGAATTCGTGGCCCACTGGCACAAGAAGGACGTAGAAGACTTCGACGGTTTAGGGATATCTTTTGACACATACTACAAGACAAGCTCAAAAGAAAACATCGAGCTTACGCAGCATTTCTTCACAAAACTGTACGAAAACGGATACATCTACAGAAAGACTGTGAGACAACCCTACTGTGAAAACTGCTTGAAGTTCCTTCCAGACCGCTACGTGAAGGGCGCCTGTCCATATTGCGGCGCGACCGACCAGTATTCGGACGGCTGTGAGAAGTGCGGGAGGACGTTTCAACCCGAAGAAGTTCTGGAACCTCACTGTGCAGTTTGTGGCTCAACCCCCTCCAGCAAAGAGAGCGAGCACTACTTCTTCAAGCTCAGCAGCTTTTCAAGCTCGCTGGAGAAGTGGCTCTCGGAAAACCAGAACCTGCAACCAGAAGTCAAGAACTACGTGCTAAACTGGGTGAAAGAGGGTTTAAGGGACTGGGACATCAGCCGCGACCTGCCATGGGGAATACCAATCCCTCTGGAAGAAGCCAAAGGAAAAGTTCTCTATGTCTGGTTCAACAACCACCTATGCTACATTTCAACCGCACTCAAATACTTCAAAGAGAAAGGAATAGATGGACGAGAGGCTTGGAACTCGTCAAGAATATACCATTTCATAGGAAAAGACATAGTCTACCATCACTACCTATTCCTGCCAGCTCAAAGGTTAGGCGTTGGAGAGTTCAAGCTTCCAGACTTCATACCAACGAGAGGCTACTTCACACTTGAAGGCAAGAAGTTCTCAAAAAGCCGAGAATGGTACATCAGCGTGAGAGAGTTCATCGATAAATTCCCCGCTGACTACCTGAGATACTATCTCGCAGCCATCACACCATACAGTCAACAAGACGTCAACTTCGACTGGGAAAACTTCCAGAAACGAGTGAACAACGAACTAATAGCAAACATCGGCAACTTCATCCACCGAGTCCTGACCTTCACATGGTCAAACTACGAAGGAAAGGTTCCCAAAGCCAACACCCTCGACAAGTCAGACAACGAATTAATAGACAAAACAAAAGAAGCCGTAAAGGACGTCGCTGAAGAAATCGAAAGAATAGAGCTCAGCAAAGGATTAAGGAAGATTGTCGAGTTCTCTGCCTTCTGCAACCAATACTTCCAGCAGAAACAACCTTGGACGGACAAAGAGAAAGCAAAAACAGCCATCCACCTGTGCGTGAATGCTGTGCGAAGCCTAGCAGTGCTGCTCGAGCCCTACATACCCTCTTCAGCCGAGAACCTCTGGCACCAGCTGAACTTGGACGGATCCGTGCACAAGCAGGACTGGGACACAGCAGGGGAACTCCGCATTTCGGGCGGTCACAGAATCAACAAGCCTGAAGTCCTCTTCGAAAAGGTCGCTGACGAAGAAATAGAGAGAGAGCGAGAAAGACTGCAGTAGACACGTAGCGACAATGATGCACTAGTCTGGACTTATGTTCCAGATGATGCATGTTTTTCGATGAAGTGATGAGCTGGTTTACTGTTATTGCGGGTTTTGTGCTCGTTTAGGAGGTGTTTTTCTATGAAAGTTTGTGGATGGTATAGAGGGTGTGCAGTGCACGACGTTAAGCCTTCCAGAAGCCTCAGCGTATTCCATTTTGGAGGGTTTGCCCATTTCTTGTTCGGTATCCACATGAGGTATATAGTGAATACTTGGCCTTTGCGCTTTGTCTTGTGCGTGACGCTGATTGAGTCTATTGGTTTGAAGCCCAGTTTTTCCATGTGAGGTTTCTGAAACCATGGACTCCAATGGTTTTCCAATGCTATCGTAGCGAAGCCTTCAGCCTCGTCTCCGCTTCTTACCATATTTTCCAGAAGCTGTGCTCCGAGATTATGTCCTTTTGCTTTTCTGAGGACCCAGATGCAATTCATAACTACCGTGTTCTCGCCCGTTATTGGATAGTAGGAAGCCTCTGAGCGTGCGTATTCGATTTGGCCAACTACATTTCCATCGAGAAGCAGGAGTTTCTTGCGAAACCCCTTCGGGATGGCTCTTTCCAAGTATTCAATCCTTTTTCGGTACCGTCTAAAGGGGCCTGTTAGACACCTGTAGAGATACTTCTCATGCTCAGCAGATTCAGTTGCATCAACAATCTTGATTCGAGAATCAGAACTCATTGCCATCTGGTAAGACTGTCAGTCGGCTCATAAGACTTTCGCGCTCCTAGGATATGCATGTATGCAGGTTTATTTCTTGACTTCGCTGTCCAGCCAACTTAGATAACTTTTGTTGCCTTCAACTATGGGCACTGCGAGAATCTCGGGCACGTCATACGAGTGAACTTGGCTGATGATTGATTCCAACTCAAGATACAGTTTGGCTCGAGTCTTCATGATGCACAGCAATTCCTGCGCTCGCTCGATTTTTCCTTTCCATCGATAAATGCTTGAAACCGGGCCAAGAACCTGTGCACACGCAGCTAGCCTTTTTTGGATAGCCGTTTCCGCAATCTTGCTCGCCTCTTCCTTGCTGCCCGCGACTGTGATGACTTGTATGTACTTGACCATGCTCTATCACTCGTCACTCCAACTCCTGTCGACACCTCTAATACGCTTTGCCTATGCCAGTGCACAATCTTAGCAGGCTTAGTCTCGCACACTTAAACCTCCGCTCTCAATGACACCATACATAGCCGAGCCCCCTTAGGGCATCAGAGTTCTTTATATGTGTAAGACTTCTATAATGCAGATTTATGGCGTTGAGCAAAGAGTCCTTGCTGCAGGTTTTGAACGCTGTCGCTTTTGTTGCTACAGTTGCAGTCAACGGTTTGGCTGGAAGCACGAAGTTGTTGAACGGTATGACCAGCGGCGAGGTGTCAGATCTGTACCCTACGTTGTTCACGCCAGCAGGCTACACCTTCTCAATTTGGGGCATCATATACGCGCTCCTTCTGGTTTTCACCCTCTACCAAGCTCTTCCACGAAACCGAGAAAAACCATTCCTAGGCCAAGTCAGCTTTCTTTTCGTCTTGAGTGGTGTATTGAATGCTTCGTGGCTCTTTCTCTGGCACTACGAGTTTATCGCCTTCAGCACGGTACTGATGTTTGCGCTCTTGGCAACACTGATCGGTATCTATCTGCGCCTCAACGTAGGCGGAGCTGATGTTTCGCTCAATGAAAAGCTGTTTGTTCATGTGCCCTTCAGCGTTTACTTAGGGTGGATCACTGTTGCGTCTATAGCTAATGTTGCTGTCGCGTTGACCGCTGCGGGTTGGGATGGTGGAGGGGTGGAGAACGCGACTTGGGCTGTGCTTGTAATCGTTGTTGCTTTGATCATAACATTGGCTGTACTAGCGACTAGGAAAGACGTTGCTTATGGCCTCGTAATTGCGTGGGCTCTAGCGGGAATCATGTCAAAACAGATGGAGAATCAGACTATCCTGTTGACGACGGAAGTGGGCATTGCAATTGTACTAATCGCTATAGCTGCTGTGGCTGTGTTTTCAAGACTTAAACGATAAGCCAACTTGCCAAGGCCGAACAGGAAGGAATGCGGGGAAACATCGATTCTCGCATTATCACCGCTTCAGAAGTACATGACGGCGTCTGCTTCCAAGACGCGGTCATTAAGAGTTGATGGGCCGACCACTTTGACGTCATCTAATAGATCCGCTTGTTTCAACCCAGCAAGCATGCAAGATTGCTCGCAGACTTCCAGTTCCACTCCTTCTTGAATCGCGCGCTCCATTATTAGTTTCAGCGGTGGATACCCTTCCATCTCGATCTTCTCCGGTTCTCCCTTCTTAACAGCTTCTACTCCTTTCAAGAAAAAGTAGATAGTTGCCCTAATCCCTGCTGCGACTGCGTCGGCTGCTAGGATGAAGGATGCATAGATTCTTTCTGGACTCCCCAGACCACTCATCTGCACGTAAAGCATCTTCTTACTCTCCAATTTTGTCTATCTCCAATTCGGCAGCGGATGAATATTGTTGGAGAAACGGCTTATTTGTCTAAGCCTCAATTAGGAGTAGTTGGTATGGATCAGGACGTGCAAGCGTGAAAGTCCTTTTCGTGGAGCCGCCAAAAGACCCATGGTTCGTTATGGGGGAATACATTCCCCCACCTTTCGGCATACTAGCACTGGCCAGCTACCTAGAAGCCAACAGAGAAGCGGACATAGGTGTAGTGGATTGTCAGGCTGAGAGGCTCGGCTGGAAGTCTCTTGAGAAGCGCATCGAATCCTTTGAGCCTAACATCGTGGCTCCAAGCGGCCTAGCTACATGCAACGCCTACGCAGTGATTCGAACAGCAGAACTGGCAAAGAAGATAGATCCCTCCACAACGACAATCGTAGGCGGTCAACACTTCACAGCTTTGGCAGACGAAAGCCTCGAAACATACAAGGATATTGATGTTGTGATTCGCGGAGAGGGAGAACAGACGTTAGTTGAACTTGTTGAAGCTCTCGAAGAGAGAAAAAACCTCTCGAGAGTGAAAGGAATTTCATTCAGACAGGGAGAAAGAGTCTTACACAACCCAGATAGGCCGTTAATCAAGGACTTGAACACGCTCCCGCTTCCAGCGTATCATTATGTCAAAGAACACATGAAAACCTACTACTTCTCCCTTATGACCGGAAAAGACAGCTCATTTGCGATCATTGAAGGCTCCCGAGGCTGCCCCACAACTGCACCTACTGCTCCCAATGGCGCTTCTGGAGGCAGCAAAACAGGGCAAAATCACCAAAACGCATCGCAGACGAGTTTGAGCATTTGAACAGAGAGTATGGGAGCAACTTCATCTGGTTAACAGACGACAACTTCGGTCTCGGCTCTATGACAAGTAGTCTATGCGAAGAACTCGTGAAGAGGAGAATTGACGAAGAATTGGCATGGTTCATACAAGCCAGGTGCGATGACATAGTCCGAAGCAAGGCTCTGCTGCCGAAGCTGCGAGAGGCTGGAAACATCTGGATGCTGGTAGGCTTCGACCACCCGAACCCGGAAACCATGAAAAGTTTTCGCAGAAAGAACCTTGGCAAAGCAAAAGCAAAAGAAGCTGTAGATTTGCTTAAAAAGAACGAGATACTCTGCCAAGGCACATTCGTTATTGGAGAAAGAAATGACTCTCACGAAACGATCCAAGCTGTCAGGGACTTCGCCGATTGGCTGGATCCCGATCTTGCAACTTTCATGACCTTGACTCCGTTTCCAGGCACAGAAATCTACGAAACCGCAAAGCAAAACGGTTGGATTGAAGATACAAACTGGAGCAACTACGACATGATCCACGCGATTATGCCGACCAAGTATCTGACTCGCGAAGAAGTTCAGCAAGAACTGCACAAATGCTATCGAACTTTCTTCGGTTCGTGGAAGAGGAGACACAGAGGGCTCTTTTCAGAGAACACTATCATCCGGCGGACCTACCAGTACTTAGCCCGCAAAGCCATCTTGACAGGCTTGAGGAGCCTATTCTAAGCGCAGTTTAAACAGAGCATCATGTATCTGAGGGAAGACCATGGCAAGGAAAGGGGCAGAAGAGGCTTCAGACAAGCTCCCCCGAATCAGCCGAAGAGTAGCGGTGGCATATTTGTCCATCTTCGCAGTAGTGCCTATTCTAACGTTTTTCATAGGTAAGAAGCTGGACGAAGTATTGTCGCTTCCAGAGTTCCCTCCGTTTCCGATCAACATCATTGTTGGAATGAGCGTTTTCATATTCGGACTGGCAGTAGGCATCAAGTCAACCCGGCTACTGTACACGGTTGGACGAGGTCTTCCATGGGGTGAAGCCACTGATCAAGGTCGCTCTACAGTCCTAGTAACGTCAGGTCTCTACGCATGGTGCAGAAATCCAATGACCCTAGGATATTCGTTGCTTCCATGCGGAATGGGCATAATGTTTAGATCCCTCGCAATTACCATTCTTATTCCAATAACCGTCTTTTCCATTATGATAGTCTGGCTGAAAATATGGGAAGAACCTAGATTAGAAAGAAGATTCGGGAAGGCCTACCGGGAATACAAGCAGCGAACACCTTTTCTAATCCCAGACCCCAAACTGCTCACATGTACCCTCACAAGACTGGTTCTGAATGTGCTTCAGAAAAAAGACGCTCAAGATTCCGAATCAGACCACGTCGATCAGCATAAGAAAGAAGGAGGATAAGCTTTGGCGTTCGCGTGCGCCTCTTCTTCTCCCAAAACGCGTGCGTCGTAGGCACGCGCTAAGGCTTGTAAGGACCCTAGATTGAATATGGTTCAGCCGGGCGTGGCGGAAGAAAAGAGAGGGGAGTATGGCTATTTTTTCTCAAGTGCTGCTTTGAGTGTTCTCTCTACGTAATGGTCGACGCTGCAACATGCGCCTTTCTTCACTGCGTCTTCGATCTTCTTATGCAGCTCTTCAGAGACTTTTACTGTAGGCACGAAAGTCACCACATGTGCATCGATTTGGCGATATTTAGTCTTTTCGCAAATCAGTAATACAAAAATGTGATTTGTTGCTACTGTTGAATTCTCGCTCGGCCTTGCTCATCTACTCGATACATTTACTGTCGATTCCCCTTTCACTCCTTCAGCCGATATGCTTACGCGAGCGCTCGGAATTCGATGGGCTGAACATAGAAATGTCAGAGAGAAGAGTCGGCTACTCCCAGAGATTTGGTGGCCATAGAATCTGGCGCGTCCAAGTAGTTGAAGTCAACCATCTGCCTGTGAAAACTTCTATGGGCATGCATGCTAGTGATGACTGCAACTAATGCATTCATTGAATGAGCTGTCAAGTCATAGTGGGTCTTTCAGCATCCCAAGTCATCCAGAAGTGATCTTGACAGAATCTACGACCACTGATGGAGTAATGACTGAGCCTCGCCGCTCAACATCGGAGCCTACTATGCTGATGTTCTTCAGGAGGCTCTGCATAGTTGTTCCGAAGAGAGTATTCTTCAGAGCATGTTGGATCTCGCCTCTGCGAATGTAGAATCCCTCCATTACTAAGGCACTAAGTTCGCCAGTAACCATGTTAGGGCTGTCAACAGTGAAGCGACACAAAACACCTCTATCCATCTCTTGGACAAGGTCATCACGTGAGCCATGTCCAGGATTCACTACAAGATTAGACTGAGAGATCAAAGGGAGGTCCTGATAAGAGCTTCTTGAGGCATTTGATGTGTTCTCGACCTGAACACGATTGCTGGTGTAGGAGTCGTGCAGGTAAGAGGTAAGCACTCCGGAGTCTACTATCGCCGTCCGCTTGGAGGGGCTACCCTCACCATCAAAAGAACGCGAGCCGACACCACCCTCAATCAGGCCATCATCAACTATGTTTACGAAGGAAGGGGCTATTGTGGAGCCCAGTGAATCAACCAGATATGATCTATTATCCTGTACCTGTCTGGCGTTCACAGCCGGAACTAATCCTTCTCCAAGGAGTTGCTCCAGTGCCTGAGGTACAAGAATGAGTTGCATGTCACCACCTTGAATGGTTCTGGCACTCCTGAGGCTCAGTGCATTCTCAGCAGCTTTTCGCCCTATTACCTCAGGTTCAATATGTTCCAGTCGGCAGGAAGCCGTCTCCTCCCAACTCGAACACTGCTGATCGCCTTCACCGATCACTGCTACTAAGCTCAGCTTCATCTCTGTCCTTTGATTATAACAGTTCAGTCCCAGGGAGTTCATAATCACCGTGGTGAAGGAGGTTGCGGATACTAGACCCTGAATGAGATTCTTTTCCAATCCAGACACCTCTTTACAAGATGAAACCCCTCTCACCATCAGTTCAGAGGCTTCTTCTGCAGTGAGTTCTGCAACGCGTTCGTCATATATGCCCTTGATGGCAGGATAAGAAATGGAATGTGAAGGAAGGGTCACGAATTGTTCATCAGGGACTGATGATCTTGCCGCGCTGATGGAGTCGTGAACGGTCTGGAACACGTCTTCCCTGTTTATAGCAGTGATAAAGGAGTAACCTGTTCTCTTACCTATCACTGACCGGATTCCACAACCCGCGTCCTGCGATTTGGACGCTACACGTACAGCTCCTCGCTCGATCTTTATTTCCAGCTTGTTGATGAACTGGAGATAGACCTCTGTCTGTGTTGCGCCAAGACGTTCAGCCTCTAGTAGAACTGACGCACCAAGCTCGAAAAGAGATTCTCTCACTCTAGATTCCTCCTACCGGGACCTGCCTTATTCTCACGTGCGGACCTCCTGACATCACCAACGCTGTCTGATTCTGCGTTCCACAGTCACCCACGTCATATGAGAAATCACTACTTACCCCATCAATCTTCCAGAGAATATCTGTGATGAGACCTGCAATGGAGGCATCACGGACCATCTTGGTCCTCTCCCCGTCTTGAATCTGGTATCCATAAGGGGCTTGAAACATGAACTGGCCCTTGGTGCTATTAGTGTATCCATAGTTCACCCCGCACATTAGAACCCCATGCTTTGTGTCCTGAATCAGTTCGTCAAGATCCCAATCACCCGGTTCCATGAAGGTGTTACTCATCCGAGGAATTGGTGGATACATGAAAGACATCACACGGGCTGCCCCGTTTGGTTCCATATCAAGTCTGGCGGCTGTGTCAAGATCGTGTAGAAGTTCCTTGAGCACTCCATCTCGCACGAGTTCTCTCTTCCGGGCTCGCGTCCCTTCCGAGTCATACTCGTATGAACCGATATGGTGCTCAAGTGTGGGATCATCGGTGATGCTTATCGTCTCTGGGCCTACTGCTGAGTTGAGCCTACCTTTCAGAACTGATGAGCCCGCAGTATGATTGCCAGCCTCACATGCATGACCAAAAGCCTCGTGGATCATTGCGCCATTCAGCACAGGGTCAGCAATTACATCGTATACTCCACCTTTGAGCGAAACCGAGTCAAGGAGGTCAATGGCGATCTTTGCTGGCTTAGTTCCGAGGTCATACATTGACTTCTTGTTGATATCGCCCAGACCGCCAGTGAGTCCGTAAGCGATGGCAACCTTTCGAATGCTGACACCTTCCTTGACAGTGCAAATTGGTACAATGCTAATCTGTCCAGTCTCCTCATGGGTTTCCGTCTGAAGAGAGTTGGCAACATAGCGGTCTGTCCAGACATCACGATACCGAACTCGTGTGTGCACGACCCGACTATCTGCTTGACACAGCTGATAGTCAATTGATTGTGCCAATTCTATCTTCTCTTCTATCGTGGCGTTGTTGATTGGGCCCCTAGCCCTGTACTTTGCCTTTCCTGAGAAAGTAGGAGCATCAATCTCAAAATCCATATCAACCCACTTGGCTGTAGCTGAAGCTACCCGTGACAGCGACTCAACTGCTTTCCTTAGGCCATTTGCAGTGAGGTCACTGGTATGTCCGAAGGCCCAAGAGCCCTTCGTGAAGGCCCTGATTCCAGCGCCGGTATGATTGGCTACGAGAGTCTTCATGGTCACGCCCTTCTCAACGTCCAAACTTGTCATTCGAGTGGTCTCTATTCGGACATCTACGAATGACATCCCAAGGTCGAGGCCGGTCTCTATTGCCAGCTCTGCCAGGATCTCCATCACACCACCTCCAGACTCTCCTTGAACAATATCTCACGGATTCGACTAAAGAGCTGCATGTACTCCTTCGACCCTGTCGCGTAGACATCCAGAAGCCAGTGATACATGTTCACTACTTCAGGCTCAGTGACATCGTTTCGAACCAGTGCGGCAATATCCTTTCTCCACTTGTCCTTGAGTAACTCGCACTTCACCAAGAGATCAGCGAGCTCCTTCTTCTCTGACTCACCAAGATCAATATTGAAAGTCTGCAGCGTTCTGTCAATACGCAGGTTTTCTCGTGTGAGGAGAAACTCCGACCCAAGATGAGGGGTTTCCATGGTCACTACATACTGCTTCGCAACCCTCTGGTAGTAGTCTGTTGTGCGTTTTCCTGTTCTGAGTGTCCCGTAGCGCCTCACAAACCCCATCTTGACCATGCGGGGAAGGTGATGGTTAACCATGTTTCGTGTCAGCTCTTGGACGTCTGCATGTTCCTTTGACAGATTCACAATCTCATTGACTGACAGGGCGTTCCTAGTCACTGGTCTCCGGATAATAATCCTTTCACCAGTGCTTTCGTCAACGGACTCGGTTGTTGAGGTGTCAGGTATGCCCCGCCGCATTATTGTGAGGATAGCAATACGTACAGGATACTCAAACTCGGTGGCAGTTTTCAGGTCTGTTATGAACATAGCCGGTCGCTGGGCTTCCTTTGCATCCTCACAAAGTTCGATGTGAGCAATTGAGTCAAAGACCGGATTTTTCAAGGAGCATCTGCCTCATATATGTTTGTTACGGCAAACATTTATCTGCTAATTGTTTGTAGCTACAAACGATTTAAGGTTTCTGGTCACGGCATCACGAGATTGCAGTTCTCAATCCGATTTTAGACACGCAAATGATATGTTCAGCTTGGACACGTGGTGTCTCAACTGCTTGCATGATTTACCATAGACTCTCCATATACTTAGCGATGTATGCAGGGCCATTTTGCAGAGCATTTTGATAGGTCATGTATAGAACGCGATTCGTGCGCTTTCGGAAACGTCAGTGATACGTGTCAACTGACATGCAGAGTCGAGTCCATGTCTGTCTGCTGGCGAAGATTCATAAGTTGACAGCCACCAATTATGGTGGTTAAGGACGGAGAGGATTTCGCTTGGAGATATCCTTTGCAGAGTTTCAGAAGCTTGATATGCAGGTCGGTAGGGTTGTGGAAGCCGAGCAGGTTTCCGGTTCAAGGAATCTCATAAGGATGATTGTGGATTTCGGTGAGGAAAAGAGACAAGCTGTGGCTGGCCTTCTGCAATGGTACAAGCCAGAAGAACTGATTGGCAGAAAGTATGCCTTCCTTCTCAACCTCGAGCGGAAGAAATTCATGGGCATAGAATCCCAATGTATGATCTTAGCTGCTGAAAATGACAAGGGAAGCGTTGTTTGCCTACAGCCAGACAAGGATATCGAGGAAGGAAGCAAGATTCACTGATGAAGGGGCCTGCAACGCTATGGAGCCCCAAACGTCTGTCCGTATTGGCCGACCATTGACACGATGTCGTAGATGTTGATTTTGCCGCCTGGCGGGGCGAAGTCTGCTCCTGGGAACCATCGTCTGTGCTCCGTGGCGCTGTCTGGGATTCCTGTGCCATCTGAGCCGTATTCTCCGATGGCCATGACGATGTCGTAGATGTCGACCTTATAGTAGCCGCTGCGAGGCTTAGGCCCATCTATCCACTTCCAAACGAAGTCCACCTCGCCCAGCGGCGGAGTTTCCATCCAGTAGTAGGGGTTGCGTTTGAAGGTGGCTCCTCCGCCAACTCCGGGGGTGAAGCTGGTCATGTAGTACATGCCGCTGCCCGTCAAGATGGTGTCCCAGCTTAGATTGCCTGGGGTAAACCCTTGCGAGTCTCCATAGGCCCAGTAATCCACAGTTAGGGTTCCACTCTGCGGCGTGGTGACGTTAAGCGTACACGGTTCATTGTCTCCGTAGCCGAAAAGATTGTAGTCTACTCCTAAGGTTAAGGGTGTGCCGTCCACGGTGACTTGGTTGATCCACACGGGGTCGCCTGTGGCGGTGAGTGGTACTGCGCCTGTTCCTGACCATGCTGGGAAGGTGTCGATGGTTCGGTTGGCCAGCGG
>JGI2172J19969_10000364_pt1 | contig 19185 bp, 17 predicted proteins | sample DeeMarSWOR230_32_FD_19969 | JGI IMG/M metagenome (IMG submission 19969)
TATGGACGATTGCGCAAGCTGATTAAAGTTGAGAAAACTTACAGGAAAGCGATAGCCGCGGCTGCCGCTGGATGGCTTAACGCCCTAGTTGTGAAAGACATTGATTCAGCGTTTACGTGCACGGAAACTCTGAAAAAGATGAAGCTGGGAAGAATAAAGATTATTCCGCTCCAAGGAGCTTCAAATCCTAGATCTCTAAAAATACCTGAAAGACAGGGCGTAAGCGGTGTTGCTTCAGCCTTTGTTAAATGCGCGCGAAATTACGAACCAGCAGTTAACTACGTTTTTGGAGATACCTTGATAGTTTCTAACGACAAAACTGGATTTACCCTCTCAAATGAAGGCTACCGCGCTGTGACCGTCAATGGGAATCTTTATGAGGCTGGAGGAGCCTTCGAAAGCGGCTACTACAGGGCGCCCATAGACTTTTCAAAGATTATTCCCAGTGAAACAGCCATCAAAAGCCTCGATGAAGCGGTGAAAGCGCTCCAGCAACATCTTTCTCAAAGAGACACTGACATAACAGTCTTCGAAGAGGAGATTGAACGAACCAAAATTGAGATTGCTCGCCTTTCAGATTCCATAATTACCCTTGACAGGGAAATGGTCAGAGTAAAACGCAATGTCAAACGAACTCAAAGCAACGTTAGACGCTTGGAAAAATACTGTGAAAAACTTGAAAAGGAAATAGAGACTGGAAAAGCTCAGATGGGATTATACAGGTCTGAAAGAAGTGCCATTCAGAAAGAAGTTCAGAAACTCCAAGTCGAGCTTGCAGAGCTGAGGAAGAAAACTGATGTTGGACACATTCAGGAGTTGGAGGTGAAGCGGGAAAAGCTCGCGGAGGAGATAATCACTCTTAGGCAGCACCTAGGCACGGTTCAAACAGAACTTTCTACACTTCAATCCAAATTTGACAATGTCTTGCGAGTTGGATATAAAAACTCCAAAATCCAACTCTTGAAGGTTGAACAGCAGCAGCGGAAAGTTGAGAAGGAAGTGGCTGAAGCGCTTCAGGAGCGTGAATCTCTCAAGCAGGAAATTTCGGAGCTAGAAAAGAGCCGCGTTGAACTTTCTAAAGCGGTTTTTTCAGCGAGGGAGGAAGCCCAAAAGTTCACTACGCAAATAGACGCCATTGACAATGAGCTTCGGTCACTGGACGCAGAGTACGAAGAGACTGACAGGCTTCTAAATCAACTCCAACTCAGCGTTCAGACTTACCAGTTACAGCTTCAGCAACACCAAAATCAGCTTAGACAATTTGGCTACGAGCAGCCTTTAGAAACCACGGAAAAACAAGTCGAAGAAGCCCAAACCTCAATGCGAATGATGCAGTTTGAACTTGAAAGAATAGGTGCTGTGAACCAACTCGCCCTGTCGCATTACGCAGAGCAAATTTCAAGATACAGGGAATTATCTCTGCGTTTGAATGAGCTTGAAAGAGAAAAGCAAGCTATCGTGCAGTTTATGGAGGAAATTGAAGCCAAGAAACGCAAGGTTTTCATGGATGCGTTTGAAAAAATCAACCTGAACCTTCAGACTTACTTCTCAAAACTAACTGGAGGCGGCAATGCCTTTTTGAAGCTTGAAAAGCCAGAGGAGCCTTTCCACGGCGGTATAGACATGCTCGTGCAGTTCCCTAATAAGCCGTCTATAGTTGTTAGCGGTGCAAGCGGCGGCGAACGTTCAGTTTCAGCTGTCGCCTTCATATTTGCCTTGAAAGAGTTTACGCCTGCATCGTTCTATATTCTTGACGAGATAGATGCGCACTTGGATGCTTTTCACGTTTCGAAACTCGCCGATGTCCTTCTGGAAGAGTCTGAGAAAATGCAGTTTATAGTAATTACTTTGAAGCCGGAAATTGTGAACAAAGCCCAAAAAGTTTACGGAGTGTATGAGCGCAACGGCGTTTCAAACGTTATCTCCGCAAAGTTCTTGGAGGCGACCAGTTAAATGTCAACAGCAATGAGAAAGCCTTTTTACTTGAGGCCTCCGTGGAACATTCTCTTCGAAATCAGCAAACTTGAAAAGCTCACGCCTTGGAACGTGAACATCGCTTATTTGCTCACATCGTTTCTTTCAGAGATGGAGAGAACAGGAAAGGTGGATTTCCGCGCTTCGGGTGTGGCGTTGGATTCTTCTGCGCTCATCTACCTAATGAAGTCAAAGCTTCTGCTCACTCTTCAGGAGCCTCCCAAGCCGCCGAAGGCTCCGCAAGATTTTGTTCCGCCACCTCTGTTTTTGCCTCTGAGGCACGAGTTGACGTCAACAACCATAAGGCATCTGCTGGAAGTTTTAGACGACGTGCTGAAAGGTGAAAAGCTGCCTCGTTTGGACAAGGTTGTTGCTCAACCTGTTCTTCCAGCAGTATCCGATATCCTGTCTCAATTGGACGTTTTCTTGATGGAAATCGAGGTGCAGATGGAGGAACTGTATGCTCTTCTCTGTGAGAAAGTTAAAGGCGTGGGAATAATCGAGTTTTCAACGCTTATAAAAGGGACTGCTCGGATAGAAGCGATCCGCACGTTTATTCTGCTTTTGTTTCTGGCGCAGGATGGGAAAGTGAGTTTGTGGCAGAATGAGGAAACAGAAGAACTATACATAGCTGTGGGGAACTTGAACATTGCAAGGGACGAAAAAACAATCAGCTGACGCGAAGGCTGCGGTTCAGTTGACGCCGAATGAGGAAAAAGTGCAGCGTTGCGTGAGATTATTGGAGGCAGCCTTATACGTTGCTGGTCGCCCTTTAGACCTTAACGAGTTATGTTCAGTTTTAAGCACGCGGTCTAAGAAGAAAACTAGAAAATTCACTAAGGCGCTTATGCAGGAGTATTCAGCCAGAAACACTGCCCTTGAGATATTAGAGTTAAAGGATGACCGTTACGTTTTGCAGTTAAAAGCGGATTTTACGCCGTTGGTTAAGAAACTTGTCAATAGACCTTTGCTTTCCGCTGGTCCGTTGAAAACGCTTTCTTACATTGCTTATAGGCAGCCTGTTTCGCAGAAAAGAGTGATTCAAGTGCGGGGTCAGCATGCTTATGGGCATGTGAAGCTTCTTAGGGATATGGGGTTGGTTGCGGCTGAACGCGCTGGGCGTTCCATGACTTTGAGGACGACGGATTATTTTGCGGACTATTTCGGGTTGACCCAGGACACTGCAACGATGAAGAGAGAGTTAAAACGCATATTCGGCGAAGCATTAAAGGAAGAGAGCTAATCCTAAAACGGATACGTTCAAGTTGTTTGTTGCAGCGGTTGCGTGTTCTCTAGTGCGTGGAAAAACTTATACCCCCTCTATAAATAGGTTCAACCGAAGCGTAGACTAGCTCTGGCTAGCTGCTCGGAAAAGACTATAGCCCCCTTATTTAAAGGCTGAAGCTTTGAGTGAACGGCTGGTTCCTTGTCAAGAAACTTTGACTAAGAAAAGCCCGTTTGGTCAAGAAACCTTGATAAAAACGCTTTTACAGCAGAAACAGCCCAATATTTTAACAGGGATAAGAGTGAGAAAGAGTATCTACTTATTGTTTATTCTTGTCCTTCTAATTGCGTCAGGTCTTGTTGTTACTGAGACTGCTTGGTCCTCAGCTGAAATGATTGAGAATTCATGGGTAGCAAAAAATCCGATACCCGTTCCTGAAGGCGTAAAGAAAGCTGCAACCGTTAACGGAAAAATATATGTCATGGTGGATTCGGTCAACTATGAATATGATCCAGCAACTGATAACTGGACTGTAAAAGCAGCTATGCCTACTCCTAGAGGACATTTTGGGATAGCGGTATATAAAAATAAAATTTTCACCTTTGGCGGTTGGGAAGCCTCTGAGACGGAGGTTTATGATCCAGCAACTAACACATGGGAGACTAAAACGCCACTTCCATCATTAGTTAAGAACCCGCATGCGAATGTTATTGATAATGAGATTTATGTAATGTCAATGAACGGCAGTTATTGCTATAATATAGCTAACGATTCTTGGAGTATTAAAAGCAATGCGCCGCACGGAGGGCCTCAAACAGTTTTAGACGCTAAGATTTACGCTTTTTATGGCGACCACACAGATATTTACGATCCTAAAAGTGATTCGTGGATTGAAGGGACGTCAATGCCTATCACCCTTTATCAACAAAGCGTTTGTGGAACAACAGGAGTCATGTCGCCAAAGAGAATTTACCTATTTGGAGGAGTACGTCAAACCTTTGATTCTGGCACAAATATCACCCAAGTTTACGATCCAAAAACTGATACGTGGTCACTTGGCGAACCCATGCCAACGAAAAGGTCGTCAGCTGCCATTGCGGTGGTCAACGACCAAATTTACGTTATTGGTGGTTATGATGGAATTTATTGGGCTACTGGTGCAAATGAGCGATACACTCCTTTTGGTTATGGCACTCCCGACCCAACTTACGATGGCACAGCCCCAGAAATCGTGTTAAAGTCACCAAAGAATGTGACATATTACAGTTCAAGCATCACATTGGAGTTCTCAACGAATGAAAGCGTATCTTGGATGGGCTATAAACTTGACAATGATACCATTGTGGAAGTTACAGGTAACACAACTGTTTCAGGGCTATCACTTGGCTCCCACACTCTAACCATTTACGCTACAGATATTGCTGGAAACACTGGAGCCTCAGAAACAATCAGTTTCACCGTGGATGTGCCTTTCCCAACAACATTAGTCATAGTTTCCGTAATTTCAGTGGCTATTATTGGCATAGGTCTCATTGTCTACTTGAAGAAACGGAAAAGGTGATGCTTATGAAAAGAACAAACATAGGGTTAGCTTTCATTGCGGCACTCTTGCTTTCAGCTACAACGGGAGCAATTTCCATTAATTTAGCAGTAGCTGATCCAATTTGGGTTTTGGATTTTCCTACCGAGCCTATTTTGAAGTCACCTACCGTAGTTGTGCATTCGCCAGTTCAAAACCATAATTATAAATTGGCTGATATTTTACTAAACTTCACTATAATCAAGCCTGATACATGGTTTAATTCTGATAAAATTGTTGGTATTGATGAGGACGGCAATTCATTATACACTATTTACGGAAACATAACCTCAGTCTACTATATAGTGGATAACGGTGAACGCCAAAATATTTCAATGTATGATACGTTTGATCTTATTGATGTTTTTCCAAAGTATAATCGAAATTTGAACTTTTCAATTAACCTTAAGTTGTCAGAAGGAGTGCATAACGTTATAGTTGGCTTTGAAGCCGATAGCTTCTATGTGAAAACTGATTTCTATACAGCTGAAAATGCTACTGCCACTATACCGGCTGGCACCAGAATTCCTCACACCTCCCTTTCCGCCATTGAGGTGAATGGGTTCTCTGATACAATCCACTTTAGCGTAGGAGATTCTTTCCCGACAACGTTTGTCACGGTTGTTTCTGGAGTATCAGTAGCCATCATTGGCGTGGGTCTGCTGGTCTACTTCAAAAAACGCAAGCACTAAGCAGAGAAGATTTGTCGCCTTTCCTTCCAAGATAGCATAGCACACAAGGTAATGGTATTCCCAGACGGATACGTTTATATGACAAAATAACGGTTGTAGTGAACACTCAAACTTAGTCATTAGAAAAGGGACATGTGAAATGTCAGTTTGGCATGGCAGTCAACGCAAAAGAAAACGGACAGGCGGCAGAAAACGAGCCTACCGAGTGAAAAGAAACTTTGAGAAAGGCGGCTTTCCAGCAGAAACCACTCTCGGAGAACCAAAAAGGAGAAACACAAGAGGCTACGGCGGAAAAACCAAAACCAAGCTCTTAAACGACAAATACGCTTCTGTGACCGACCCGAAAAGCGGCAAAACCGAGAAAACCGAGATTTTACGCGTCGTCAGAAACCGCGCAAACGTGGATTATAACAGAAGAGGCGTAATAACCAAAGGTGCAGAAATAGAAACTTCTTTGGGACTGGCTCGTGTTACTTCTAGTCCAGGCGGCGACGGCGTTATAAACGCTGTTCTCATTGGCAAAGAAGAAAAAAGCTGAGCGCCCTACTACTGTTTTGGGTTTTCGCTTCGCACCTTTAAAAGTTGGTTCGCAATTTTTCTTATTACTTGCTCTTTCGAGCCTTTCTTTTGAACCATTATCATCCCAGTCTTAACCCAAGGAGTCTTGGGATAACCAGCTTCAGGGGCGAACTCGTGCTTTAAACCGAGCCTTTCCACAGCCATTTTGACTTCAACAATTTTTGGATATTGCACTGCCAAACTCTTTGGAACTCGTCGTCCTTCCTTTCTTGTTTTGGTCTGGTCAAAGTAGGCTGGCCAAATTATGGCTTTGTCTTGTTTACGCAACTAATCACACCTTTCATTTGTGGGCGAAATAGGCTGTTAATTTCGCATCGTTCTTATCTACGCGAACGAAGCCGAAACGTTCAAACTGTATCACGGTGTCTGACTTTAACTTTTTGCAGGCGCTCTCCGCGATTCCCTCATTCAATGCAGCATCAGGCATAATCACTTGGCAGGGAATTTCTTCGCCCTTTGGTATCCAATGGATAAGCTTGGCTTTCGCTTTTCTCGCTTCCTCGTAGGCTTCGCTGACAAACGAGGCTTCCACCGAGTCGGCGTTTACACTTTCCATCTTGACGTTGAAAAGCTCCATCAGCCTAATCACCTTTCCAACCGCTGCAGCGTCCGCATCTCTCTTTGCAATCCAGAAAATAGCCGCCCCTTCTTCTCTTTTAGGCGTTACAGTGTATTCTCTGAATCCCCCTTCAGGCTTTTCTGGGTGCAAAGGAAGTTTAGCCTTGAAGACTTTCGGGACATTTTTAACTTTTAGCTCGATTGGTTCTGACACGAAAAAGTACCGGTTGCTCTGGGGATCCAGAATCTTGCGGTTGTAAGCGTACAAGTTCTCCCAGCTTAACGTCACATCCGCAGTCTTAGGTCCAACATCAACAATCATTTTCTTAATGGCGTCGGGCGTTATCCCGCGTTTCCGCAAAGCAGCGAAGGTTGCCAGTCGGGGATCATCCCAGCCCGTGTAGGTGCCTTCCCTCACGCCTTGAACAATTTTTGACTTGCTCAAAAAAGCGCCTGTTATCTTCAACCTGCCATAGTGTATAGCTTCTGGATACTTCCAGCCCAAATGCCTGTACATGTACTCTTGCCGCACTTGGTTCGTTAAGTGCTCTTTGCCTCTGATTACATGCGTCACGCCCATAAGGTGGTCGTCTACGCCAGCAGCCATGTTGTATAAGGGCCAGACGCGGTATTTGCTGCCTACTCTGGGGTGCGGATACTTCTCTGCGTCGATAATTCTGAGGGCAGGCCAGTCTCTCACAGCAGGGTTCGGATGCTCAATGTCGGTTTTAACGCGGACCACGGCTTCGCCTTCAGCGTAACCGCCTTCTAACATGCGTTGCCAGCGTTCCAAGTTCTTTGTGGTTGGCAGGTCTCGGCAATCGCAGGCTTTTCTGGATAGCGTTTTTTTTCTGAACTTTTCGGGTTGGCACTCACAAACGTAAGCGTTGCCTTCCCGTAGAAGCCGCTCAGCGTACTCGTAGTAAATGGGGAGCCTGTCGCTTTGGATGTATTCCTCATCCGCTTTGCAGCGTAGCCAATCCAAGTCTTCTCTGATGAAGTCGTAGAATTTTAAAACGGGCTTTTTCACCTTAGGATCAGTGTCCTCAAACCGCAGCATGAATTTGCCCTTGTACAAGCATGCGTATTCGTGGCTTAGGATTATGGCTCTTGCTGAACCTAAGTGCAAGACGCAGTCTGGGTTCGGCGAAAAACGCGTAACAATTTGCGCGTATTTGTCTGCGTTTGGCAGGGGTGGAAGCCGCTTTTCTTTTTCCTCTGCCTTTTCCTTCTTAAGGATTTCAGGCCATTTTTCCTCAACTATCTGTTTCTGTTCTTTGATGGAAAGGCTGTTTACCTCGTTAACTACCTTGTTGATTAATGCTGAGAGTTCTTTTGCTTTCGTTTTTAGTTCCTGTTTTTCGCCGATAATCCTGCCTACGATTGCGCCTGCTTGAGCCTTTCCGCCGTGCTGCAACGCGTTTAGTAAGGCGTTTTTTCGAATAAGTTCTCTGAGGGCTTTATCGTTTTCCAGTGTCAATTGTTTTACGCTCTGTGAACGGTTAGATGGTTCGTTTAATCAAGAATTCCGCGAATGCTTTTAATTTTTCCTTAGCCTCGGACTTAGGCAAGAGTTTATTCACTTCTTTCCAGCTCTCTTCAACTATCCGTGCAGCAGTGCGCTTCACGTGTTCTATGGCGTTGTATTTCTGCATTAAAGCGATAGCTTCGTCGCGGAGAGTTTGGTCTGAAGTGTGCATGTTAAGAATCTGAACGAGGCGCTTCTTGTCTGCGCTGCTTGCGTTTTTCAGCGTGTGAATAACCATTAAAGTTCTTTTTCCTTCGGTTATGTCTTGCCCGACCCCGCCCTTCTTTTTCGCAAATTCCTTCCCCGTTAAATCTAGAACATCATCCTGCATCTGGAACGCTACGCCTATGCTTTCAGCGAAGCACCCCAGCTTTTCAACCAATTCCTTGTTGGCGCCTGCCAGAACTGCGGAGATTTTGGCTGCCATCCGCGCCAAAGTGCCAGTTTTGTAAGCGCACATCTGCAAGTAATCCTCTTCGTTTAGGTCATCTGCGTTAGCTATGCCTCTATGCCATGTGATGTCCATGGCTTGTCCCAAGCTGAGGTTTATCATCTCCTGCACGTAAACCTCGTATATGTCGCGTACCGTTTCAGCTGGGAGCTGCGCTTTTTTCTCCATAAGCGGCAAAAGAGGCAAGTAGTACATGGCGTTTCCAGCGTTAACAGCTATGTCCACGCCGAAAATCTTGTAGGTGCACGGCTTCCCCCTTCTAAGCTCAGAAGAGTCCTCTATGTCGTCAACAATCAGAGTACCGTTGTGAACAACCTCGGGAATTATAGAGAAATCCAAGCAGTCTTCAGAGTTTTTGCCTAGGGCTTCGCAAATAAGCAAAAAAAGGGCTGGGCGCCATCTTTTTCCGCCTCTGTCCAGAATTTCCCAAATCGGCTCAGCGATTCCCTTGTTCAAGGCTTCCAAGTTGCCGCTGTACCTAGGCGGGTTAACCTTGAAGAGAATAGACTTCTCCGAAAATTTTCTCGGAATATACTTCTCAATGGTCCTATCTATTAGAGGCGCTTTTTCTTCAAGAAACCTTTCAATATCCACGCCTAATGCGCTCCTCTTTTGGCGTAGTTCTCTACGTTGAAGCCCCTCGTTTTTAGCCACGCAGCAGTTTTACCCGTTACCACAATTGGCGTCTTTGCCAAATCTTTGACTTTTTTTGCTCCCACAAGAAACATAGTATTTCTCAGTTCCTCTATCAAAAGCGAAAGCATGTTCTCCGTGTCTTTTGCACCTTTAACTGCGGTTTCCAGTGCTGGCTGAGAAACGCTTGCTAAACAGGCGTTAAGCGCTAACGCTTTGGCTAAATCAGTGCCTGTTCGCACTCCGCCAGAGGCAATTACCGGTATTTTGACTGTTTGAGTTGTTTCTGCAAGGCTTACAACCGTTGGGATGCCCCAGTCCCAGAAAACATCGCCCAAAAAGTGCTGAAGGCTATTTTCTTGTCCCGTTGTGCGGTAATACTCGACGGCTGCAAAGCTTGTTCCTCCCGTTCCGCCTACATCTATTGCTTTCACGCCTGCCGCTTCGAGTTTTTCCGCGTCTTCCGCAGCTATGCCTGCACCCGTTTCTTTAACGATAACTGGCTTGTCAAGTTCTCTTGCGATTTCGCCTATTTTAGCGAGAACTCCCTTGAAGTTTGTTTGCCCTTCGGGCTGAACCGCTTCATGCAACGCGTTCAAATGTACAGCCACGGCATCTGCATTTATCATTTCTACGGCTTTTTTCACTTCTTTTACGCCACATCCGTGGACAAGTTGTATTCCGCCTATGTTGGCGATTAGGAAGGCGGTGGGCGCTTTTTTTCTCGCTATGGCGAAGGTTTTCGCGAGTTTCGGGTTTTCTATGGCTGCGCGTTGGCTGCCTACTCCCATCCCCAACTGCAGCGTTTCCACGGCTTCAGCGATGGCTGCGTTTATTCGTGTTGCTTCCGCTGTTCCCCCAGTCATAGCGCCCACAATCAATGGTGCAGAAAACTTGTGACCAAAAACGGTTGTGGACAAATCGATTTTTTGCTTATCAATCTCTGGCAAGGCTCGGTGAATAAATTGGACATCTTCAAATCCTGCGGTGGCTTTTCTTGCTTGAGCTTTCTCGTTTAGGCAAATCTTGATATGTTCCGCTTTACGTTTCTCTGTTTCTTCTGCCAATCTTACTCCTTCTCTATGACAGTACTTTCTACAATATCTCCAATAAGAGCTTTATAAGTGCGGTTCGGCTTCGCAGCGTTCACGATTGCCACTGGAATGCCCTGCGCTACGGCTGGAATGAGTTCCGCTATTTTGCCGAGCATGCCGCCTGTAACGTCCGCCGCAGTAGACCTGCCCAGCGCGCCCTTAATTTTTTCGAGTTCACTCAGAGTCAGGTGCGCATACAACTTGGCGTTTTTTGCCACTTTAGGGTCTGCGTCGTACAAGCCGTCAGTGTCAACCCCGATAACTATCTTGCTTGCGCCTAGTTTTCTTGCCAAGTGCGAAACTATCTGGTCGCCCGAGAGCACTGTGAAACCCAACTTCTCGTCAAGAATCGCGTCTCCATAAAGAACCGGCATAAAACCCATTTTCAAGTACGACTTCAAAACAGCGTCTTCAAAATATTTGATTCTGCCGTTTTCAGTTACCACACAACATGATGGAGCAACGCTTATCGCGGGGATGTTGTGCCACACCAGCGAGTCCATAACTAAGCCGTTGAGAACGGTCATCACATGATGGGTCTCAGCAAATCCTACTTTCTGCGTGTCCTCTTTCAAGCCCTCTTGTATGCCGTATTTTTGGGCTGTGGGATGCCCGAAACTTCCGCCGCCGTGTACTATAATCAGGTTCTTGACGTTTGCCTTTTGTATTTCCTCTGCTAAGCGGTTTATGACTTCGGTTCGCGCGGCAAGTTCTCCGTTTTTGTCTGTAATCACAGAGCCGCCGATTTTCAGGATTGTAGGTTTTGCCTCGCTCAATTCTTACACCTTTTCACTTGTTTTATGAGTCGCTTGCTGATTAAGTTTACATTAAAGTAACGGTATCGTTCTCTATTCGAACCAGGTCTCCCGTTTTTATCTTCGAAATATCAATCTTGTCAACGCAGGGTATCTCAGATATTATCGCGCCAACAGCGACCACAGTCTCGCATTCCTTGTTAATGATTCCAGCAGGAGCCGTGCCATTCTTCTTCATCCGATACAGCGTGTAGGAGCCAACGGTTGACCCCTTTCCAGTGGGAAAAACCAGTATTTTGCCCTTCACACTTTTTCCTTGCAGCTCATGCCCTTTCTCGATTATTTCACCCGTGTTTGGGTCTACTCCGCCGTAGAATGAGATTGGCTGCGAAGTTGTCAAGGCTTCTTCTTGAGCCTTTCCTTTCAAAATTATTCTTCCTTTCAACTCCATTTTCCCGTCACCGCCGCTTCTACGCATTCTTTTATGCTGCCCATCTTCGTCTTCATGGCATTATGCCGTGAATAGTAGCATCCTTTCGCTGAGGTTGTTGCCACTGACTTGAACCTTCCTTTCAACGGGGCTACAGCCATACAGGTGTCGCAAGCGAACTTTCCGCCTGCGCGCTCAATTACTTCAGTGTAGCCGCGTGCGTCTGCAAGTTGTTTCGCAGACCGTGAACTTGCAACCCAGAATTCCGTGTTCGGAGATACCTTTTTGCCCTCAAGTAGTTCGGCTATTTCGGCTATTTCCTTAATAGAACAGTGAGGGCAGCCTATGCATACCAATTCAATATCGGTAACGTCGTCGTTGATGTTCTCGTACGCTTCCTTAATGTCCCCGTCTTCAACCGTGACTTTCTCTTTGGGGGGCTGATGATTTTCTGCTCCTGGAGTTATGCTCTGCATGTAGAAAAGCGGTTTGGCACCGTAAGTCACCACTGAAGCGCAAAAAGACTTTAACTCGTCCAGTTCCGCGTCTTTTATGCCAGTAATGTACGGTATCTTGTTTTCAGCTTTCTTGCCGACGCTGTAGCCGAGCGCACCCCAATCTGAGAACTTTTTCAAACTGGCGTTTACTTCAACGTGAATATTCGGCGCTCGATTCTCGTCTAGGTGAAGCCCGTAGCAAGGCGTTTTGCCGACGAAAGCCGCTGCAAGCGCTGACGGTCCGCCTTCCCTGTTTGTTTTGGCTCCAATAACAGAATTCGCGAAAGTCACTGCCGAAGATTCGGACCAAGCAACGTGTTCTCCATATCGGGGCAAGTTACCTATCAAGTATGGCGTGCATGTGCATGAGATGAGTATGCCCATCTTCTTGAAGGCATCTATCACCATGTTCTGTTTTTCCGCGAACTCTTCGCTGATGCCGAGTTGCCGCCAGTTCTCTAAGTCCATTCCCGCAGGATTAAGCGTGGTGAGCACTTTGACTCGTCCGTCCTTTGCCAATTCGTTTAGAAATTCCAGCCCCGCATCGCCGAGGTTGTGGTATGACACTCCTGCCACTTGGACTGAACCCACTTTTATGAGGCGTTCAGCGCCGTAGATGTCGCCTAAGGCAACGAGGATTTCCATGGATTTTTTTACGGCGTAGCCTTCTTCGCCGTTCAGCATTTTTTGTTCTTTTTCTGTGAGGTACATGAATGATCACAGGAACTTGTTTAGGTCGACTTTTCTGTATTTTTCTTTCGCGAAGCTTTTGTCTGTTTTTCCGAAGGGAATTGTGGCGTCTAATCCCATTTTGCATGTTCTCGCTTTTTTGCCTTCCGTTAAATCTCCAGAGGGGTCAAGAGACGATCCTCGCTGGTTTGGTAAGATAATGGCGTTCTTGTCCGCTTGGAACCTCGTTGCGATAGCCCATTCAACGTCATGAGGATTGTATATGTCTATGTCGTCGTCCACTATGACGCAGTGCTTCAGTGAGTTGTGGCCTTCAAAAGCTGCACCAATTGCTCTCTTTCCATCATCTGGGTTCTTTTTCTTTATTTGCACGACTGCATGTAGCCAGCTGCAGCCGCCGGGAGTTATGTAAACGTCTTTGCACTCGCAGACTTTGTTCACTTCGTTAAAGATTGTGGGTTCTCTAGGCATCCCCATTAAGAATTGATGTTCGTTTCTTCCAGGGAGCAATGTTTGGTAAATTGGTTTTTCTCGGTGAGTCATGCATTTGATTTCTATGACTGGTTGCTGTCTTATCTTATCAATGGTTCCTGTTGTGTCTAGGAATGGTCCTTCTGATGTCTTTTCTCGGGTTATTCGTCCTTCTAGCACGATTTCGCAGTTTTTTGGAACTTCCAGATCGATAGTTTTGCACTTCACCAGATGTGTTTTTTCTAATGCGTTAGCCATTCCTAACTCGTCAACGCCCTTTGGCAAGGAGGTGGCAGCAGCAAGGAGAACAGCTGTTGAGTTGCCTATGCACATGGCTATGTCGAGTTCTCCGCCAGCTTTCTTAAGAGCAGTGTCGGTTCCTCTGTCTTCCACTATTCTAGCCACAAACTTGTTCTTACTAAGCAGCATCAACCTGTGAAAACACATGTTTCTGCCCAATTCAGGGTCCTTTACTATCGCAACGGCGGATGTTATGTATTTTCCGCCATCTTTTTCCGTGTAACGCATTATCGGAAGCTTTGTCAAATCAACATTTTTCTCAACGATTTCTTGGCATTCGCCTTTCTCCGCAACTTCTGGAGGTACAGGATTCTCTATGGCGGTGGATAACTTGTGCAGCAGTTCGTCCCTCTTTATGCCTAACGCTCTGGCAATTAGTTCTTTAGAAGACAAAAGACCCGCCACAACAGGGATGCCAGCTTCTTTCGCTTTTTCAAAGAACACGGGTTTTTCGCCGAGAGCCTCTATTATCCCAGCCATCTCGTACTCGGTTGACACTTCTTTGCTTATGCGGGTTAATTCTCCGCTTTTGCCGAGTTGTTCCAGGAAACTTCTAAAATTCAAATCCCATTCGACCTTGTTCCCTAATAGGTTCAAATTATCTTTATAGTTTTTCGATGCCGATTTTCGTTCGTAATACTTCAAATCCTTCTTTTTCGATGGCTTTTGCAACCTTTTCTTGCAGTTCTTTTCCAGGCGTTAGTGCGGTCATGCAGCCTCCGCCGCCGCCTCCAGTAAGTTTTGCTCCAAACGCTCCTTGCGCTCTAGCCAAACCCACCAGATGATCTAGTTCTTTGCAGGAAACCTCGATTTCCTGTAGCAAACGGTGATTTTCATTCATTAACTCGCCGACTTTTCTTAGGTCAAACTCTTGTAGCGCTTTTTTCGCCGTGAACGCCAACTTTTCTGCTTGCTTAAACAGCAAATCGTATTTTTGCGGGTTTTTATTCTTTCTTTCCGCGACGCCTGCAACCATGGCTTTAGTGTTTGCCACAATTCCCGTGCTGCCTATGATAATTTCAACTGGTTTACGTATGCTTATCTTCTCAATTGTGTTTGGACCGCCGCTCATGTTCTTCTCGAACCAGAGTAACCCACCGTAAGTGGCTGCTGTGTTGTCAATGCCTGAGGGGGTTCCCGCATAAGCCTTCTCAGCTTCATAGGCGATTTCGTTAATTTTTTTGTCTGGCAAGTTCATTCTAAACTCTTCTGCTATGGCTCTAGCAATCGCCACGCTACTTGCTGCAGAAGCACCGAGGCCACTGAAGCCCGGCAAGTTTCCGCCTAGCCAGATGCTAAAGGAGGCTGTTTTGGGTTCAATTCCCATTGTTTTAAGCATTCTTTCTATAGACTCTATCTGTTGGGCTTTCTTTTCTTCAGCGTAGCCCTTAGAACCTTTTCTCTCATCTTTGATGGTGATTCCTTTCGCGGTTTTCGTCACTTTCGCGTCGGTTGTGGAATCAACCGCTGAGACGATTCCTGGCACGCCGTGAACAACGAAGTGTTCGCCGAACAAAATTACTTTTCCGAAGCCAGATCCTTTTCCCATTACAGAGCACCTGAAAAAATAGTATTAGGCAAATTAGATAAAAACGTTCTTTTAACTGGGCAGTCTCAAGCGCAGCAAACTTGAAAGTCAATGTTGCTTGAAAAAGCGAAAGTGGCAAGCATCTGCAGTTATTACTTGCGCTTTTTGAGGTAGGCTGATAGACCCACGCCGACAGCAGCCATTAACACTAAAGCCGCAACTACAATAGCAACAGCTACTGCCAAACGTATCGAGAAAGCCTCTGTTTCTCTGGATATGGTGAAAGTGACTGTTTCAGAGGCACCCATGTTCTCAAACTTGTCTTCCGCGTAGACCGTTACGTTGTGCAAGCCGTTGGATAATCCTGATAGAGTGGTGTTGCCACTGATGGTTACGTTGTCTTGCCCGTCAAGGCTGTAGCCCATCCATGAGGCTGGCTTGTTTACCGTGAAAGCTAAAGAAACATTGCTTACAACGTAGATTTTGTTCTCTGGTGAGATAACAGAAACAGCAGGCGGGACTGTGCCGTACCCAATGGGCGTGTACTGCTCATTTGTGGTTGCAGAATTTGTCATAACAATATAACCTTCGTACGGAGCAAATATTCCCCCGATTACGTAAAAGTCATCGCTTAAAACGGCTACTCCAGCGTATCCTCTAGCTGTAGGCATAGAAGTGTCATTAATCCAACTTTCAGTTAACGGATCATACATATAAGTTGCCGATTCATCAAAAAAATAAACGCCTTTGGAAGCCTTCACGCCTGATGCTACACCGATAGCGCAAGCTGACCCATAAGTAGGCGAAGTTTTCCCAAAGCTCCAACTATCAGCAAACGGATTATAAGTTAGAATTAATCCGCCTTGAGCGGGGTTTTTCTCTGTGCTCTTTGTAGCTATGAAATATATTTGGTTATAAAAGACAACTGAGCCTAAACTAGTGATTCTAATTGGCGACGGCGTTTTTGTGGTCCAAGAATCAGCATCAGGATCATATACTTCATTTGCCAATGTAGATTGATATGCGTAAGTACCAACTCTTCCCCCTATAAGGTAGATTTTACCTGCTACAGTGTTAGCGCCTGGCAAACTTCTTGCTGTAGGCATAGGCGCTCTAGTCTCCCACGTGTCGGTTACTGGATCATAAACTTCATTTACTGCCGTGACGCTGCCGTTGCCGACATAACCACCTATGCAATAGATTTTATTTTTGTAAACGGCAATTCCAAAATTGGTTCTAGCAGTCGGCATCGGAGCCTTGAAAGTCCACGTGTCACTAACTGGGTCGTATTCTTCGTTAGAACTTGATATCGATCCATAACCCATTTCAGGTGAAAGAACATTCCCCATCAAGCTTAAATCATCCCCTCCGATAGCGCAAATTTTGCCGTTCACAACCGCAACTCCAAGCCGCATTCTTGCATGGTGCATTGGCGCTTTCGTTACCCATGAATATTCTGAGACCGCAAATACAGTATAAGCTACGCTTACGCATGATGCTGTTAGGAAGACGAGAACAAGCAGCAGAGCAGCACTTTTACTCATGCTTATCCCATTATAGCGGGCTGTTTTTGTGATAAAAGGGTTTTTGTAAAGTTTTCTTGACAAAAAAAGCTTATAGCGAAGAGTTTTAGTCAATTTTTCTTGACTAAGCGGGCCTTTTTTAGTCAAATTTTCTTGACTAAGAACCCGCAGTTCCCTCTACGCTTCAGCCTTTATATAAGGGGGCTATAGACTTTTCCGAGCATTAGATTAGCGCAGCTCTCTTCCGAAAGAGTAAATAAGAGCTAAACAAAAGGTATAGCCCTTGAGGCTAAAAGCGTGTCATCAATCATTGAAGACCTCATCGCCAGAAAAATATTCAACAACCGCGGAGAAGAAACCATAGAAGTCGATGTCATAACAACGTCAGGTTTCGGAAGAGCCTCTGCTCCGTCTGGAAAAAGCCGCGGCAAAGCCGAAGTGCTTTACTACCCGCAAGGCGGAGTAGACCAAGCGCTGAAAAAAATTGATGACTTAATAGCGCCTGAACTTGCTGGTTTGAACGCCGATTTTCAAGAGGAAATTGACAGCACGCTCCACGAGATTGATGGCACAGCAAACTTCAAGATTATAGGCGGAAACACCGCTTTCGCAATTTCGATAGCCAACGCGGAAGCAGCGGCAAACTCACACAACCTTCTTTTATTCCAGTTTTTAGGCGGAAACACCGCTAACACGCTTCCGTATCCGCTTGGAAACTGCATAAGCGGAGGAAAACACACCCGTGGCAAAGCTCCAGACATCCAAGAGTACTTGGCACTTCCCCACGGCGCTGAAACATTCCTTGAAGCGGCAACAGCAAACGCTCAAATCCACAAAAAAACAGGCGAAATCCTAAAAAAGAAGGATAAACTCTTCAACGGCGGAAAAAGCTCCGAAGGAGCATGGATTGCTAGCATCGGAAACATAGACGCTTTTGAAGTCATATCCAAAGCATGCGAAGAAATGGGCAACGAGTTGGATTTTGAATGCGGTTTCGGCATTGATGCTGCCGCATCCTCGATATGGAAGGAAAAAGAAAAGAAGTACATTTACGAGAGCGAAGGAAAAAAACGAGACACCGAGGAACAGCTGGAATACCTTTTAGATCTAATCGAAAAGTATCATCTTGCTTACGTTGAAGATCCCTTTCATGAAGAGGATTTTGAGAGTTTCGCTGAACTCACCAAGAAAGCTAAGAACTGCTTGATCTGCGGTGACGACCTGTTCACGACCAACACCGAACGATTAACCCATGGAATAACGCTTAATGCAGCAAACGCGATTATAATCAAGGTCAACCAGATCGGCACGCTCACAGACGCTTCGGAAACAATCGAAAACGCCCAAAGACACGGATACACAACGGTAATGTCACATCGTTCGGGCGACACCTGCGATTGGCACATAGCCCACTTGGCTGTAGCGTTTAAATGTCCAATAATAAAAACCGGAGTCGTTGAAGGAGCACGCATTGCGAAAATAAACGAGTTAGTGAGAATCGAGCATTTCTTAGGAAATAAAGCCAAAATGGCTAATTTGAAAACACTTTAAGGAGAAAAAAGAAAATGGCAGAAGATGAATTGAGAGAAGACTCATCAGAAATTAACCTTGAAAAAGAACAGGAAGAACCAATGATAGAGAGTCTCTTGTTACCGCGAGACACACTGCTGTCAGCGGGCATACACATCGGAACAAGAATGAAAACCAGAGACATGGAACCATTCATATACCGCGTCAGACCAGACGGATTGTTTGTTCTAGACGTCCAAAAAACTGACGAGCGCATAAAAGTTGCCGCCAAATTTTTAGCGCGCTTTGAACCCGCAAAATTAGCGGTGACAGCAGGTAGACTTTATGCGCAGGAGCCAGTGAAAAAGTTCTGCGAGTTAACAGGTGCTACGCCAGTAATAGGTCGTTTCATCCCAGGACTCTTATCAAACCCTCAATATTCCAACCGCATCGACCCAGAAGTTATAGTGGTTTCCGACCCTAGAGCAGACGCTCAAGCTGTCAGAGAAGCCTCAAAAGTGGGAATACCAATAGTGGCGTTATGCAGCACTGACAACGAATTCTCCGGAGTAGACCTCATCATCCCAACAAACAACAAAGGCAGGAGAGCCTTAGCAGTTGTCTTTTGGCTCCTCGCAAGACAAGTTCTGCGAGAAAGAGGCGAACTAGCAGCCGACAAGGACCCACCAGTGGCAATTGAGGATTTCGAAGCCAAGCTTTCAAGGGACGACGAGGAGGACACCTAAGCAGATGGCGAAGATTCGGCGTCCACGCGTTGCAGGAACCTTCTACGAAGGAAACGCCGAATCGTTAAAAGCACAGATTGAAAATTGTTTCCTCCAAGAGCTTGGTCCAAAAAAACGTCCAAAAGTCCAAAAAAACGGTCCGAGAGAAATCCTTGGTCTCGTTTGCCCCCATGCAGGTTACATGTTTTCCGGTCCCGTGGCAGCCAACGCCTATTATGAATTAGCTCAGGACGGCAAACCAGACATTGTGGTGATTCTGGGGCCAAACCATACTGGTGATGGCAGCGCTTTGGCGTTGATGAATGAGGGTTTTTGGCGCACGCCTCTGGGCGATGTGGAAATTGACGGAGAAACAGCCAACCAGATAGTGCGGGAAACGCGTTTGGTGGATGTGGATGATGTTGCGCACCGTTTTGAGCATTC
>JGI2172J19969_10000365_pt1 | contig 19142 bp, 16 predicted proteins | sample DeeMarSWOR230_32_FD_19969 | JGI IMG/M metagenome (IMG submission 19969)
CCCCAATGCAAAGCTTGGTGTTGGTCTCTCATCTGAGTGAAGGCTGCCCATACCCTTTATCTGAATAGCGTAATACTCTGAATCTTTCCCAATTTTCTCTATAGCTGGCTTCATGCCTCCTGCCAGTATTTCGCCAAATCCTTCGCGCCGTGCAATCTTATGAATCATCTCGATGAGGGCTTCACTGTTTCCCCATTCAAGCTTCAATCCACCCGTTGTCTTCTCATCGATTATGCCTTTTTCGTAGAGTTCCATAGCCCACGCGATGATATTTCCTGTTTCTAACGTGTCCAATCCATACATGTTGACTAGATGGTTAGCAGTAAGAACGGTTTCTAGGCTTGGACAGTCAGGAAGTGTTCCGAAGGCACCTTGGGATGTGTATTCCGGGCCTTCTCCGTAGAGGGGGGAATAGGAGCCTTCTGTTAAGATGTATCTGTGGCGGCAGTCGATGACACATCCGTAGCATCCTGCCATGCCGACAGAGTACTTGTCCATGTTCTCGCATTCTAAGACGTCTCCTTTCTCCATGCGGTTGTACTGGAAGTTTCTGCAACGTATCAGCCCAGTCGTGTTGGTGTTGCTGTAAATGATCATTGTGCCCCATCTTGATTGTGCCTTTGCCCATCGGGTCCCCATAACCATATCATTCATTTCTTTGCAGTACTCCAGAAGCTTATCTGGATGCGCGAATTCAAGGTCCATGGTTCCTCTGACTGCTATGGCCTTCAGCTTCTTAGACCCCATCACGCATCCCATACCAGTTCTGCCGCCGGAATTCTTCATTCCAGTCCTCACATTCGCATATCTGACGAGCTTTTCTCCGGCTATGCCGATAACCATGCTTTGAACTTCGTCATCCTGATGAATCTCCCTAATGACAGTCTGCGTCTCAAAGGTGTCGCTTTCCCAAAGCTGAAAAGCGTCTCTGATTTCGATTTCTCCGTCGTTAACCCACAGATAGACCGGATTATCCGCCCTTCCTGTGACAACTAGGTGATCAAACCCAGCAAATCTCAACTCAGGGGCGAAGAAACCACCCATGTTAGAGTCGCCGAGAGCGCCTGTTAGGGGAGATTTTGCTGCGATGTCGCATCTCCCTGATCCTAAGGCAGGAATACCGGTGAGCAGGCCTGCTCCCACGATCAGAACATTCTCTGGTCCAACTGGATCAATCCTTGGCTTGATGTGGTTGTAGAGGAGATACATGTCAAGTCCTCTTCCTCCTAAATATCGTCGGCGAATTCCCTCGGGGATACGCTTTTGTAGCGACTTTTCTTTTTGATAAGTCTATGAAGGCGATTTTTCTGCTGCTAAGCACCTACTCATTGCCTCCTTACGCCCTTCCTCGAATCTTAGGTTGGTCTGATCGAGGCCAAGAAAGCCGAAAGGCTATCTTGCATGTTGGGCATGTGACTGTTTCTGAGTCAGGTTGGACTGGAATCCTCTTGAGGCAGTTTAGGCATCGAACCGTCATTTCATTCGACAATTTGCTCCCAAAATATTATAATGCTGATATAAATTTAATCTCGATGATACGACTGGATGAGGGTAACCTTGAGCAACGAGATACGATTTGGTTTTGAAAGCTCGCCGTATCCATGGGAGTTGATATCTGAGCTTGCGGTTTATGTTGAAAATGTTGGTTTTGATTCTTTTTGGATGCCAGACCACACGGTAGGATTTGGAATCAAGAGGTGGAATGCCTTAGAGGCGTGGACAGTCTTATCCGCAGTTGCGACAAGGACTAAGCGGGTTCAATTGGGAACCTGCGTTGGCGACGTCTTCAGGCATCATCCAGCCTCTCTAGCTCAGATGGTAACCACCTGCGACACAATATCGAACGGAAGAGCTACGATTGGAGTTGGCATAGGCGAGGCCATGAATCTGTTTCCATTCGGAATATCTTTGGACAAGCCTGTTGGCAGAACCCGTGAGATAGTGACCCTGATTAGGAAACTATGGACTGAAGATTTTGTAGATTATGAAGGAAAATACTACAAGTTTAAGGGAGCATTTCTACAGCCTAAGCCCGTTCAGAAACCTCATCCACCCATCTGGATGGCAGCAAATTCGCCCATGACCATGAAGATGGTTGCCGATTTGGGTGATGGATGGATTCCCGCAAGCATGTTTCCAGACGAATACGCTAAAGGGCTCAAGCACATTAAAGATTTAGCGAAGCAGACTGGAAGAGATCCAGAGAAGATAGAGCCTGCACTCTTCACGTTCACAGTTGTGGCGGAAACTCGCGAAGAAGCGAGGAAGACCATTGCATTGCCAGCGAAGATTTACTTCTTAACGAGGCCTAGAATACTTAGAAAGCTAGGCTTCGATGTGACAGACGAGTATGACATGACCTTTAGCTTAGTCATGAAGTTAGAGACCACAATGGCTTTGCTGGAAAAGGCGAAACAGTTGCCAGACACCATTCTTGACAAGGCTCCAGTCTTCTTTGGAACAGAAGACGATGTTATCAGTGGGATAGAAAAATACGTCAAGGCTGGCGCACAGCATTTCGTCGTAAACTTCTTTGTCAGACCAGAAACGCTAAAAGACACTCTTAAGCTGTTCGCAGAGAAGGTAATACCCTACTTCAAAGAAAAATGACTCTAGGCTTCGCCAACCTTGTTCTACTGTCCTTTCCAGATAGGTTTTCTTTTTTCCAGAAATGCTTTTAACCCTTCTACGGCATCTTCCGTTTTCATAAGTTTGTCCAAATACAGGGCGGTGACGTTTTTCAACCCTTCATTGAAATCCTTGTCTAGTCCGCTGTAGATCGCCTTTCTATTCAGCCTAAGCACGATTGGACTCTTCTCCTTCAACTTGCTGATGAGCTCATCTACTGTCTCGTTCAGCTTTTCCGCTGGAACAGCTTTGTTTATGAGTCCTATTCTTGCAGCTTCCTTAGCGTCGATCCTATCTCCAGTTAGGATCAGCTCGAAGGCTTTTTTTCTTCCAGTCAATTTGGGGAACAAGACTGCTGCTGGTGGTGGTAAAACTCCGGCGCTGATTTCTGGTTGTCCAAACACCGATCGTTCAGAAGCGATAACCATGTCGCAAGCTACTGCAACCTCGCAGCCTCCACCTAAGGCGTACCCATCCACAACGGCTATGGTTGGTCTGTCCAAAGCGAATAGGGAATAGAAGACGCTGTGGAAGATTTCAAGGAGTTCTTCAATTCTTTCTGGCATGTGGTCTTTGATGTCAACTCCTGCTGAGAAGGCACGAGAACCCGCCCCTTTCAAGACAACCAAGCCAATAGCATCGTCTTTCTTGAGGTTCTTAAGCGCCTTGTTCAGTTCCTGCAGGGTCTCTATGTCTAAGATGTTGAGTGGAGGTCTGTTAATCGTAATCTCTGCAACGCCACCTTTTTTCTCCAGTAGAATGTTTTTGAAACTCAAGCGATTCACCATCTGAAAAATATTGTGGAGGCGCTTTAAACCCTTTTCATTCAACAAAAACCATAAAAGAAGGCGGAAATAACGTAAATCACTCTAGACTAGCGGGTGCTTGTTGTGAAGGTTCCAGATAAAATACAGACTTGGCAGATGACTCGGCCATGGAGTAAGGACCCGACGACTGGCAAGGTCGTTGAGGGCCAGCTAGAGAAGACCGAGATTCCTGTTCCGGCACTAAAGCCTGGCGAGGTTCTGGTAGAGATTGCGGGCTGTGGTGTTTGCCATACCGATCTCGGCTACTTCTACGATGGTGTTCCCACAGTTACTAAGCCGCCCCTTACGTTGGGGCATGAGATAAGTGGCGTGGTTGTGGCTGGCGATTCGCGGTTGTTAGGTAAGGCAGTTATCGTGCCAGCCGTTATGCCCTGCAATAGATGTCCTATTTGTACTGCCGGAAGGGGCAACCGCTGCTTAGCTCAGAAGATGCCTGGCAACAGCCTGGGAGTTTATGGCGGCTTCTCCAGTCATATTCCTGTTCCTTCTGAAGACTTGTGCGTTGTTGACGACTTGGGCGATTTTCAGCTGGCTGAACTTGCAGTCATAGCTGACGCTGTAACAACCCCCTATCAGGCGTGTGTACGGGCTGGATTGAAGAAAGGAGACAACGTGGTCGTAGTAGGTGTCACTGGTGGCGTCGGTAGCTACGTAGCTCAGATGGCTAAGGCTTTGGACGCTAAGACGGTGATGGGAATTGCACGTGACCCAGAGAAGCTAAACAGAGCCCTCAAGTATGGGGCCGACTTCGTCATCAACTCCACAGGCAAAGACGCGAAGGCTATTCGTGACGAATTTCGAGAACTCTGCAAGGCTAACGGGCTTCCCCACAACTATGGCTGGATAATCTTCGAGGTCACCGGAACGTTGCCGGGTCAAGAGATCGCGCTTAACCTCTTATCTTTCATCGGCAAGTTGATCTGGATTGGCTTTGGCATGCAGAAGAACGAGTATAGCCTCTCAAGGCTTATGGCCTTCGATGCCGAGATCATAGGTACGTGGGGATGTCTACCTGAATACTACCCAAAAGTACTGGAGCTTGTCCTCGACAAGACCGTTGAGATCAAGCCCTTCACCGAAGTTAGGCCGATGAGCGAAATCAGAGGAGTCTTTGAAAAGGCTCACGGTAGAAAACTTGTGAAAAGGATCGTTTTGACCCCTGACTTCTAAAACATTACTCGATTACAGCATTGCGATATAGAGAATTCTAGCACTCGCAGGGTCTCTGGACGAGGTTATACGATGAAGACCAAGAGCAGTGAGAATTCCAAGGGCAAATCGGTCAGAAACGTGTTTGCTTTAGGTTTTGTTAGTTTCTTCACTGACATATCGAGCGAGATGGTCTTCAGCCTCCTTCCGACATTTCTCCTCGGACTCCCTGGTGCAAGTAAGGCTGTGTTGGGGCTGATTGAAGGAACAGCTGAAGCCTTGAGCTATGCCTTGAGGGCGGTTTCTGGAGTCTTCTCTGACAGATTTAGGAAGAGAAAGTTGTTTGTGTTGGCTGGTTACGCTATGTCGAATATAGTTAAACCTCTTTTCGCGGTGGCTAGGGCTCCGTTGGATGTTTTCGTAATCAGGGTTTCTGATAGGGTTGGGAAAGCTGTGCGCACTTCTCCGCGTGACGCTCTTCTGAGCGAATCGGTTTCAGAGAAACATCGTGGTGCTGCTTTTGGTCTACACAGAGCTCTTGATCAAACGGGTGCTATAGTAGGTCCCATAATTGCCTCAACGGCCATGCTGCTTCTAGGTCTCACCGTTAGGGACATCTTCTGGCTATCATTGATACCCGGAACCTTAGCGCTTTTCATCATTCTATTAGCGGTCAGGGAACGCGTCGGCGAATCCGTCGGTGAGTTTCGTCGGCTGACAGGGATTAAGGCTGTCGTGAAAGAGGATTTTCTGCGGCTGCTTGTTGTTGTCGGCATATTTTCCCTGGGAGCCTTTAACTTCTCTTTTGTTCTTCTCAATGCAAAGGAGGCTGGAGTTGGGGATTCGCTTATTCCGTTTGTGTACGCAGTAGTTAATGTAGCCCATACCATCATAGCGATTCCGGCTGGCGTCCTATCTGACAGGATAGGGAAGGAGAAGGTTCTGGTCTTAGGTTATGGTGTCTTCCTCTCTACTGCCTTGCTCATCTTGCTTCTACCTGCGGACGGCTTTGGCGCTTTCTTGGTTGCCGTTGTCTTCGGCATCTACTTTGGGATCATTGAGACAATTCAGAGAGCCTTGATTCCAGGATACGTTCAAAGTAGTCTGAGAGGAACAGCGTACGGGGTTTACTATCTCGTTGTTGGTTCAGCATTCTTCATTTCGAACGCTGTAGTCGGCACATTGTGGGAGTATTTCGGCTCATCAGTGGCAGCCGCTTACAGCGTCGTCCTATCCTATATAGCCATCATAATCATGCTGCTTTCGCTCAAAGATTGACTGCTGATTAGAAGAGTTTCTGTTTTCTTATCCAGTCCGGAAGCCATCTGTAATGTTCAGGTGGGTTTGCTCTCTTTAATCCTTTGTACGTTGCTTTTGCCAATGCGATAGTGCCGCGACGGTCTTTGTAGAGATGGGCTAAACCTTTTGCTTCCAGCGACTCCAGTATTTTGTCCAGTTGCTCATCGGTTGCGTCTGCCAAGATCTCTTTCATGTCGCTGCGGCTCATAAACAGGCCTGGATTCACTCTGTAGTCTTCTGCCAGCATCTGAAGCGTAGCTTTCTCACTAATTTCGGATATGATCGTAGGGCTGGTCGCTGAAATCGGGATCCCAAGTTTTCCGTGTATATGTCTGTGTGGCATCTTTAACTCCTCTGCTAGTGCTCTTGTTCCCCATCTGTAGAGGACCATTCTCATGACTTCGCTTGTTCCTGCGCCTATCTGGTTGACTCTTGCATCGCGGATAAAAGCCTCCAGCGGATAGAAACAGGTCCAACCGTCTCCACCCATGACTTGTTGGGCGTCGACAAGTGCTTTCTCGTATGNCTCTGAGGTGTAAAGCTTGGCTAAGGTTGCCTCCATCACGCATTCCATTTTCTCGTCCATCAAATGGGCCGCGTAATATGTGAGCAGTCGAGCAGTTCGCAGCCTCGCGACCATGTCTGCAATCTTAAACTGGTTCACTTCGAAACCGATCGTCGGTTGACCGAATTGTAGGCGTCTTTCACCATGTCCAACTGCGTATCTGATTGCTTCTCGCATGGGGCCAAGCATTCCTGCTGCAAAGAGATTTCTCTCGAAATTTAGTCCGTCAACTAGAATGCTCCAGCCGTCACCTTCCTCTCCTAATCGGTTTGCCACCGGGACTCTCGCGTCGTTGAAGTCTAGGTATCCATTGGGGAGGCCAATCCATCCGCCTAGTTCGTTGATCTTTTCTACCGAGAAGCCTGGAGTCTCCTTCTCTACGATAAAGGCGCTGAGATGTTTGTATTTGGCTTTGTCCTCTGGGCGGTCGCTTGTCTTGCCGTATAGGCAATATATGTCGGCTACTCCAGCGTTGGTTATGAACCTCTTTTTACCATTGAGAATGTACTCGTCGCCTTTTCGAGTGGCTGCTGTCTCTATGCTTGCGGCGTCTGAGCCGACGCTTGGTTCTGTGATGCAGATTCCGCCTAACATACCTCTTGCGATTTTCGGGAGCCACTTCTTCTTTTGGGCTTCATTACCAAACTTTATGAGTTGTTCCACGCCGCCGAACATTGTTACGCTATAGGCTCCAGCGAGAGCTGAGCATACGCGACTGAGTTCTTCCGCCACAATGCAGCATCCTGTTATTCCCATGTCCATGCCTCCGTAAGTCTCTGGAATTGCTGCTCCAAACCAGTCTCGCTTGCCGACGTTTGCCAGAAGGTCAGATGGAAACTCCTTTGTCCACATTATTTCCTCTCCCCTGGGTATGCTTTCATCAGCAAATTTCCTAGCTTCGTCTGCGAGTCTCTTCTGCTTCTCGTTCCACCAAGGATATTTCTCCATCAGTCTTCACCTTTGAAGTACCAAGTAGATTCGTGGAAAACTTAAAACTTGCTAGACTGGGCTCTGGTGAAGCGTGTTTTATATTCCAAATGTCTAACAATACCTAGAAAGAGTTGGAAAAGAACATGATAAGTGGGGTAGAGCACATCGGCATCGCCGTAAGCAACCTTGACGAGGCGTTGAGAATCTATGAGACGATTCTAGGGCTGAAAGTTGGAAAGATCCGTGTAGTTGAGGATCAGAAGATCAAAGTTGCCCAGCTTTTTGCAGGTCAAACCAAAATCGAGCTGCTCGAGCCGACAGATGAGGAAAGTCCAGTCGCAAAATTCCTGAAGAAACGAGGCGAGGGGGTACATCACATAGCCCTAGAAGTGACCGACATTGATGACTCTCTTCGTAGAGCAAAAGAGCAGGGTCTCACGCTCGTAGACGAGACGCCGAGAATTGGCGTTGACGGTTTCAAAATCGCTTTCTTGCATCCTAAGAGCACAAAGAACGTGCTCATAGAACTGTGTGAAATCTGAATCTCTCTCGGCGCAAAGATGTGGTCGGAGGCGCATAGAAAGAATGATAGTGCTTAGAAGAATCCAAGACGGATTACAGACAGAACTTATTGGAAAAGAGATCCACCACTTCGCTGAAGTAACTTCGACTAATGATGTGGCAAAGAAATTAGCCGCTGGTGGCGCTGAAGAAGGAACCGTAATAATCGCTGAAACTCAAACTGGTGGCAGAGGAAGGATCGGTAGGGAGTGGTTCTCACCAAAAGGCGGAGTTTGGTTTTCCATAATCTTGAGGCCCAAAGTTAGTCCTGAAGATGCTTTGAGATTAACCTTAACGACAGCCGTTGCAGTAGCCCATGTCATCAGAAGAATGCTTAGGTTGAATTCCGAGATCAAGTGGCCTAATGACGTTTTGATTGAAGGAAAGAAGGTGTGTGGCATCTTGACAGAGATGAGCACGAGCGGGAAGATTGTGAAGTCCGTTGTTCTTGGTATTGGAATAAATGCAAATGTCAATGTTGAATCTTTTCCCGAGCACCTAAGAAATTCTGTAACATCCTTGAAAAAAGAACTCAGAGAAGAAGTGCCGCGAGAAAGGTTTTTGCAGGCTTTACTTGAGGAGTTAGAGCGTTACTATACGATGTTTACACGAAGCGAGTTTGATTTAATCTTAGAGGAGTGGAAAGAGTTGGCGAGATTTCTCGGCTCACATATAGAGGTTGTGAGTTGTGGCGAGAAGCTAGTTGGGTTGGCCGTTGATGTGGATCAGAGTGGCGCCTTATTGATCAAAACAAGAGACGGAAACGTGAGAAGAGTGGTGTCTGGCGACGTTTCATTGCAGAAACTGTAGGCCACTTTAACCCTTATAGGTTTAAACGATACACAATTGTGTGTGGTGGTTATATGCCGGATTCTTCTTCTCGTAGACGAGGTCGTCATGATATCGTTATGGAAGTTCTGACAAGCGCTGTAAACGGTGCAAAGAAAACAGGTATAATGTATAAAGCCAATTTGAGCTTCACTCAGCTCGAGAATTATTTGAACGCTTTGAAAGAGGCGGGCTTCCTAACTGAAGAATCCGGCATCTGGAAGACAACTGAGAAGGGCCTTCATGTAATAGAGGCTTGCAAGATATGCAGCCGTCTCATGAAGAAAGCTTGGTAGAGAAAGAGCTAACCAATAGGTCGCCTTTCTAGCTTCTTTCCGCCAATGGATTATTCTTGCTCCTTCTCTATTGACCAAGAAGGAAGCGTGTTCTGAGCTTCGCATCTAAAAACCTAATAAAAGTTAGGCTTTTAACTAAACTAGTCGATTAAGACAAATCATCTGAAAATCGGTAGGAGAAGACAAAAATGTCATCTAAGGAACCCACCGTCAAGGAGAAGATAAAGAAGTTCAGAGAACTGAAAGAAGAGTCCAAGCTTGGTGGTGGAAAGGAAAGAATAGGAGCTCAGCACAAAAGGGGAAAATCAACCGCCCGCGAAAGAATAGACATGCTCCTTGATCCTGGAAGCTTTGTGGAACTCGACCCCTTTGTAACTCACAGATGCACCGATTTTGGCATGGACAAGAGAGTGGTACTTGGAGACGGCGTTGTGACCGGATATGGCACAATGGAAGGTCGACTGGTCTTCGTGTTTTCTCACGACTTCACCGTGTTTGGAGGATCGTTGGGCGAGATGTTCGCAAAAAAGGTGTGCAAGGCGATGGATCTGGCTATGAAGGCAGGGGCTCCAGTCATCGGCTTGAACGATTGTGGCGGAGCTAGAATTCAAGAGGGAGTCGCAAGTCTGGCCGGCTACGGCGACATCTTTTTCAAGAACGTAACGACATCAGGAGTGATTCCGCAAATCTCTGCAATTATGGGGCCTTGCGCTGGTGGCGCAGTCTACTCGCCTGCTTTGACAGATTTTGTTGTAATGGTGAAAGAAACCAGCCACATGTTCATAACTGGTCCAGAGGTTATCAAAGCCGTGATTGGTCAAGAGGTTTCGTTTGAGGATCTCGGAGGCGCCCTAGTTCATAGCCAAACAAGCGGAGTTGCCCATTTTACAGCTTCCAATGAAGAGGAGTGTATTGAGATTATTAAGAAACTGTTGAGTTTTCTACCCTCCAACAACATGGAAGATCCCCCAGTGGTTGAAACGGATGACGATCCAAACCGTACTGATGAACACCTGGAAGAGATAATTCCGGATGACCCTGACAAGCCATACGACATGAAAGAAATCATTTTGAGCGTAATAGACAATGGCGACTTCTTTGAGGTCCAACCTCTCTGGGCGCCGAATATAGTAGTTGGATTTGCAAGACTCAACGGACGTACGATAGGTATAGTTGCTAATCAACCCAAGTTCTTTGCCGGAGCTCTTGACATAAACTCCTCAGTTAAGGCGGCGCGGGTCATCAGATTCTGCGATGCTTTCAACATTCCTATCATCACCTTCGTGGATGTCCCTGGATTTCTACCTGGAGTTGATCAAGAGCATGGTGGGATAATTAGGCACGGCTCAAAACTGCTCTACGCCTACTGTGAAGCCACTGTTCCGAAGATCACGGTTATAGTCCGAAAGGCCTATGGCGGCGCGTACGACGTGTTGGGCAGCAAGCACTCAGGAGGAGACATTAATTATGCTTGGCCAACAGCGGAAATCGCAGTTATGGGTCCTCAAGGGGCAATAAACATTATCTTTCGAAGGGAGATAGCGAAGGCCGCGGACCCTGAAAAGAAGAGAAAGGAGCTGACCGCTGAATATCGCAGGAAATTTGCTAATCCCTACATCGCTGCACAAAGAGCTTACATTGATGATGTTGTAGAACCTGCCGAAACTCGGCCGAAATTGATCACTGCATTAGAAATGCTTGTGACGAAACGAGAGAGAAGACCTCCGAAGAAACATGCAAACGTTCCCCTCTAAGGGATATGTTCACAAAAATTAGCACTAAAGTTCACTGATATCGAAACCTTTAAATGCCCTTGGCCAATTAGGCCAGTTTGCCCAAGGTGTGGCTTGTTTGAGCACAAAAGTTGAAGATGAACAACTACTGAAAATTCTCTTTGAGGCCCCTAACGGGATAGCTGAACTACTAAGATCAGCTGCCCATCCCGCAAGAATACAGATACTAACACTACTCTTGCATGGAGAATGTGAATTCTCCAGATTGATGGAACATACAGAACTCTCAAAGACAGCTCTAGCCAACCACCTAAACCAGCTGATGGAAAAGAGGCTTGTACAGAAGGTTGCCAGGGGAGAGTACAGTCTAACAGTTGACGGCAGAGAACTATTGAACGCAGTTGCAACTATGTACAAGGACTCTGCTCAAAGAGAGAGGAAGCAGAGAGAGCATTTGCGCAGACGCTACACCAAGGGTTTGATTGAGGGAAAGCTGTTGAGTAAGAAAGTAATAAGCAGGAAAGTTGAGTATCAACCATGCTGGCTGTCCTACACAGGTGCAATGGCCGGATCATTGAGAGCCTTAGGAGTCGAGTGCGACATCGTTGATGTGGGTGGACGCTCTAGCTACGCATTCATGATAAACGTCTCCAAGGGCGTAACATGTCCTTCCGGACCAACCGCTCTACCCCTTGAAACGTGGAAGCAAATTCATGATGGAACCGAGACTCTCGGATGGATCATAGAGCACTACGAGTATCCACACTCTTACCCGGCTGAGGAGGGCAATCCGACGCCAGAAGAAATTGAAGTTGCAAAGAAACTGCTCGAGAAAATCAAACAGGAGATAGAAGAGAGAGATAGACCTGTGGTTCTGTGGGGACTAGTAGTACCTGAGTATGGAATCGTTAAGGGGTATGAAGGAAACTCCTACTTAACAAGCACCTTCCGAAGCCTCATCAACCAACCTGAAGACCCCATCCCTTTCCATGACTTGAAAGCGCCCGGGTGTATCGACGCTTTCTTCTTCCGCGATAGAATTGAGAGAAATGACGCCATAGCTGACAAGGAGGCGCTTGCCAGAGCTATTCGCTTCGCCGCTGCCGATGTGCCGATTCTCAAGAACTATGTTGGGGGTCCAGCAGCACTGAATGAGTGGGCAAACGTTCTAGAGAATCTTCCAGAAAAGGAACACAATTACCACGGCAACAGCTACGTCGGCGCTTGCGTCTGGGAAGGCCGATTCATGTGTGCAGAGTATCTGGAGCGACTTTCTAGGAAACACGCTGGAAACCAGTCAACCCACTTACAAGAAGCTGCCAGGTGCTACAAGAAAGGCGGAGATCTCATGAAAGAGTTTACTCAAATCTTCCCGTTCAAGCACCAAGGCGAAATGAAATCAGAGCATCGAGAGAAAGGGGCAAAGACACTGAGGAACGTCCTACCCTTCGAAGAAGAAGCCATCAAACACATGAAGAAAGCACTCAGAGAATGGAAGACACCTTGAGAAAGAACCGTATTTTCAATACCCCTCTTCTCTTTTTTTGTTCCACCGGCCTAGTCAAGCCCAGCTCTTGAGATTTCCGCACGCGCCTTACACGGCGTGATTCTTTCCAACGAGTGAAAGGGGAGGGATACAGTAAAAAGCAGAGGGGGTTAATTATGCCTTTAAGTCAGTTATGCCTAGACTGATTGCGTATGCCCCCTATGGCCTCCAGTGATGAGACTATGTTCAAGACAATTCTTGTTGCCAACCGCGGAGAAATCGCGATAAGGGTTATGAGAGCTTGCAGAGAGCTAGGGATACAATCCGTAGCGGTCTATTCAGAAGCAGACAGAGAGTCTTTACATGTACAATATGCAGATGAAAGCTACTGCATAGGGCCTCCACAACCAGCTCAAAGCTACCTGAATATTGACAAAATACTCGAAGTCGCTCAGATGTCAGGGTCGGAAGCGATTCATCCAGGATATGGTTTTCTGGCACAGATTCCAGCCTTTGCCAAGGCATGCGAGACCAATGGCATCGAATTCATTGGACCATCAAGCACAGTGCTTGAAACAATGGGTGACAAGGTAATGGCCAGGAAGACCGTGGCAGAGGCTGAAGTCTTGGCGATTCCTGGGAGCATGGATCCTGTTGAAGGTGAGAGTGACGTCGAGGAGTTGGCGGAAAAACTCGGCTATCCTGTTCTCATTAAGGCGGTTTATGGAGGAGGCGGTAAAGGACTGCGTGTCGTTAAGGGCGAAAGCGACGTGTCAAAAGCGATGGAAATGGTCCGCTTGGAAGCCGAGACGTCTTTTGGAAGCTCTGAAGTCTACGTCGAGAAGCTATTAGAGAAACCAAGACACATCGAGTTCCAGTTGCTCGCTGACAAGAAGGGGAACATCATCTATCTGGGTGAACGAGAATGTTCTATCCAAAGAAGATACCAGAAGCTGATTGAAGAGACCCCTTCTCCCATGATGACTAAAGATTTGAGAGAAGCCATGGGAGAAACTGCAATAGACATAGCAAGGGCTATCAATTATACTAGCGCTGGCACGGTAGAGTTTTTGATCGATAGAGAAGGAGACTTCTACTTTCTGGAGATGAACACGCGGTTGCAGGTGGAGCATCTCATTACTGAGTTGGTGACTGGCATCGACCTAGTCAAAGAACAGATCAAGATAGCCGTTGGGGACGAGTTAGCGTATAAACAAGACGATATAGCAGTACGGGGACACGCGTTAAACTGCAGAATCAACTCAGAGGATCCTTACAGAGACTTCTCCCCTTGCCCAGGGGTCATAACGGGATATCGGCCCCCTGGTGGTCCAGGGGTCAGAGTTGACTGCGCCCTCTACAGCGGATACACCATCCCGATCTTCTACGATTCCTTGATTGCTAAGCTTGCTGTTTGGGGCAGAACTCGTGAAGAAGCTATACTGCGCATGAAAAATGCCCTGAGTGAATACGTTATAGAAGGTGTCGAAACCACAATTCCCTTTCATATAAGGATTTTAGACGATGAATTTTTCAGAAAAGGTGAAATACACACTGGCTTCGTCCAAGAAAGAATTGGCACTCTCGCGGCGGAGGAAAGGTCTGACGGTGAAGACGTTGCTGCACTGTCGGTTGCACTCGCAGCGTATTTGAACAGCAGACGAAAGGGTACAGCTGTCATTCCAAGGCGACGAGCAAGAGGAGTGTCCGCGTGGAAGATGGTTGGAAGGCGAGAGTGGATGCGGTCGAGAATGGTGAGGTGAGTGTCTACGTTGAGAGAACACAACATCCTCGTCGATGGCAAACTACACAAGGTTAAGCTACGCAAGCTAGATCGAGGATCTCCCTTCTTGGTTCAAGTTGATGACAAGACCTATGATGTGAAGCTTGCTGACGAGCTTGACTGTGGGACTCAAATGATTCTAGATGTGAGCGGCAAGCCATGCCGAGTTGAATTGGAGAGGTTTAGCAGGAACACTCCATTTTCTGTAAAGGTCAACGGTAGATCATACCGAGTGCAATATGCGAATTCTGGTAAAAGCGTCGCGCCAAACATAGAGCCAACGTTGCCGAATCCTCTGAGAGCACCAATCGACAACTCCATTGTAGACAAGGGCGCTGTCGCTGCTGCTTTGCCAGGGAGGGTTGTTTCACTAAAGGTCAAGGTAGGAGATTCTGTAGAAGCTGGAGACGCGCTCTGCGTTTTAGAAGCCATGAAAATGGAGAACGAGGTTATTGCTCCGGTGACGGGGGTTGTTAAAGAAATTGTGGTTTCAGAAGGGACTATCGTCAATAAGGGACAAGCATTGGTCCTAATAGATTAACCCTCAATTCAAGTAGATTAAAATATGGGCTTAGGGTTGTTTTGTTATTCCTGAATCAACAAAGGTTTGACTTAGGCGAATTTCATTGGAGAAACCGGTCAAGATAACGGATACCACCTTTCGTGACGCCCATCAATCATTGATGGCAACGAGGATGCGAACTGAGTCTATGTTGCCAATAGCTGAGAAGATGGATCAAGTAGGTTTCTTTTCATTCGAAGTCTGGGGGGGCGCAACCTTTGACGTGTGCTTACGATACCTCACAGAGGATCCTTGGCAAAGAATTCGCTCGTTAAAGAAACACATACAGAAGACGCCGCTGCAAATGCTGCTGAGAGGGCAAAACATAGTTGGCTACAAGAATTACCCCGATGACGTAGTGATAAAGTTCGTCGAAAAAGCGGCAGAGAACGGCATAGACATATTCCGTATCTTCGACGCAGTCAACGACATCAGAAACATGAAAACAGCCATCGAAACCGTCAAAAAGGTTGATGCCCACGCGCAAGGCAGTGTCTGCTACACCATAAGCCCAGTCCATACCAAAGAGCACTTCATAGAGATCGCGAAATCTCTCGCCGAATTAGGTTGTGACTCAATTTGCATCAAAGATATGGCTGGAATGCTCTCTCCACCCATCGCCTACAACCTCGTATCGGCTTTCAAGACGGAGATAGATCTACCCGTACATTTGCATTGCCACTCTACAAGCGGCATGGCTTTAATGACTTATCTGAGAGCCTGTGACGCTGGTGTAGACATCTTGGACGCAGCTTTTTCTCCATTCGGTTGGGGCACGTCTCAACCCCCCGTCGAGACTATAGTGGCAGCTCTGAAGGACACGCCTTATGATACGGGCTTGGACATGAGTCTCCTCGTCGAAATAGCTGAATACTTCATGGAGTTGCGTGAAAAATACTACGACCCAATTCACCTAATTGATCCTATGGCTGAGAAGGTCGATACATCCATACTGGTTCATCAGATTCCAGGCGGCATGTTTTCGAATCTTATCTCTCAGTTGAAAGAGCAAAATGCTATGCAGCGACTTAAGGAAGTCTTAGAAGAGGTGCCGAGGGTTCGAAAGGACCTAGGCTATCCACCGTTAGTCACTCCTACGAGCCAGCTAGTTGGAACCCAAGCGGTTTTGAACGTGGTGTCTGGCAAGAGATACAGCGTAGTGCCCAAGGAAGTAAAAGACTACGTTAAGGGGTTCTATGGTAAGCCGCCAGCACCTATAGCTGAGAAGATTAGAAGGAAGATCATCGGAGACGAAGAGGCCATAACTTGTCGCCCCGCCGACTTGCTCAAGCCAGAACTCGGGAAGATACCGGACGAAGCGAAGCCGTTTATAGCGAGTGAAGAAGACCGTCTAACCTACGCGCTGTTCCCCAAGACAGCACTGGAATTCTTCAAGAAAAAGGCGCTCAAACATGAAAAAAAAGGTCGCGCTCCACTAACCCCAAAAAGACAAGAACTGGAAGAGGCTGCCGCCATTGCAAGTGCCATAGCAGCTCATCTGACTAGTGCGCGAGAAGCCTTAGCCACAATTCCTGTGAGAAGACTGAAAACACCTTCTCCTTGGAGCGTTGCAGGGAGACAAGAACTCATGAGAAGGGAAGGCTAAGCGAGGGCTGTCTGTTGAAAGGATACAGCGTCATTATCGATGGGAGACCATACAGGGTGGAACTGGTCAAACATGACGAAGGAGCCCCATTTCTAGTTAGCGTAAATGACAAGCCTATCGAAGTGGAACTGCTAGGCGAGTTTTCTGACAAAGCTCCGTTTTCGATCAAGATGCGTGAGAAAGTGTACAATGTGGAATTGAACAGAGTCGACAGACAGGCGCCTTTCCCAGTAAGCGTCAACAATGTGGCTCTTGAAGTTGTACTTCGGGCACTACCTAGGAAGGTCGTTCAAGCAACTGTGCCATCCTTATCGCCTATGGTTCCTGCAAAATCTGCTATAAGGACCATCGAGGAGGGGGCTGTCGTGGCGCCTATGGCTGGGAAGATAGTTTCAGTAGAAGTGAGTAAGGGTGATTCCGTGAAGGTAGGCGCTGTAGTGTGTGTTTTGGAAGCCATGAAAATGGAGAACGAGATAACGGCAACGAAGACGGGTTCGGTTGAAGAAGTGAGGGTTTCCGAGGGGATGGCTGTTAACGAAGGAGACGTTCTCGTCGTGGTAAAGTGATTTCTTGAGTTTCTTTTCAAGAGAAGGCTGTGTGCGCGTGCAAGATGTGTTTGAGACCATGATAGTCAGAAAGCAGGGCGGCTTCTAGTGTGCTACTCGGTATTCAGAAGAACGGTCAGTTCTTCACTGCCCGAAATCTCTCTCCCTTGCCAATCTCCATAAACTGCAATGGAAACCGTTTGCGAATGTGTGACACTCGAACCCATATGGTATACCCGACTCCAAAGATAATTCCTGACGAGAGTATTGTCGAAGGATACAGTGTATGTTATACTGTCACCCGAAATGGCTACACCTTCTACTTGCTTCACGGAAACTGACTTCTCTATAGTAACTGTTTCTACGAACCACGGCACCTCGCCCAGGTCCCAGGTTTCTTTCTCTGGAAAACTCAGCGTTACATTAGCTCTGAAATCTTCTACGAGGGCTGTCAAATTGATTTCTTTATCGAAGAAAGACACGGTCAATTCTGGAAACTCGGGTTCAGGGGTCTTAGAAAACATCACGACGAAGAGAATAATTATTGCAGCTACGCAAATTAGCGCCACAAAAAGAATATTCCAATTGAGCAGGCTCTTCTTGTCAATCAATTCTGTTCAAGACCTCTTCTAGATTCCGTGGGCATGAAGTTATGTATTCATTAATTGGGAAAAAGGATTGTGGATGGAGAATCTGTGAAGCACCTCCAAATATTATGAAGGCGTGCGCGCCCTCCAGGTGCTCGCAAAAAGAAAGAGGCAGAACGGCAAGTGAGCGTCTTTTTTAGATCAGTCCAAGCTTCTTGCCGCCTTCATCAAATGCTGCGATGGCTTTGTCTAGCTGTTCTTCGGTATGTTTAGCGCACAGCTGGCAGCGAATTCTTGCTTTGTCGCGGGCTACCATGGGGTAAACAATCGGTAGTGCAAACACGCCCTTCTTCCAGATGAAATCTGCGAGACCCTTTGCTGTCTTGCTTTCGCCGCACATGACTGGCACTATTGGAGTCTCGCTGTTTCCCGTGTCAAAGCCTATGTCTTGCACTGCTTTTATGAAGTATTCACGGTTTTTCCACACGTTTTTCACGTGTTGCGGTTCTGACTCGAGGACGTCTATGGCTGCGATGCACGCGGCGGCGACTCCCGGAGGTATCCCGCCGCTGAGTAACCACGTCCTAGATTTGTTGTAAGCAAAGTTTCGTAGGTCTTCACCACCCGTGATGTGCCCTCCTATGACTCCGAAGGCCTTTGAAAAAGTGCCCATTTCCACATGTACCTCATCCCGGCTGAGTTTGAAGTGGCTGACGATGCCGCGGCCTCCGTCTCCAAGTACTCCTTCGCCGTGGGCGTCATCTACGTAGACGCCTGCACCGTGTTCTTTGGCGACTTTGGCGATTCCAGAGAGAGGAGCGAGGTCGCCGTCCATACTGAACACGCCGTCGGTGAGAATCCAGATGTGCTTATACGATGGGTCGTGTTTTTCTGCTTCTTCCATAACGCGTGCGAGGTCTTCTACGTCTTTGTGTTTGAAGATAGCTCGATCTGCGTGGCTTAGTCGGACTCCGTCGATGATGGAGCCGTGGTTTAGCTCATCTGATACGAAGAGGTCTCCCCTTCTACAGAGCTGGGGGACGAGCCCCTCATTGGCCATGAAGCCGGTTTGGTAGGTCAGCGAGGCAGGGGCCCTCTTGAAGCTTGCAAGGCGTCTGTCTAACTCTTCGTGAAGCGTCATGTTGCCGGCGATGGAACGATCACTCCCAGCGCCTGCGCCATATTTTTCGGTGGCCTCAATCGTGGCGTTAACGAGTTTTGGATGTGTGGCTAGGTTGAGGTAGTTGTTGGCACAGAGCATTATGACCTGTTTACCGTCAACTGTGCAGACAGGTTCACTGGCGGTTTGGAGTTCTTTGAGTTCCCAGTTCAGGCTTTCTTGGACTAGGCGGTTGTATTCTTCGCCTAGGTATTTTGTTGGATGTCTTTTAACTGGCATTTAACACACCTTAAAGACTGGTTTGGACTTCTGTTTCTTAATCTGATTAAAGCTCACTTAATATTTGCCTATCCCCATTTTGGCTCGAGAACAACCTTTCCAGCCTGTTTAGCGTGGATAGCTTCGATTCCTTTGGCTATGTCCTTGATCGGGATTCTGTGCGTTATGATTGAAGCAATCTTCTTCTTAAAATCAGAATTATCGAGTAGCCCCTTCACTTGGTACCATGTTTGGAACATCCTTCGACCTGAAATCCCATACACAGTTGCGGCCTTGAAGACGATGGCATCGTTCAGGTCTAGTTCTACGGGTCGATCAAATACTCCAAAAAGGCTGACTCTGCCACCTGGAGTGAGTA
>JGI2172J19969_10000366_pt1 | contig 19115 bp, 23 predicted proteins | sample DeeMarSWOR230_32_FD_19969 | JGI IMG/M metagenome (IMG submission 19969)
ACCCCCGGCACCTACATCGTTACACTAACGGTGGAGGACGCGGCGGGCAACAACGCCACCCACGCGTTTTCCCTCATCGTTCTACTTGACACAGACGGAGACGGAACGCCAGATGTCACGGATCCAGACGACGACAACGATGGTATTAATGATTACGAGGACGCGTTTCCGCTTGATCCAACAGAAACAGTTGACAAAGACGGAGATGGAATAGGCAACAACGCAGACACAGACGATGATAACGACGGTGTTCTCGATATTAATGATGCTTTTCCATTAGATCCAACAGAGTCTGTGGATACTGACGGAGACGGCGTTGGAGACAACGCGGACACCGACGACGACAACGACCAGGTTCCCGACGCTCAAGACGCCTTTCCACTAGATCCTTTAGAATCCTTGGACACCGACGGGGACGGTATAGGAAACAACGCCGATACTGATGACGACGACGATGGCATACCTGACGTGTGGGAAATAGACAACGGACTTGACCCTCTTGACGCCCAAGACGCTTCCCTTGACACCGACAATGACGGATTGATCAACCTTCAAGAATATCTGCAAAACAAGGACCCTAACGTGTATGATGCTGAAGCCATACGAAAACCCCGATCCGTATACATTGTTGCCGAAGTAGCAGTAGCCGCAGCAGCCGTAACCGCAGTAACTGCCGCATTAGCGAGCCTCGGCGGTTTGGGCCAGGCCTTCAATTCGGCTATTTCAAGGCTACCCATCCCTGACAAGCTTAAAGACTTCCTAAAGCTTTATGGTGAAAAAATATTCGAAACGGTCAACAAAGCAAAATTGGAAGCCCTAGAAAAAGCGCCCTTCATTACAAAAGGAGAGCTAGTAGCTCTTGGGATTTCAGCTTTGGTTATGACCATTGTTTTTGGTTTCGTTGAAGCAAACGGTTTGCCTCGCTTTCTAGACCCATTGGTACTTGTAGTAGTAATTCCATCAACGTTGCTTTCCGTGTGCATGGTGAGTGTTGCTGGGGAGATTTCTGAGGCTTTTTGCGCGCGAACTTGCAGAGTCTATAGACAATTTAGGCTTTGGATGTATGGACTTGGAGCATTTCTCATTTCCAGCCTCCTGTTCCTGTTTCCCTTCGCGTCTCCCGGAATCACAAGATACCAAAGTGGCGAGATTTCTGACAAGACTAAGGGGCTAATCGTTCTGTCAAAGATGCTTATACTCCTGACGCTAACAATTCCATTCGCAGGTTTGTTTATGCTTGGCTTCAAGATTATAGGCGACGCTGGATTGTTGATGACCCTAATGACTGTTTGTTACTCACTTGTACCACTAAAACCCCTTGTCGGAAAAGCTGTTTTCGATTACAGAAAAGAAATTTCGTTGATAGCCTTAGTTTCGACGGGGATTCTTTTTTACAGTTGCATCGTTAACCTTCTGCCTCATGTAACATACCTAGCAGTAGGAGTAGTTTCGGTATTTCTGTCAGCAATCACACTAAATCAATTAAGAAAAACACATCTTAAATAACGAAATCAAACAAAAAAATACGTGGCGCGCACGTAAATTTCAAAAGACTCATTTTGAACCATGTAAATAATATTTATTATGAAAGAAGAGTGCTCCTTGTGCGGCGAAGTATTTTCCTACTATCAACTTAGGCGTTGTTATCGATGTGGACGACTGTATTGCCGAAACTGCATCATGTTTACTTGGAACAAAAACATGCTCAGAAACGTTCCCATATGTTTGAATTGCGCAAGTAGATTTGTTTCACCGAAGAGATTTGGAACAAAATATAGTTCTTTAAGCGAGTATTTGGTGCGAAGGGCACGATACGGTGATTTTGCTACGCTTACTTTTGCCAAGATTGAAAGTATCATTGGAGCTAACCTTCCTTCCTCAGCCTCCCAAGACACGCACTGGTGGAGTAACTCTCCTAGTCGAACTCAAGCCCAAGCATGGATGAACATAGGGTGGAGAGTACATGCCGTAAATTTGGGTGACAGAACCGTAGTTTTCAAGCGAATAGTAAGCCTTAAAAAAGAAACGCGCAAGAAACGGCGAAAACGCACTTCTACATCAGCCGTGAAAACGTTTCAACCACCTAAACCTCAACCATTTCGACGAAGAAGGCCTTCCAAAACCAGAATAGCGAAGGCTTGGGGTCGCCTCCAAAACGTGGAACGTAGAAAAATGTCTATGCGGCGGTATCGTGGCAAATTTAAGCCCCGACCAGCTTTTGAAAAGAAGCTTTACAAACCAGAAGCCAAACCAGAGAAATGAAAAGATACTGAGTTGAGCGAAAACTTATCTTTTGAAGTGAAACACTTCAACGGCGCATGGATTAATTTCAATGATGTAATCAAAGGATAGTTTGTTTTCCCAGCCGACGTTTTCGAAAAAGTTTGGAATCGGAGTTTCACCAACGAGTTTTCCGCCTTTTTCTAGTGCCTCTTGGAGCATCTTCGATATTTTCTCAAAATCTACGGCAAGCAAGCCAGGAGTGAGTAATATCAGCTTTGCCTTACCCTGAGGCTTCTCTTTTTCACCAGCCTGTACTCCAACCTTTTTTATCCTTTCGAGTTTTCTAGCTTCATCCAAATCCGCATCTGGAACCCAATACATGGTTGCACCCAGATCGCGAATAGCGAAGGCAAAGTTGGAAACGGAGGGAAAACAGGTTCCAGGGCAACCCGAAAAAACAACGATGTCACCTTTTTGGACGCCTGACTTCTTTGCGACTTCTCGAAATGCTTCAATGAATCCTACTAAACCTTCCATTTTGAGGATAACTTCTTTTTCCATTTGCCATACCGCCTATAGTAAAAAGCCATCTTTCTTTTAAGTTTTGAGAGGAAACTTGTTTTGAATAGCCAGATTTAAATATGTTGAGGCTGTCTTTGCTAGGTTAGTTAGGGGAGCTGGGTTAACCCGACATTGGGTCAAGTAAATTTTAGGTATGTTGTTTTTTACTGTTTCTTTTGTCATTTTTGTTCTCTCCGTTCTCTCATAAAGACGGGAATTCTATCTAGTAGGTAGGCTACTGCTATTGGTTTTCCATTTTCGTCAAAGAGCGGTATTGTTTTTTCTATTTTTGGCTCGTTGATTTCTTTCCACATTTTCTTTTCCGATTTCATTTTGTTTCTGCCTCCTTCTTTTTGGCTCTTTTTTTGGCTCTGTATTTGCGTTGTGCTTCTCGCCAATGTCTGCGGAGTTCTTCGCCGTGTTTGTATTTTTTGGTCATAGGACATTTCTCCTAGCTATATAGTGTCATAGGACAGTTATAAACGTATTGTCGTTTTCGTTGGACACATCAACAGTTTAATTAATGTGTGGTTTCCTTCTCGGTTTTATTTTATTTCATTTTAAGAGGTTTAAGGTGTGTTAAAGAGGTTAGTTTTTGATGTGTAGAGGGGCTGAGGATGTTTTCTTTGTCTGCTTTGTCGTCGGCTGAGTTCGTCGCCCGCTAGGAATTGCGACGAAGGAAGCCGATCTTTTTTTTACTTTGTTTTCTTCTGGAAGTTCAAAGGAAGGAGATGCGTTGGCATGTCGGTCTAGATTCTGAGCCCCCCGATTACGTTATCTTTGACTATATTGGTCTAATTTCTTTTAATGTGTCGCCTAGTGGCGCTCACGTTAATTCTTTTTCGTTAGAAACGTTAGAGTTGTGGTTGTTTTTCGTCTTTTCAAGAGGACTGGTATTGTGTGCGTTTTTTGAAGGAACGGCATTTTAGTATGCATGCATAAATCTTTATGATTCCCTCTTGCCGAGTTTTATACCCAACATCTTTGACGTTAGATACAGCTTATATGTCTTGACATAATCCACAAACTTCGAGTTCTTTTTTAGTGAATCTTTGACTTCTGAAAAATAAGTGATGTAAAGAAAAATGAAGATGTCATACACGTCTCTTAGATGTGTGGTAATTCTCTCAATTTCTTTACAGTCTACAGTTGCCGCTAATTTATCATGCGATGTTAAATCACGCATTGTCGATTCAATTTGCTTATGGGTAGGGTGAATTGCTTGGGAGATTCCTTTGTACGTCTTTGTTAGTTGTTTCCTATATGGAATTTGATATGGAATTTGAAGTTCATCAATCAAGCGCAAAGTATGATACTCTCGTTTATCTTCAACCTCTCTTAGAATAGCCAATTTGACAAAGATATTGTCTATGTGTTTATCTGGTTCTAGGAAAGAAATGTTTTCCATTTCTCGAAGCCTTGAATCTAGATAGAGTGCCTGTACTGCAGACTCGAGAAGATGACGAATATTATAAAATACACTTCTATATAATCCGTTGTACGAGAGGAACAACAAGTGACCACAACTTCTCCATGATTCAAGGAAGCACCAAGTGAGAAGCGAATTACCCCATTTCCGTCTCTGAATAAGTTTTTCATTGAAGAAGTCATTTAGCACTTCTCTTGCAAAAATTCCCATTCCGACTATAAACCTTTGAAGCTCCTTTAACTCATCACTGCATTCTTTCCTTGTTTTCTCAGCTGTTACTTGAAAGCCTCTATCCAAAGCATCTATGTTTTTGAGCATAGATTAGTGTATATTCTTAGTAAATAAATGCGTTATCTTGGGTTTTGGGGCTTAAATTCTGCTCAGGTCATTTAGATATTTTTTACAGGTCTGTTTAACTGAGGTTGTTTTTCTACCTTCTAACATGCGTGCATCATTTTCCTATGTATTTTTACCATAGGGTTTTTTATATGCATTTTTTGGTACGGAAGGCTTATATTTTGGAAGGTGGTTTTATAATATAGGTGGTGATAGCTAGAAGTGGCTTAGGTTGCCTAGAGTTTGATTTTGGTGGTTTAAGGTATTTTTTTGATTTGTTGATTTTGGTGACGACACGTAAAAAGGAACGTGGTGTAGTGCGAGGGTTGTGTAGTTCCTTAACCCTTTGATTTGGTTTGACTAGTTGGATTGTAAGTTTAAGATTGGTTTAGTTTTTTTGAGAGCTGTATTTCTAGCTCTGGGCAATCCAACTTCGGAGTTGGTTTTATGGTTAAGTCTTCTCACTATGAGGTTACTCGCCGTGCATGTGTTCTTGTTTCTATGATGTTGATGCATGAGCGTTTTTGGTATTACGTGGCTTTGTTTTCGCTAAGAAATGTTGAATGTGGGAGGAAGTGATTGTTTTTGGTTGATTTTGATAAGATGTTTAGTGTTGCTGAGTTAAAGAAGGATTCTGATGTTGAGCCTCCCGTTAAAGACGGTTTTGGTGAATTTGGCGATCTTCAGCTCGTTGGACATGGTGAGCAGACTAATCCGTATTGCGGTATGTATGCTGGTCTTAAGGGCTGTTTGAATGTTGAGAAGCACAATAAGGCTGTTTTTGATAAGAATGGTGCTTTAGTTAATTGTAGTGGTAAGATTTTTCGCCGTATTATTCGCAATTCGTGTAATCGCCCTAGCTGTCCAGTTTGTTATATTTCTTGGGCTATGCGTGAGGCTAAGAAGATAGCTTTTATTTTAGGTGAGGCTTCTAAGCAACATGGGAAAGTCGAACACATCTTGATTAGTGTTCCCGTTCAAGATTATGATTTAGATTATAAGGCTTTGCGTAGAAAGGTTATTAAAGTTGCTAAAGACCGTGGTATAATTGGCGGTTCAATAATCTGCCATGCTTTTCGTTATAATCGAATTAAGAAGTGGTATCTCTCCATACATTTCCATATATTAGGTTTCATTTTTGGTGGTTACGGAAAATGCAGATATTGCAAGCGAAAAAATAACTGTTTAGCGGGTTGCGGAGGCTTCGACGATGTGAGTTGGCGAAAGTTTCAGAAAGATAGGTATTATGTGAAGGTTCTTGATCCTCTTCATGAGCGTAGGAACGTTCGAAAAACCGCTTCTTATGAGCTTGGTCACTGCACGATTAAGAAGAATGTTAGAAACTTTCGGGCTGTAACATATTTTGGTGTTGCCTCGTATAGAAAGCTAAAGATTAGTGCTGAAGCACGAGCTAGATTTGAAGAAAGTAGGAGACAGAAGTGTGAATTATGCGGTTCTGAGCTTGTTGACATCAGATATTTGGGTTCTAAACCGTTTGTTACTGATAGGCTTAGCCCTGATTTCAAGCGAGATAGCTTTGAAAATTACTTAGAGAACGGTTCTGTTGCTTATGTTAAAAAAATAAAGCGTAAATGGAGTAGCGCAAGCTATGAAGGTTAGTAGAATCGAGGATGTTTCTGAGAGCGTTCATTATTGTTTGTTGACGGTTAAGTTTGTTAATTGTCATGGTCGGTGCAACAAGTGTTCTGTTGATTATTTAAGGTCTAGGCGATCTGCGGTTGGTGCTTGCTAATGGATCATTTTTCTAAACGTGGTGTCGAGGTATGTCCTTTCGATGGTTTACCATGTAAATATGTTAATTCTTGTGATGATGTTTTGACTTTGCGTTTTGGTTTTGTGATTGGTGAAAGTGAGCCGTGTTCTCGGGCTGTTTATAAAGTCGGTAAGAAATAGGTTTTTGTGTGTGCGAATGGAGCGAGTGAAAGCGAGCGACATGAGCAACGGTTCTGAATGACTAATTGATACAGAAAAAAAGAGAGGGTGGTTGTTGTTATTTCCTTTTTCGGAACAACATGTAACCGTTTGGTGTTGTTAGAATGTATTCAAATCCGTTTTCTATCAGTGCGGTTGCTTCTTCTTCATTGGTGGCTGTTTTACATGCATATTCATCTTTTCTAAAAGGCTGATAGTGAGTGTATCTTATTGTGGTGTCTAGTCTTTTGTGTCCTAAGATGTATTTTACTCTAAGGATGTCGCCACCAGTTTTGTAGTATTCGGTTGTTGCTTTTAGGTGTCGGAGCGTGTGGAAGTGAATTTGTTTGATTCTTGGGTTTTGGAGTTGTTTTGCTACTCTCTCTCTTTGTCTTATGAATGTGCCAGATAATGTTTTGGTTCTTGGATTGAAAACGTTGTTGTCTTTTCTTTTCGGTAGTGCGTATAGCATTCCAATTAGTCTATCGGATATTTCTAGGGTTCTGCTGTTGCCTCCTTTTTCTGGACAGTTGACTTTAACGGTTTTTGCTTTGAAGTCTATATCTATCCATTTTAAGGAGTTAGCTTCTCCTATTCTCATTCCCGTTTCGTAGAGGAGTTGTAGTAGGGTGCTTGTGTTTCCCGTTGTGCCAGCTATTAGCTGTTTGACTTCCTCGTCTTGTGGCAAAAACGGTTCTTTGTTGGGAACAACTATTTTAGGTTTCTGCCATTCAATCTTTTTATAGTCTGCGTAGGTTTTGTAGGTATCTGCGAATGTGCGTTTATGTGCTGGTGTCCATTCGGAAACTGCTAGGATAGTTTCTACTGTTTCGGGTTTGTCTAAGTTTGCTCCTTTCTTTAGGAGTCTGTTTAGGCGGTAAACTCTTGATTTGATTGTTGCCTCTGATAGTCCTTTCTTTTTCATGTGCCATGCGAAAGATAGAATAGAAGCGTTTTGTTCACGGTAGAGAGGGTTTGTTAGCTGGAGAGAGGGTTTGTTAGCTGGGTTAACCCGGCTGAGAGGACGACTAGTTAGTCGTCGACCCTTTGAACCTGATCCAGGTAATGCTGGCGGAGGGAAACAGTGTGACTGAAAGATGGGTTCCAACTAAAATACTGGCAGAAACATCTGTTGTTGTTGCTCTAAGTGTTATTTTGAAAGACGTTCTACCGCCAATCTATCATCTTCCACAAGGAGGATCAATCACCATAGCAGGCTTAGTGCCCCTAGTTTGGTTCGCTCTGAGACGCGATTTCCGCTACGGGCTTTTCGCTGGGTTTATCTATGGGTTAGTTCATATGGCGCTTGGCGGCTACGTAATCAATCCGGTTCAAGGCTTGCTCGACTATCCTTTGGCTTTTTCCTTATTAGGCTTAGCTGGACTTTTCAAGAGATACCGTTTGGTCGGCGTAGGCGTTGGTATACTTGGAAGATTTATCGCTTCTTTCTTGTCAGGCATGTTTTTCTTTACATCACTTACCCTAGAGGGGGCTATAGCCTCAGCCTTGTACAATGGAACCTACCTCATAGGCGAGTTCGTGATCAGCGCCATCGTAATTTACTTACTCATCAAAAGAAATCTGATTGAAATTTACCTGTAAACAGCAACCTTAGAAACGAGCATTTATATTCTATCCAAACCTATAGTCGAGACTCTTAGAAAAACGATAGAGGAGAGGGTTTTAGATATGTTTGATCGTTCCAAATGCGATCTTTGCGGAGAGTGCTTAATGAAGTGTCAGTATGTTGACTACGGTGAGAAGAAAGCAAAGGAGGAGATTGATAAACTTATCAGAGGCGAACCAGCTTCCATCATCAAAGAATGTATCACCTGCGTTGCCTGTAACCAATACTGTGAAAAAGGAGCTAATCCTTTCGACCTCATAAATCAGAGACAGGAAGAAACTGGACTCTTTCCGGTTAGCGATCAAGCCCTTGACATGTTTTCCGCGGCTGATGTGATGCCTACGGAAGTAATCCCCGGTCAGCATGGAAAACCGGTTATGTCCTTATGCACGGTTGGAGATTTGATTCCTGAACTTTTTGAGGGGCAACTGTTTGAAGGGATGACTTTCCTCAAGGGTGGCGACTATTTCTGTAAAATAGGCTGGATTCATGCTGGGAAAGAGAGCCCTGTCAGAGATGGTGCCAAGGCTGTTGTAGAAAAGCTTGCTGAAACAAATGCGAAGGAGATTATTTTTTACCATGATGACTGTTATGCCATGATGGCTACGAAGGTTAAGGAGTATGGAATTGATTTGCCTTTTAAACCGATTCACATCATTGAATATTTGCTTAGTTACCTTAAGGACCATAGAAACCAGATAAAAAAACTGAACATGAAAATTGCTTACCAGCAGCCCTGTGCTTCTAGGTATACCCCTTGGAAGGATGAATGGCTGGACGAACTTTTCCACCTTATTGGAGTTGAAAGAGTGGAGCGGCAATATGATCGGATTAATGCTCTTTGTTGTGGAGGAACAATTGTAGCTACAAATTATGAGAGAGCTGGTAGGATAAAGGGTATGAACATAAAGGATGCCTTGGATGCTGGAGCTGAGGCAATGGTTTTCCTTTGCCCTATTTGTTTCTTGAGTTTGAGGAGGAGGGCAAGGGAGGCAGGATTGGAAACGATTCCTATAAGTAATCTCTGTAGACTAGCTTTGGGAGAAAAGCTGTCTGCCAAAGAGACCTAGAGAGAAGAAAAGGCGTCTAGGACCGTTCACTAATTTAGTAAGGGTATCGAGAGGGCTAGACCATTTGCTAGGGAGTGGCATAAGAAGCATCCGAAAATGTTTCTCGTTTTCAGAAATATGAATCCGTTAACCAAACCCAGCAACAACACTGGAACAAGGAACAAAGGCGTACCCAACGTAACATACCTGTGATGGATGGAAACAAAAAGCAAAGCTTGCGCAAAATTCCCAACCAAACTTCTTAACGAAAAAACGCTAGTTTCCTTAGGCACAAGATACGCCAACGCGAAACCTCTGTAGGCAACCTCTTCGTAAAAGGGGTACCAAACTACATCCGTAAACAAAACATAAGAAGTGACGGTGAAGTCTTCTAGAGGCGGCAGGTAATAGACAAAGAACAGATACCAGACTAATATGATTCCAAGAGAGGAGCAGACACCGAACAATCCGGAACTGGAAATGTTCTCGACGTGAAATCCAACCCACTTCAAACCTTTTCTGTCCACTAGCTTGACATAAAGAAGGGGCAGTAAGATTAGAGGATAAAACCAGCCGTCAAGCCACAGAGCAAAAACAATAAACGCTGGAAACACGGCTTCAAGCAAACTGCGCCTTAGCTCCATTGCTGTCCTCCTTAACCGCGCTTCAGAAATTCTTCTAAGCCTTGTTGTTTCTTCCTCGTTCTTTCCACACGAATTTTTTCACCTATCCGTAGGCGCATTCCATCAAAAGCGGCTACGATAGGAACTCCAGTCTTCTTCTCGATCAGTTTAATTTCGCGGTTGGGTCCACTAAAAATCATTTTCATCCCGAAATGGGTGGCTACAACCATTTCAGGCTTAACCTTCTCCACAATTTTGATGGCGTCTTCGGGAGTCATGTGCCCCATCCAAGGATTTCCAGATGGTCTCATAACGCAAAGAATAAGAAGTCTAACACCTTCGTAGGCTTTTCCGATTCCTTCAAAATATTCTGTGTCCGATGTGTAACCTATGTCTCCAACTTCAGGAGTTTCAAACCTGAATCCAACGGTATCTTGGTCAGTGTGTTTAGTTTCTGTAGCAACGATTTTTGTGTCGTTAACGTGGAAAACAACGCCGGGCTTTACTTCTATCACTTTTTCAGGTATTTGTTGATGGTATTTGGAAATTGCGGGTCCGGTTTCTTCGTTGCCGAACAAGACGCTGCGGGGCGCAGCTACGATTCCTCTTCTTTTTAGCATTCCTCGGGTCATGGCTTCGATTAGGATTTCTGCGTTGGTGTAGTGGTCTGGGTGGCTGTGGGAAACCAATACCGCCATGATTTTTTGGGGATTTAACCCCATTTCTAATGAGTATATGAGGGCGCCGGGACCGGGGTCTAGATGCATGTTGAGGCTTTTAGATAGGAAGCGGATTCCTCCTGTTCTTCGTTTTTGGGTTATGGTGGCGAATCTTCCGCCTGCTGTTCCTAGGAAAAATAGTTCGAGTTCAGCCATGTTTTTTCACCGGGAAGAGCTTGAAATCGCTTTATTTGTCTTCTTTCAGAATATGGTGGAGAATCGTTATAAGCCATTTGAATTTGGCAAAGACGTAGAGAGAAGTTATATTATGAATTGATGTGAACATTAGAAGGTGTGAGTGTTTCGGTATGCGGATTGTGGTTCGTGTCGGCGGTTCTGTGGTGGCTTCTCCTCCCAATTCGGTTTTAATTGGCAAATATGCTGATTTGTTGAAGGATTTGAAGGAGCAGGGGCATGAGGTTGTTGCCGTCGTTGGCGGCGGCGCTTTAGCTCGCGACTTTATTAAAGTTGCAGGCGAGTTGGGTTTAGACGAAGCCAACAGAGATTGGGCTGCGATTTATGTTTCACGTTTGTTTGCCCAATTGTTTGTTATGCGTTTGGGTGAGGCTGGTTGCGGAACCGTGCCTGTTTTTTTGGATGAGGCTGTTGCTTGTTTGAAGCGTGGAAAAATCGTTGTCATGGGTGGTTTGAAGCCTGGGATGACCACGGATACGGTGGCGGCGATGATCGGTGAGAGAGTGAAGGCTGATTTGTTGGTGAAAGCCTCGGACGTAGATGGCATATTCACTGAAGACCCTAAGAAACATCCAAACGCAAAAAAGATTGATGAATTGAAGTTTAACGATTTGACACGGCTTTTTGAGGAGAACCGGCATAGGGCGGGTATTAATCAAATTCTCGATCCTGAAGCTGTTAAAATTCTTCGGAAGGGTGGAATGAAGATGGTGGTAGTTAACGGATTTAAACCTGAAAATGTTTTGTTGGCGGTGACGGGAAAGAAGGTTGGGACTGTCATCTGCTAGGTAAGGCTTAAATTTTCTATGGTATTTTGGTTAGGTGGGCGGCGGTCGCCAAGCCAGGTCAAAGTTTGAAAAGCGACTTTAGGCGAAGGACTCAAGATCCTTTCCCGTAGGGGTTCGCCGGTTCGAATCCGGCCCGCCGCACCATTATTGCACAATTTCTCCTCACCAAAAAAAGACTGTCTTTGAGAGAACTGTATGTACCGCGAGTGCGCGGAGAATGTTGAAAACTATGTTAAAAAAATATAGAGGTCTAATTACAGAGGGAAAGTTTCGGTAATTCGGTACCGAACCATATTGCCCCTATATATAGCCCCCCTCCCCCTACTCTAAACTACACACAAAGACCACAATCCTCTAGAGACTGCATGTACCGAAACTGCAACGATGAATGTTGGGAGTATTTAAAGAAAAAACTAGGGAGTCTACCTACAGAGAGAGAAAGATTAAGGGTTGCGTTCCGTCGAAAGAATGCTTGTTACTCTGATTACTCTTCAGCCTTTACGGACATCTGAGTTAAACCTCTTGAAACATACGTGGACGCAAAAAGAAAAGCCGCCGCCACCCATGTCAAGAAATAACCTATCATTGGACCACAACTCGACTCTGAACCATAGCAAACAAAGGGAGTGCCAGGAAAAGTCAAGCCAAGCCAAGAATGTAAGTACACGATGTTCATCAAGGCGCAGATTCCCGCAAAACAACTTACAACAGCCACATATTTTCTTTCACTAACCTCAGACAATCTTACGCTGACAAAAGACAACAACACTGAGACTACTGCGAAACAAAGAGAAACATAAGCCGCTAAGGAATTGAAAAAACCAGGAGCCAACTCATCTACAAGCAAGCCACCAAACGCAGACATAGAATAATATTCATCGTCTACAGAAAGGAAAAACCAAGGCGCAACCAAACCAACAACTAAAAAGATCCCCCCAACCAACATAAGCAACACATGCACGCGCTTGAATGAAAACAACAAACCAGTTCGCCTTACACAACCACAACGAAAATCATAAACATTCCGTCTAGGACGGAACAGACCTCGCCGGAATATTCAAACGCCTCTCAATCTCCCTCGCCAAAACAAAAGCATCCCCAGACCTATGATTGTCAGTCAAAACCATCTTCGGCCTACATTTCTCCACGTAATAAAGCAGTTCATTAAAATCAGAATGACCACTCAAAGCAACCCTATACTCACCCTCCCCTAATTTTTGACACGGCTTCACAAACTGCCAACCACTCGCATGGATACGTAAAGATTCCTTACCCACCTCTTTTCGCGAATGCACATGATAAAAGGCGACGCAAGGTTCACGTTGACCCAGTATCGACTGCGCCCTTTCTTCACTAAACAAAAGAAGATGCCTTCCAAGCCTCATTCCATGCCTTTCACAAACCTTTGAAATCTGAAAAACCTTTTCAGGAACGATGAAAGGCACTTTCACCTTCGCTTCATACAAAACTTGCATAATTTCCTGAAGCTTTCCGTGATAACCAAACACGCTTACGGGTCCACGCTTCAAACCTTGTTCCACCAAAGAAACGAGAATACCTTCCGCCATTATTCCGAAGGGTCTCACACGGTAAGGATTCCCATACGTAGCCTCCAAAACGAGGACATCAGCCTCAACAACTGGAGTCCTAGAAATTTTGAAGTCGCTGGTATAGAGAATCCTAGTTTTCTCTTTATCTTCCACAAGAACCTGAGCCGTGCCCAAAATATGATCCGCATAGTGCAGAGTCAGTTGCTCGTCTTCATACATGAAAGCTTCTCCATAGTCAAGAGTTTTGACATTCCCCTTCATAAGAAAACTAGGACCCTTAATAGCATCTATCAAATCCTTCGTAGCCGGAGTCATCACCACCGCTTCACATTGCTTCAAACTTTGCCGCAAACCAAGCATATGATCAGAATGAGCATGCGTAACCACCCTTATTGGCTTGTTTTCGTCGAAAGCATCACATGCAACGTGTTTTCCTAAGAGAACAGCTCCCTTCCTAGTTACAGTTGCCTTCAACAGCATGTGCAAAGCCTCAGTTTATCTCTACTTATCAAACCCATCAAAACGTCTTATATTTTTAACCGAAGGCTTTTAAGCAATTTTTTAAACGTTCATGCCTAATTCTCTTGGTTCTTCACATTTTGTGGCTGTTTTCACTCAAGATTTTTTAAAAGAAAAGAAATTTTAGCCAAGAACTGTCAGCTAGTTTTGCAGCATATCAGCTAAAATTTTCCAGAATTACTTTTCAGATTCGCCTTGTTAGGAGGCACCTAGTTTAAGCATACAGTCCACTATTTTCGGACAAACTAGACATTCTTGTGGAATAGGAGCATCCTTAGGACGATTCGCCAAATATCCCAAATGATGAGGACACTCTGAAGGACCTTTTTCTTTCTTCTCAGGTGGTTTAACCGGAGGATCTTCCTTCTTCTTTTCTTCTTTTTCATTTTGAGGTTGAGCAGAAATCACGTCCAGAATCTTTTCTAACGATGGATGCACAGGCGGACTAAGTGGAGATTCCTCTGTAATGTTTTCAGCGTCCTCATCCAGTTTGATGAAGCAGTGGGGACAAGCGTAGTACTGTTCCGCAGGTGTTGTTGACAAATTATTCAAGAGAATAGGCTCTTCAATCTTCCTATGGCATTTAGGATTCGGACAAATAAATACTCCAGATTCGTTTGGCAATTCTATCTCATCGCTAATTTTCTGACGTTAAAATCTTGACCATTTTAGGGTATATAGATTTAATGAAGGCAAAATATGTAGCATAACTCTAATAAGATTTCACAGACAAGGCCACCAACCATTTTCAAAGAATGCGCGCGCGGCTCTAATATAAGGTTTAAATCAAAGATTCCATAAAGTTCTGTTTGGCCGAAATCTACGATCATTAATTTGGGTTCAAAAACCTTTCCTTTATGGGTGAAAATAGTGGTATTACAAGTTTTCAACACCATGAGCAGGAAACTGGAAGAGTTCAAGCCTTTGAGAAAGAAACACGTAGGAATGTATGTTTGTGGACCCACGGTTTATGATTGGGCTCATCTAGGTCACGCTAGAACATACCTCGCCTTTGACATCATCGTTCGTTGGCTAGAGTTTAAAGGCTTCTCAGTTTTCTATGTTCAGAACGTCACAGATGTGGGACACCTAACCGAAGATACCGCCGAAGACAAGATTGTGAAAAGAGCGAGAGAGGCGAGAATAGAGCCTATGCAGTTGGTGGAGGTCTACATGAGAGAATACTTCAGAGATTTAGACTCACTGGGAGTGAAGCGACCTGACATTTCTCCTAGAGCAACGGGACATTTAATCGAAATGATTGAAGTCATTCAGTCTCTGATAGAGAAAAGATACGCCTACGAAGTTAACGGAAACGTGTTCTTCAACGTTTCCAAATTCGAGGACTACGGGAAACTTTCAAAGGTTAAGCCTGAAGCCATGTTAACTGGCTCCAGATTTGAAGTCCATCCAGACAAGAGGAACCCTCAAGATTTTGCTTTGTGGAAGAGGGCTGATAAAGACGCTTTGCTGAAGTGGTGGAGCCCTTGGGGTTACGGTTTTCCAGGCTGGCACATCGAATGTGCGATTATGGGTTTGAAGTATCTTGGATCTCAATTTGACATTCATGGCGGCGCCCGCGACCTAATTTTTCCCCATCACGAAAATGAGATTGCCCAGTGTGAGGCTCTGACTGGAAAGAAGCCTTTTGTCAAGTATTGGTTGCACACCGGCTTTCTCACGATTAATGGAGAGAAGATGGCTAAGTCTCTGGGAAACTACATTACGGTTAGGCAGGCTTTAAAGAAATACGACGCTGAGGCCATTAGGCTTTTTGTTTTGTCCACCCACTATCGGAGCGAGATAGATTTCACCGACAAGAAGCTTAGGGACGCTGAAACCAGCTTGGAAAGACTATACAACACTTTGGACGGTTTGGAAGAAGCTATGGAACGTTCGGTGAAAAGGAAACTAACCGAATCTGAGAATGCATTTGAGAAGAAAGCTGAAAAGCTTAGAGCCGAATTCGTAGAAGCTATGGACGAAGATTTTAACACTCCCCGAGCTCTAGCTGCATTATTTGACCTTTCTAGAGAGATAAACAGGTTTCTGGGAGAACAGAAGCAAGTGAGCACTGAGCTGCTAAAAAGGGTTTATGACGGTTTTTTGGAGTTGGGAAAGGTGCTTGGTCTGTTCCAGAAGGAGAAAGCTAAGAAGGTTAGTGAGAAACTGGTTAACGATCTGGTGACGCTTCTGGTTAAATTAAGAGAGAATCTGCGCAGTAAGGGAGAATTCGAGTTGTCGGATGAAATTAGGTCCAATCTGAGGGAATTAGGTGTTATGGTGGAGGATACTTCTGGGGGTTCCAAGTGGAAACTAGCGTAAAAGACATTTTTGATTCTGTTGTCATTCGTTTTGGCGGAGAGCTGTGGCTTAAAAAGGCTTGGACTAGAAGGTTGTATGAGCGGCGTTTAGTTAAGAACATAAAGAACGTTTTGAAGCATTATGAGGTTCCCTACAGCGAGATTGTTCGTAGACACGGTAGGCTTTTTTTGAGAACTGACTCGACGATGGAGGCAGCACGTAGGCTGGCACGAATTTTTGGTATTTCTTCTGTTTCTCCGTCGCTGGAAACATCTTCTAAGCTTGAGGACGTGATTGCCAAAAGCGTGTTCTTGGCGGGACATGTGCTGAAGGAGAGAAACAGTTTTGCTGTTAAGTGTCGACGGGTTGGTGATCAATCTTATTCCAGCGCTGACGTTTGTAGAGTGGTTGGACAGCGTATCCTTGACGAGTTTGGCGAGCATCTGGGTTTGAAAGTTAATTTGAATAGGCCAGATGTGAGGTTAGGGGTTGAAGTTAGAGATGATGAAGCCTTCGTTTACTCTGATGTAATTGATGGTGCTGGTGGCATGCCTCTTGGTACCCAATCTAAGGTGATTGGTTTGTTGAGCGGCGGAATAGATTCCGCGGTGGCATGTTGGCTGGTTATGAAGCGTGGTTGCCCTGTTGTACCTGTTTATTTTGATAACACGCCTTTCACAGATGAGACCACGACGGAGAGGGCGTTAAATGTTGCTGAGGTTCTGTTTGATTGGGCTGTTGGATTCCCTAGAAAAGTATTTGTGGTTCAGCACGGGGAAAACGTGAAGAAAATTATAGAACAAACTTCTAGAAAATTCACGTGTTTGTTCTGTAAACGCATGATGTACCGAATAGCGGAACGCTTAGCCGAAATGTTGAGAGCCGAGGGAATCGTGACTGGAGAGGCTATTGGAGAGCAAGCCAGCCAAACAATAACCAACCTAAGGGTGCTAAGTAATGCCATCAAGAAGTATCCAATTCATAGACCGCTACTAGGATTCGACAAGGCAGAAACAGAAGCAATAGCAAGAAAAATTGGAACATACGAGATTTCAAGCAGAAAGGCAAGCGGATGCACAGCAGTTCCTAGCAAACCAGCGACGAAAGCGAAGCTGAAAGAAGTGATTGCAGCGGAAGAAAAATTAGACATAAAAGAAATGGTTGAAAGATCGATCGAATCCATCAAAGTCCTGAAAGTGTAACCTTTATGCACGCAATCCAGTCTGCCAACATTGCGCGCGCTTATTAAGACTGATAGAGAATACTTCTAGCGATAGAAAATGAGCGATGCCAAACCAGTAAGATGTCAAGAGTGTGGAAAACCTTTAGGTTATGTAACCGTGTTTGCAAAAGGTTTACTGGTCTTACAGCAACCCCTTCAAAACGTGAAGCTAGTTGCTATTTGCATGGAATGTTTCCAGAAGAAAAAATAGAAGAAAGTCAACTGACATCGTTGATAAATATATCCTTTGGTTTTTCAAGACTCTTTGTTATAACCTTTAAATGATTTCTTCCCAATCTACTCGTTACGATCGAGGATCATCCTTAGCTGCTCTCTCTTAATCGTCTAACCCAGCTCTGCGTAGAAGCTCTTTGGTCTCATACAGCAGTAGCCTAGAATTGCCGCCTCGTTTGGTAACATCCTTAACGGAGATTCCGAGTTCTCCTGCCAAGATCTTGATGATGTGAGAGGTGCAGAATCCGCTTTGGCACCGTCCCATTCCAGCTCTGGTGCGGAATTTGATTCCATCCAGCGTGGTGGCTCCTCGCCGAATAGCTTCTAAGACCTCTCCTTCGGTAACACGCTCACATCTGCAAACAACATGCCCCCATGTAGGGTCACGAGCTATAAGCTCCTTCGCTCTTTCAATGGCAAGCCTGCGAACCGATTGGTCAATGGGCTTGCGAAACGGACTAAAACTATCTTTTTCGCTCATTTCCAATCCTGATTTTCTGAGAAGAGCAGCCACCGTCTGAGCCACTGCCGGAGCCGCAGTCAGACCAGGTGACCTCATCCCTGCTGCATTAACAAACCCCCTAACCTCATCGTACGACTCTAGGATGAAGTCATTGGTGTCGGTTTCAGGACGTAAGCCGCAAAAGTTTGCGATCATAATGTTCTTTTTCTCTGCTAACTTTGGCATCAATCTAAGAGCTCCGGAAAAAACTTCGTCTAGGCCCCTCGAAGTGGTTGCAGAATCGTTTTTGTCTTCAACGTCGTTGGCGTTGGGTCCGATAAGTATGTTGTCGTCGACGGTGGGCGCGACTACAATTCCCTTGCTAATTGGCGTTGGCACCGGGAAAAGAACATGCTTAACGAAGCCGTTCAACACTTTGTCAAAAACGTAGTATTCGCCTTTTCTGGGATGAATATTGAAACTGTCTATTCCGGCCATGGCAGACACTTCATCAGCCTGCAACCCTGCCGCATTGACCACGTAGCTAGTTCTAATGCGTCCTTTGTTTGTCTGAATTGATCTCAGTTCTCCCTTTTTCACCATGATGTCTGTGATCTCTGTTTCTAGGAGAATCTTTGCTCCATTTTCCATCGCGTTTTCAGCCATGGCTATTGCCAATTCGTAGGGGCTTGTGATAGCCGCTGTAGGAGCATAAAGGGCGGCGATGGCTTCTCTATTCAGGTTAGGCTCCCTTTTCAAAAGCTCTTCATGACCCTCTATTATTTCCAAGTCAGGGACCCCGTTTTTTTCGCCTCTCTCTTTAAACTCCTTGAGAACACTCATCTCCTCTTCTTTCAAAGCTACGACAAAGGACCCTATTTCTTTGAATGGTGCACCAACCTCGGGGGCGATCTTATGCCAAATGGCATTTCCTTTTGAACAAAGTTTAGCTCTTACCGTTTCAGGCTTGTCATCGTAACCCGCATGGATAATGCCGGTATTTGCCTTGGTGGGGGAACCGAAGGCCACGTCAGATTTCTTTTCAACCACGATGATTTTAAGATAATATCTTGAAAGCTCTCGGGCTATGGTTGAGCCAACTATTCCAGCTCCAATAATCACCACGTCCGCCTTCATTTTGAAACCACTTTAAGAGTTTAGTCTACATTCCTAATTCCGCTAAGTCCTTGTATACCCCGGCTTTATCTAGAGCATCGTAGATTTTCCCATGTATCTTGAAAAGTCTATCGTATACCTTTTTGTTCTCAAGCCTCGGCTCGTACCTCTCAACCATGTGAACCATTTTGTCGGTAGCTTCTTCGATGCTTTTGAAAACACCTGTCCCGACTCCGGCTAGAATTG
>JGI2172J19969_10000368_pt1 | contig 19095 bp, 16 predicted proteins | sample DeeMarSWOR230_32_FD_19969 | JGI IMG/M metagenome (IMG submission 19969)
AAGAAATCATCAAGAAACCTGACATCAAAGGCCCTCTCCTTATCTTGGTGCTCATCCTCTTGGCAACATTAGGTGCCCAATATGTTACTGCTTCGCGGTTCTTCCTACAAGATAGGACTCCTGCCAATGAAGAGTGGACAGAGTCAACGGAACTCGTTTCGCTTTGGACTTCGAACGGGAACATATCACAAGATGAGGACCGGATAATCGGTAACTACAGCGTCGAATCTTCAGCATCAAACGTAGCAAATATTTCGCTAAAGATCGGCGACATTGGACCGTTCAGCTTCTCAGGGGATACGGGTTTTGAAGGAGTCTCCTTTCGAATCAAATGGATCCATGAAAATGCGACCTTTCCGAGCTCTAATGCAACGCTACAACTGTTATCCAGTGATGAAAGCAGTTACTTCCAACTAGATCTGGTTGATTTGTTGAAGCCAAGCAACCAGTGGGCCAATTTGTCTGTTGTTGCAGGTTCAGAGAATTCAGGGTGGACATCAGTGGGTTCCCCTGATTGGGAAAGCATAACAGGATTGTCACTTTTACTGCATTGGACAGCTGAAGATTCTGCGGATCTGAAACTGGGAATTGATGATCTGTATATCTTTAAGCATGTTTCCTTCGTTGAATCAGACTCTTTCGGTAATCTGCTTATGCCTTCTCTGATAGGCGAGGCCGTCTTCTTCTTCATCAACTGGGTTGTATATGCGGGAATCTTATTATTGACCGTGAAGTTGTTTCAGGAAAAAAGTGGTCCGTGGCAACCCTTTCTCATCATCATTGGACACGTTTTCATAGCCAACGTCATCTATATCCTAGCCAGCGCAGTGCTTCTGGCTACGCTTCCGATCCTGAAATTGCCCATGCAAACTTGGCCTCCGGAGACTGCGGAGGAATTGTATGCTTTGCAGGTAATAATCCAAGACAACTGGTATCCTGCTTTGACNTACCAGCTGGGCGCNCTCCTCCCGTACATTGTTGATGGATGGATAGGCTTGCTCTTGGCAGTTGTGATTCGTTCCTTATGTGATACAAGTTGGAAGAAGGCAGTGGCCATTGCTATCGTAGCGGCTGTCCTGAGTTTCTTCGTGAGAACATTGTTCATTTGATTTCTTGAATCACTGAAGGAGCGCGTATTGATGGCTATGCTTAGAAAGGAGAATATCAGAAAGGCATATAAAATGGGTGAGCGTTGTTCCCCTCTCTGGAAGCCAACGAATGAGAGGTTAGAAAAGGTGCGTTGGAGACAGTTTCCTAATAAGGTAGCTACAGTTATTCTGGCAAGCGTTGTCCTTATCGAGATAGTCTCTATTGTCGGCTTCTCAAAGGGAGTAACATCAGATTTTCAGTACCCTGCAAACAGGATTTTAGGCTTACTGGCTTTGGTCATCAGTCTACTAGGAATGTACGGTCTGTCAAAGGATAACGAGACGTGGGTTCCCTTCGCCCTCTCTGCTTCAGCATTTTGGGTGATTCTGGGATGCTTCGCTCTGGTTGATGCCTATAACAAGCTGCAATTGAATCTGGTCCGATTGGCCAACAGCAGTACCGTGCTGGTTCTTGGGGCGCTAACACTCGCCTGCATTTTCAGGAGCAATCATCATCAGGAGAATGTAATTAGCCCTATGCTTGATGCTTCATCGGCTCTTGAGAGTTCCATCGCTGCTGTTGACGAATGCGCTGTCGAGACTGTAGATGTGGTGAAGAACTATTTTCTAGGATCTAACGTAGTGTCGGCCATCAATGGCGTCAGCCTGAAGATCCGTAGAGGAGATTTTGTCGCCATTATGGGGCCTTCTGGGAGCGGCAAATCTACCTTGCTCAATCTGATAGGTGCCTTAGACAGACCTATCTCAGGGCAGGTCTTGATCGACGGAGTTGACATTTCAACACTTGACGAAGAAGGACTCGCGAGACTTCGAAACGAAAAAATCGGCTTTGTCTTTCAGGCATACAACTTAATCGCGAGATCAAGTGTGTTACGTAACATGGAGTTACCTGCTCTTGTCAAAGGTTACTCTAGAGGCGAGCGCCTAGACCGTGTCAACAGGCTTCTCACGACGGTCGGATTGGATGATAAAGGTCCGAGAAAGCCGCAAACCTTAAGTGGTGGGGAGCAACAGCGTGTCGCGATTGCCAGGGCGTTGATCAACGATCCTGAAATCGTGTTGGCTGACGAGCCCACTGGCAATGTTGATTCCAAAACGGGGCGGGTAATAATAGATTTCTTAAGGAAACTGAACGTGAATGATGGAACGACCGTTGTAGTCGTCACCCATGACCCTGAGGTGGCAAGTAGGGCTGACCGAATCATAAATCTTCGAGATGGTAGAATCACATCATAGAAACATTTGGAGGTTCGTTGACGTGAAAAGGAAATGTAAGAATTGTATTCTCTTGGTAATGGTGATCCTCTCCTATCTGTTTTCAGTCAGTGTCCTACCCAGTCATGGAAGGCCATCGGTTCACCTCAAGGTAAGCCGTGTCGTTTGGGGTGAGAATCCAGATAGTCCAATTAAGGCTTACCCAGGAGACGAAGATGTAGCGCTCACTGTGGAGATGCAGAACTATTCCAACGATACTATTAAAGGAGTAGAAGCAATTTTGATGCTGGAAGATCCATTTGTCGATATCTATGGAAACCGCAATGCAACAGCTACAGGTGAGCCCTCTGACATTGGAGACATTATGAACCAGACCGGCGAAATCCTTCCCGCAGGGTTCTTCACGCTCACCTTTAGCCTTGACATCAATTCTAACGCTCTTCCGCGTTCTTACAGCTACAATATGACAGCAGACTACTTGGTGAAGTCAGGAGAGTACTGGCTCCAAGGGCAAACGAAAACGCTAGTCGTCAGTTTCATCGTGTCCAAGATCCAAGCCACAGTGACTTGTTCTGTTTCGCCAGAAAGCGTTGAGCAGGAGGAGTCTGTTGATGTCTCAGGTTCGATAGACCCAGCGCAAGAGAATGTGACTGTCACCCTAATCTACAAAAGACCGAACGCGTCAACCTTCAGTCACAACGTAAAAACAGATACTACGGGTTCCTATCGGGAATCGTATCAACCTGATGTTGAGGGATCGTGGAGTGTTAATGCCAGTTGGCCGGGCGATGAAAGACACAAGGGGGACTGGGTGTCAGTCTCGTTCGAAGTCAGGTTTTCTGTCTCGCTCAGCATAATCACCTCAAATAACCGTTTGACAGGAGGTTTTGACAACCGTTTTAACATAACTCTCCTAAACACTGGTGACGTATTGATCTCAACAATTGATGCGACCCTCTCCATTCCTTCACCACTGATAATTCATGGCGACAATCATTGGGCCTTCAAATCCTTAGAACCTGCAAATTCGAGGCCAATTCCCGTAGACATCTACGCACCGGCAAGTTCTATCGGAGCCACCTACAGTGGATCGCTGAATCTGAACTACCGAGATGACTACGGAGAGAGCCACACAGATAGCTATCCGATCGGTCTAATCATAAGCGGTAGAATAGAGCTAACTGTGTATGACAAGATCGTAACTCCGCAGCCAGCAGAACCAGGATCCACGGTGTCAATCACGGCGACCCTACTCAACAAGGGCAATGTGGCCGCCAAGTATGTAAACGTTTCAATCATGCCCAACTCCCTTTTAGGCTTGACAATGGAAAGCACTGCATACGTCGGCGAGGTTGAAGAGAACTCGCCAGCTCCCTTTACTCTCACGGCGAATGTGAGTAGTAATGTGCAAAACGGAACCCATCTTGTGACCATAGGCATCTCTTATCGAGATGACCAATATGTAGATCATTCCTTCAACGTTACGTTGTATGTGCTTGTGGAGAAGGATCACACTGGTCAGTCTATTCCAGATGACACCGGAGGTCTTCTGGGACCCTTATCCGAGGTAGGACTGGTTCTCTTGATTGTGCTTGCTATGTCGGTGGTAATCGTGTTTCTATATCGGAGGCATCTTTCTGGCCAACAAAGGGCTCCAAGCACTTCTGGGAAGACCACGAAATGAACGTTCTTCAACTCTTTAATCTTTCATTTGAAGCCTTGAAGGAACGTCGGTTACGCGCGACCTTAACAACTCTAATGGTCATTATGGGAGCAAGCCTGATAGTCGCTCTCAACGGCACAGGTAATGGGTTCGCCGCATTCGTGAACGATCAGTTCAGCGCTCTGGGGGCAAATATCCTTATACTGAGTCCTCGAGGCGAAAACATCGAAATGGATGCTGTGCTAGTGGATGAGATTGCCAAATTCTCTGGAGTCGATGAAGTGATTCCCTACATTCAACAAATCTGCTCCATCGTTTCTCAAGGAGAGAGACAGACATCGATTGTGGTAGGCGTGGAACAATCCAAGCTGCCGTTGCTGTTCCCCACAATATCCTTTGAAGTAGGAACATTCGTTTCAAGGTCAGACGGCATAGGAATCATATTAGGCAACGAGGTAGTGCGATCATCAGATCAAGAAAAAGCCCTCACTAGCCTAGGACAGACAGTGAAAATCGTGTACCAAACCTATGAAGACCAGCGGCCTCTGACCGTTGAAAGATCCTTTGTTGTTCGCGGAATCTTAGAATACATAGGTAGCGGGATTGTTCCCGTGGATCAGATGGTATTCATCTCTACGACAGCGGCTAATAGCCTCTTTAGCCGAGGTGGAGACTTCGACGGAATCTACGTAGTGACGGAGAATCCCGATACAAATGAAGAAGTCCGGCAACGAATACAGAAAATATATGGCAGTGACATCATCATCATCTCCCCTCAGTCAATAGCAAACGTGATTCAGCAAATAAGCGGAGGCGTGTATCTGTTCATAAATGTTGTTGCCATGGTCTCCCTCTTAGTTGCTTCTGTGGGCATTGTCACCACTATTCAGACATCTGTGATGGAACGCATAAGGGAGATTGGATTGTTGAAAGCCGTCGGCTTCAACAAGCGTCTCATTCTAGGGCTCTTCCTTAGCGAGGCTATGATCATAGGCATTCTCGGCGGAAGCATAGGTGTGGCCCTTGGAATAGGTCTGTCACACGGAATGAGCGCCCTTCTCGGAAGAAGTCTAAGAATCGGGGCAACACCAGTAGACGGAGGAAGGGGCTTTTCACTAAATCTCATTCCAACCTTCGATCCTTGGAACCTGCTGTACACTGGGATACTATGTATAGCCTTGAGCATGATTTCAGGGTTCTATCCATCTTGGAGGGCCTCGCAACTAAATCCTGTCGTAGCGCTGAGACACGAATGAGCATGCAACACAATTAAATACAAATTGGTACACGACAAAGCTTATATCAGACATTCATGTTTCTTCAACATCACCGGTTTGCCTGAACGGAGTGCATAGATCGCTTTCATCGGCAATGCATGTCTGTTTTGGTGGCTGGCTCCGCGATAAGGACGAAAACTGTAAATGCCGAGAAGGCTTCCAGAGAGAGACACAGCAAGAAGAACAAAGAGGCCAAGTAGAGCAAAGAGACAACAGAAATATCAATCTGTACCCCTTTGGAAAGCTCCCGTCAAAGCTGGCGAGGAACTCGACGTAGTAATAGACGACGTGGGAAGTAGAGGAGACGGAATAGCAAGAGCAGGAGGGTTCCTAGTTTTTGTTCCTCAAACCAAAGTTGGAGAACGACTAAGAGTCAAGATCACAACAGTTGGAAGAAAATTTGCCATCGCGGAAAAACTGAAAGAAACAGGAGGAGAGAACCCTTGAAAATCAAGGAGTTACGAGATGGGATGAGGAGAGTAGATGTTGTAGCAAAGGTTGTTCAGAAATCAGATGTTCGTGAAGTCCGCTCGAGATACAAAGACGAGACATATCGTGTCGCAGACGCTCTCATAGATGATGAAACAGGCACAATAAAACTCACGCTATGGAACGAACAAATCGATCAAGTAAACGTCAACGACATGGTCAAGGTTGAAAACGGCTACATAACGTCTTTTAGAGGAGAAATCCAGCTAAACGTAGGAAGATATGGAACACTAAACGTCATTTAGCCGACATCAAGTTTCAAGGGAAGAGTGTTTTGTTTAAAATGGATGCGAGGTGAGAATATGCGGTATGAAAGAAGAGACAGAAGAGGTTTCGTTCGGCGATTTCCTCCAAAGCCCGTAGAGATCGGAAAAGAATACGATGTTAAGATCGAGGAGACAAGCCGCCGAGGCGAGGGTATAGCTCGAATCAAAGGACTAGTGACCTTTGTTCCGAACGCCAAACCTGGCGACAATGTTAGAATAAAGATAACGAGGATAAGCCGACGATTCGCCGAAGCGGAAGTAGTAGGCGAAGTGGAAGAAGCAGAAGCAGTCGAGGAAGCCGAACCAATGGAAGAGGCAGAAGAGGCAGAAGAGGCAGAAGAGGCAGAAGAGGCAGAAGAGGCAGAAGAGGCAGAAGAGGCAGAAGAGGCAGAAGAGGCAGAAGAGGCAGAAGAATAGCGCAAAATCCTTCAACTACAAATCCTCGCGGTTCCAGCCAACGTTTTCGCACTTTCCATTCATTTCTGAGTCACGATAATCAGAATTAATGCTAGCATATTGTTATCTGACAAGGATAGGGAAGAGGTAAGGTCCTCGCCTTGTTTCTGAATGTTTGTTTAGGGATTTTCAACGTCTACGGCGACGTGGGAGCCATTTCTTCAAGCCGACCTGCTTCTTCTTTGAGTGAAACTTCTGCGCTCTCTCAATAGCAGTTTTGACTCGACTTCTAGAAAAGTCTCTTTGATCGCAAAGAAATCCGTAAAGCTTCTCTTCTTGTAAGTCATTGTATTGAAAGGTGTATGCTGATGTGACCTTGGGGGATAAGAAAGTCTCTCTGACTTCCTTATAGTGCCTCGGCATCTTTGATCTAAATTTGCCAGGTAGGCTTTCCAGTCTGCCACACTCTTTTAGAAGCTTCAAAGCGGTTTTCGGGCCGATTCCTTTGATTCCTTCGTTGAAGTCTGTGCCGATCAGTATTGCTAGATCGATGAGTTGGTCTCGAGAGATTATATGATGTGTTAGAAGTTCGTTTAGGTTGATAAGTTCTGGCTTCAATGGTCTTGAAATTCCTTTGCTGGGCAAAAATTCTCTTCCTGAGATTGTGAGGTACCTTACCAGTCTAGGAGTGCCGAAAAGAAGGGAGTCGTAGTCGCGACTGTTTGACGCCCAGACGTCACCTCTCATCGCCATATAAGCGGTCTGAGCCTCAGCCTCGCTGGGGGCCTGAACGAACGGTATTCCTAAGAGTTCGAGCAGTCGTTTGGCGTCCTCAACCATGGGTTTCGTCAGTCGGCTCGTCATAATTGCCTTTGAAAAGGCGGTGGCATAGTCTCCCGCTTCCATGGCTCTTTTCCACTCTGTTGTGGCTTTTTCTCGGACTTTGCGCCTTTTGGAGAGTTCTGCCTCTTTGAGAGGGGAAGGCTTCCCGTCGAAAGCGAAAATCAGGTTGATATCATAGTCGTGCATTAGGCGTGTTGTTCGGAACATGAGTCCAGCTAGGTGGGAGGTGATGTTCCCACGTGAATCCTTTAGTGGAGTTCCGTCTCGCGTTCGCATGAGCGCCAGAAACTGGTAGAGCATGTTGTTGGCGTCTACGGCAAGGCTTCTTCCTCTTAAGCTCTGCAGTTGTATTATTTCCTTCACTATGATTGGTGTAAGGTTAACTCCCAAAGGAAACACAACACAATAGTTGAGAGATGGCAAAACGATGATCTTTTTCTGTCTTTTCTCTCATTCAAGAGGCGTTGCGTCACATATGACAGAATCGCGAGCTAGGCGTGGGTCCACCTTTTGATTATCTCGTTGGTTTCTATTATTCTTGCGTCATAGACCTTTCTTAGGTATTCGAGTCCTTGCTGGTATTCCTGCTGGCTGAGAGCTTCTGTTGCGTCCTTGGGCACGATTATCTTGTATCCTCTAAAGAATCCATCTGCAGCGGTGTGGCGAAGACATATGTTTGCATGAAGACCGGTGAGAACAATTGTGTCCACCTTCAGTTTTCTGAGCAAGAGGTCTAGTCCTGTCTCAAAGAAGCCGCTGTAGGTTCTCTTTTCGAGCAAGTAGTCGCTCTTAGCTGGCTTCAGTTCGGGGATGACCTCCGCACCCTTTGTTCCCTTCATCGCGTGGTCACCCCATTTTTTGAGTTCAAAATCGACTGGCAAGTGAGCGTCATTCGAGTAGATCACGGGGATCTCTTTGTTTCTAGCCGTTTGGGTTAGCTGTTTTATGTGAGGAATGATACGTTGCGCTCTTTCAGTTTTGAGCTTGCCCGTCACGAAGTCGTTAAGCATATCTATTACTATTAATGCCTCCACGATGCGTTCCTCTTGTCCAAGAAAATGTTTGAACGACGTGATATAAAGTTAAGGGCGCGTGTCAATTCTCTAACCCGAAGAAGATAGCACTCTGCATATGCAAGGTTTCAATGGAGTTGTCAAGGGTGAAATTCCGTGTTTTTGTGTGTACAACAAAAACCTTTAGCTTCCGCTAGGCCAATTTGAAGACTATCTAAGATTCCGGAAGCGGAAGTCAGTGTCTGGTCACGGAAAAAACTACGAAGGAGTTGGGAACAGAGGGTCTCAAAGAATGATGACCGCGGCTAGAAACGTTAGCTGGAGAAACTTCGGGAAAAAAATCAGGTTCTATGCGCCGAGCTTCATCTACTACAAAACGGGCCATTTCCGATCATCGCCAACTGCCTTTCCATCCATCTCAATAACGGGCTCTTCCTGCGCCCTAAACTGCAAACACTGCAACACAAAAGTCTTAAACACAATGTTTCCAGCCTCCACTCCAAGAGAACTCTTCGATCTCTGCGCTAGGCTCCAGAAGAGGGGAGCGATCGGCTGTCTAATAAGCGGCGGATGCCTACCCGATGGCTCCGTTCCACTTGAAAGATTCATAGGGTCTATTACGCAAATCAAACGCGACCTTGGTCTAAAAATCGTGGTACATACCGGAATCATCGATCTGCCAACGGCAAGAAAACTGAAGGAGGCCGAGATTGACGCTGCCCTAATCGACATAATAGGCTCCAACGAAACAATACAAGAGATATGCCAACTTGATGTCAGAGTTGAGGACTACGATCGATCTTTGGAGACTTTGAACGAGTCAAAGATTCCCTTTGTACCTCATGTTCTGGTTGGACTCCATTACGGCGAGCTTAAGGGTGAGTTTCAAGCTCTCAAGATGATTTCAAAATATTCGCCCTCTGCAGTCATAGTGATTGCCTTTATGCCTATCCGTGGCACGCCTATGGAAAAGGTGAATCCACCGACGCCAGAAGACATCGCAAGTGTGTTGGCAGCTGCTAGGTCGTTGATGCCTCGTGTCCCTCTAGTGCTTGGATGTATGAGGCCGAAGGGCAAACATAGAAGCAGAACCGACAAACTCGCCGTGACGATGGGGACCAACGCTATAGCATTTCCGACAAAAGAAGCAATCCAACTAGCTGAATCGTTAGGGTTGGAGACTACTTTCTCATCTCTCTGCTGTTCACAGATCTACGAAGATATCAAACTCATTGTTTAGAAACCGTCGTCATTACTATCGGCTTCCTGCCAAAACCTATTATGGAACGTCCAAAAGTGCTCATGATTTCATCCTTAAGATTCTCGATGTGAGCACTCAGTCTTCTCGCGTCTCCTCGTGACATTCCTTGCGCGATCAACTCGTTTTCGAAAGCTTTCCTCGCCTTCCGCACATTCCAACCTAAAGTCAACCACAGCGCGAATAGACTACCTAGAAGCCTAACGATGGACGCAGAAGCACTCAAAACTGATGAGATTTTCGCCATGTTCTTTCCTCAAAAAGAAGGGGAATCTGGGAAATCTTAGGTTGTTTCCTCTCTTTTTCCGGTCTTTTCAGCGAGTTTTTCTTCAAGTCTCTTCTTTATCGTCGCTTCGATCTCGCTTGAGGTATGTGCTTTCTTGCTGCCCATACTTTGCAGGATATTTCCAAGGCTGGTGAAGATTCCCATGTAATTCTCTGTCATCTTGACCGCAACGTCTTCTGGCATCCCTCCTTCTTTCAGCTCTTTGTAGAAAGCTGCGGCAGCGCGTCCCAGGTCTCTCCCTGCCTCCTCTGAAAAGATTGAGCCAATGATTCCTTTAATCAATGCTGGAATTTCCGTAGAGACCACAGCAAGGATTTCTTTGACCTCTTCAGCTTCTTCCTTAGCTCTTCTTTCCTTTTTCTCTCCGATCACATTTTTCACCTCCAATACATTGTGACTGGGACTCTAGTTAACCGTTATGTATAGGAGTCTTACTGGTAGGAGTTTTGGCGTATTAGCGTGATAGCTTGAGCTTTCCAGTATTCTGCTCTTATTAGTGGAGTCAGTGCTTGGTTTCTTGCTTCGTAAGTCAAAGGAACTGGAAAGTTCAGGCGAGGCTTCTCCACATGATTTGTGGTTGCGACATCTTCTATCATGCCAAATAGACCGTAGTCTCGTAGTCTGCACGTCCCTTTACGTACGCCTTCTTTTTTCAAACCCAACTTTTTCACCGCTAAATCATAAGTCTGGGCACTCCAGTTTAAGATTCTGGGAAAAAGTGACCAAGAGGGTGATCACTCGACTAGCTCATAGATCTTTCCAAAACCCTCGCTTTGCCGAACTATGCCTTCCTTTTCCAGATGTTTCAGCCTTGCTCTGACAATTCTTCTCGATGCTCTTCCTCTCATCGCTTCAACTTGGCGGGTAATGGCTGAAATGTTTAGAGGGCCCTTGACGGCAAGGGCTTGGATTATGCAGCGGGAGATTTCGTCGCGTGAGATTGAAAGTCTCTTCATGTAACGTTCTGCAGTTCTTAGACGGGGCAGTATTTTGAGGGGCTCACCATACAACCCTAACCCTGCTTTGGTTAGTCTGAGAGAAGGAGCCAAATCAGCGTATTCTGGTTTGTCTGTGATGAACGTTTCTAAAGCATCTAACCTCTTCATGATTAAGTCAAGCTTTTTGCCCAGTTCTTCGAGACGCTTCGAAACGCCCTTTTCGCTCATTTCAGTGCACGCTGAATCTCGGGATATAATAGCATCGTTGGTTATCTAGACTAAAATAACATTTGGCTTAGAAGCGTGTTGGGCTGCGAAAATCGCTACGTGAATAGAGAAGCAGGGAGTTAATTTTTTAAAACGAAGGGGATGAAATATGCTAACTCTCAAGAGGTGAAAACTTGGTTAAAGTAGATGACTACGAGGTGCCTGAGGGGTTATACTACCACAAGGAATTCGGGTGGGCGCACATTGAAAACGGCAAAGTTAGAATTGGCATAACTGACTATGCTCAAAAGCAGCTGCGTGAAATCGTCTACGTCGAACTGCCAAGCGTTGGCGACACAGTCAAGCAAAATGATCCATTCGGAACTGTAGAGTCTGTGAAAGCTGTTTCGGACCTTGTTGCTCCATTGAGTGGCAGAATAGAGCAAATCAATGAAGATGTAAGCGGTAAGCCGGAGTTGCTGAACGAAGATCCCTACAAGAAAGGTTGGCTGTTGGTTATTTCCCCGACCAATCTTGAGGCAGAATTAAAGAACATTATGGACTTCAACAAGGCAGTAGAGTGGCACAAGAGTCTCATCAAGGAAGGCTAGGGATGCCCCGGAGAATCGTCATCATCGGAGCTCACGCAGCCGGCGTAGACGCCGCCGCCGCCGCCAGAAAGACCGATAGAACCGCCGAAATCGCCCTTATGACAAAACAGAAAAGGGCTGGCTATTCGCCTTGCGGGATACCCTACGTAATAGGTGGGCACATACCCAGTTTTGACGATCTCGTCGTTTTTCCACCATCCTACTACCGCATGATGAAACTAGATTTGAGACTTGAAACGACCGCAACCAACATCAATACGGAAGCCAAAACCGTCGAAATACGAGACAGAACCGGCAAAGAAGCGGCTTTACCTTACGACAGCCTAATCGTTACCACTGGAGCCTACCCTTTTGTGCCCCCCATAAAAGGAAAAGACAAGAAAGGAGTATACGTAGCTCGAACAATTGAAGATGGACAACGAATCGACAAAGCCCTGAAAACCGCAAAATCAGCGGTCGTCATAGGCGCAGGAGTGATTGGTCTTGAGACAGCCGCAGCCTTTGTTGAGCGTGGAGTAAAAACCACAGTTGCGGAGCTTCTGCCCTATTGTCTTCCTGCGATGCTGGACCAGGACATGGCCAACGTGGTTCAAGGTATGCTTGAAGAAAAGGGCTTAAGACTCATTGTTGGGCACGGTGCCGACGAATTTCTCGGAGACGAAAAGGTCAATGCTGTTTCTGTTGCGGGGGAAGAGATTCCAGCTGACTTAGCTGTCCTGGGGGTTGGCGTAAGAGCTAATGTTGAACTAGCTAGAAACGCTGGCATAGCTCTTGGCGAAACCAAAGCGATAAGGGTGAACCACAGAATGGAGACGAACGTCAAAGATGTTTACGCCGCAGGGGATTGTGTTGAAAGTATAAACATGATCACCAAACGACCAACTTTGTCTCAACTTGGCACTACGGCGGTTAAGCAGGCGAAGGTTGCTGGAACTAACGCTGCTGGCGGATATGCGGCGTTTTCTGGAGTTTTGGGCTCAGCGGTGACGAAGTTGTTTGACGTCGAAATAGGCGTTACTGGCTTAAATGAGTTCTTTGCTGGGAGGGTTGGGCTTCAGACAATTGCTGGAACTATAACAAGCAAGACGAAGGCTGACTACTATCCCGGTGCATTGCCAATCAGAATAAAGCTAGTCGTTGAAAAGGAGAGTCGCAGGATTATCGGTGGGCAGTTCGTCGGTGGTGAAGCAGTTACCCAACGTGTGAATGCCTTATCCTTTGCCATACAGAAACATATGACCATAGAAGAACTGGCGAAAGCTGATACTTGTTATGCGCCACCTGTAAATGAAACCTGGGAACCCATGGTGTTAGCCGCAGAAATGGCGATTAGAAAACTGTAACAGTCTTCTCCTGTGTTCAACCTAATTGAAACGAGAAGCATCACAAAAATCAATGCGGAAACAGAGAACTCCCAAGCGAGCAAACGACGTTCAAGCTGATATTCTGACCATCTTAGCTTTGCCAGTCTTCCAGATCTGCTTTCGACTGCCCAGCTAGTCTCAACGTTGACAGGGCCTCCTGCAACTTTCTTTGCCTTTTTTCGCCGACATAAGATTGTAGACACACAAAACCTATTTTACGGCAGGTAGGATACTTCGAAAGGAGATTCGTTGAGATTTTCTTGCCCCGTGAAAGCCTTTGGAGAATTTGAGAGAACTTCTCGAAATGCGTGCACACGTGCGAGAGATTACAAATATATTTCTAGGATAGAAAACCGAGAAATGGAAGAAAGGTGGGGGGTCCCCGCGTGAAGAACCCGGAAATAGCCAAGATCCTCTACGAGATAGCTGATCTTCTAGAAATAAAAGGGGTCCTATTCAAACCCAGAGCGTACAGAAGGGCAGCACAAACCATCGAGACGCTTCCCGAAGATGTTAATGCCTTCTATGAACGGGGTGAGTTGCAGAAGATTCCAGGAATTGGGACCGGCATAGCATCAAAGATTGAGGAGATCATAGAAACTGGAAGCCTTGAATACTTGGAAGAGTTGAGGGAGGAGCTCCCACAAGGTTTGAGAGACCTGATGGAGATTGAGGGTCTCGGACCAAAAACGGCGCTGAGACTACATAAGGAGCTCAAGATAAGCAGCGTCGAAGAGTTGGAATCTGCAGCTAAGCAAGGAACGATCAGAGCATTGAAAGGGTTTAGAGAGAAGACAGAAGAGAACATTCTCCAAGCCATCGAGATTTACAGGAGCGCCCAAGAAAGATTTCTTTTGGGATTAGTGCTTCCCATAGCAAGGGAGATAGAGAGTAGGTTAAATGGATTAGCAGCAGTGGCACGAATCAGCCTAGCAGGGTCAATCCGAAGAAGAAAGGAGAGTGTAGGCGACGTAGACATTTTAGTAACTTCCGGAGAACCATCGAAGGTCATGGATGTTTTCACACAACTAGCCGAAGTCAAACGAGTCTTGGCAAAGGGGAAGACGAAGAGCACTATTGTGCTAACAAACAATCTGCAGGTAGACTTGAGGGTAGTCGAAGAGGGAAGCTTCGGCTCGGCTCTTCAATATTTCACAGGGTCTAAGGAACACAACATTAGACTCAGAGCGATGGCTCTGGAAAAAAATTGGAAACTGAGCGAGTATGGTCTGTTTGACAAGGGAACAGACAAGAAGATAGCGGGAGAAGATGAGGAGGAGATCTACAAGGCTCTAGGATTGAGTTACATCGAACCTGAATTGAGGGAGAATCGAGGAGAGATAGAAGTCTCACTAAAAGGAGAACTACCGCATTTAATCGAACATGGGGAAGTTAAAGGAGATCTCCACGTTCACACAACTTGGAGCGATGGATCCCACTCTACAAAAGAGATGGCGGAAGCAGCCAAATCACTAGGCTACGAATATCTGGCCATCTGTGACCACTCTAAGACTCTACAGATCGCCCACGGGCTAGCTGAGGAAGACCTCCGTAAACAAATCAAAGAAATCGAGAGCCTTAACAGCAAAATGGAGAGTTTCACCGTTCTGTCTGGGATCGAGGTGAACATCGATTCGGATGGGAAATTGGACATCCAAGATGCCGTACTGAAAGATCTAAACATCGTGGTCGCCAGCGTGCACTCAGGCTTTAAGCAGTCCGAAAAGAAGATGACAGAGAGAGTCTTAACCGCGATGCATAACGACCATGTAGATGTGATAGGTCATCCAACCGGCAGAATCATAAACAAACGAGCCCCCTATCCGATCGATCTCTCAAAGATTTTCGAAGCCGCATCTCAACTCGGGGTTTTCATGGAGATAAACGCCTTCCCAAACCGTTTGGACTTGTCCGACTTGAACTGCTTCAAAGCCAAAGATTTCAGAACAAAGATTTCAATTGGAACTGATGCTCACAACAAAGGCCATCTAAGGTATATGGAGCTGGGAGTCGCCACCGCCAGGCGGGGGTGGCTAGAGAAGAAAGATGTTATAAATACACTCAGGCTGAAGGATTTGAGAAAACTGCTAGAATCTTAGAAACGCGAATTTTTGATTTAGCCGGCTGACTCAGAAAGAAATCATTGAAGATGAAGAGGCATTCCAGAAAGATATTTCTCTTTCGGATATAAGCGCTACTGAGAACTGTCTTCTAGATTCAAGACAGCTTTCATGGTATCGCCCTCTAAAGATTCCATTGCAAACCCCATCTTCTCAAAGAGCTTAATCGCTTGGTGGTTGTCCTTCAAAACAAAGCCGTATAATGTCACGAGATTTTTGTCTCTACAAATCTCAATCATGTAGTCCACCAGTTTTGACCCTAAGCCTAAGCCTTGCCAAGGATCAGCAACGATGATGGCGATCTCTCCGGTCCTTCTATCAGGGTTAATGGGAACCCTTACAACGCCTAAGATCCTTCTTTGTCCATTCGCGGTCAATTCTGCCACAATCGCTATCTCTCGGTCATAGTCGATGTTGCAGTATCGAACTCTCATCTCATGGGGAGTGTCTTTGATTGGATGGAAAAACCTATACCGAATGGATTCTTCTGAGAAGTTTTGGAACATCTCTAGCCATAATGGCTCGTCTTCAGGCTTGATAGGTCTCAGAAGAACGGTGCGGCCGTCTTGCATCCTCCACAAGGTCTCATATTTCTTGGGGTATGGGCCGATCACCAAATGCTCGTGAAGTTGAAATTTCTTGAACACGCGTTCTTTATCTATTACTACACGAGCGTCGAGAGCAAGAGCTTCCTTTTCATCTATTAATAAGGGGTTGATGTCAATCTCTTTTAGTTGAGGGAAGTCAACAAGCATTTGAGAAAACCGCACCATAACCTCTTCAAGGAGCTTAAGATTGGCTGGCGGCATATTTCTATACCCCTTCAAAAGGTCGTAAACCTTAGTCTGCTCCATCATTCTCCTTGCCAGAGTCTGATTTAATGGTGGAAGCCCAAGAGCCACATCTTTGAAAAGCTCAACGCCGACGCCCCCCATTCCGAACAAAATTACCGGACCGAAAAGCGAGTCCGTTTTGGCTCCGAGAATAATTTCATAGCCCTTTTTCTTAATCATAGGTTGAACAGTGGCACCGAGAATCTCGGCTTCCGAGCTATATTCTTTCGCCCGCGTCATTATGTTCTCAAAAGCTTGACGCAGCTCAGTCTCAGAGCCGATGTTCAGGATGACCCCACCTGCTTCCGTCTTATGAACAATCTGCGGTGAAAGAATCTTCAACACAACTGGGTATCCAATTTGAGAAGCAAGAAAAGCTGCTTCATCGGCGCTTTTTGCTGCTAACGTTTTGACTACTGGGATATCATAGTCGTCCAGAAGCTGTTTTGCTTCCATTTCAGTTAGTATTTCTCGGTCCTCTCTTGTCGCCTTTTCAATGATTACTGTTAGGGGTCTTTTCGGCGGTATGCTATCCACTGGGAGCTCTTCTGGTGTTTCGTAAAGTAGCTCTAGATTTCGAGCGTACTGATACATGTACATGTAGGTTGCTATGGCTTCTTCAGGCGTGGAATAAGTAGGGATCTGTCTCTCCCTTAAGACTCGATTCGCTTCCTCTTCGGTCTCTGTGTAGCCCATGAAAGATGACAAGATGGTCTTGTTCGTACGTTTGGACAATTCGACAATGACTTTTGCGACCTCGGTAGGGTCCGCTATTACTCCAGGCGTGTAGATTATTACTAGACCGTCAACATTTCTGTCTTGAAGGCACGCTTCTATCACGGCTTTATATCTGCCAGCATCTGCGTCTCCTAGGATATCAATAGGATTTGACTTGCTCCAATAATGAGGCAGAATCTTGTTTAATGTATCCAATGTCTTCGGGCTTAATTCAGCCAGTTTTCCATTTCTCTGAATTAGAGCGTCCGTAGCCATCACACCTGGTCCCCCTGCGTTGGTTATTATCGCAAGATTGGGGCCTCTCGGTCTAGGTTGCATGCCTAAGACTTCGGCACAGTTGAATAGGGCAGCGATTGTGTCGACGCGGTTTATTCCAGCCCGTTTGAAAGCAGCGTCATATACTGCGTCCTCACCTGTCAGCGACCCCGTGTGGGAAGCCGCTGCCTTTGCGCTTTGGCTAAACCTCCCGGCTTTTAGCACTATTACGGGTTTGGTTCTTGTGAAGTGTCTCGCTGCACCCATGAATTTTCGTGCGTCGGCTATGCCTTCGATGTACATCAGTATGCTTCTTGTGTCGGGATCGGTGCCGAAATAGTCTACGAGGTCGCCGAAGTCTACGTCTAACATGGAGCCAACTGAGACGAAGTTGCTGAAGCCGATGTGATGGTAAGCAGCCCAATCAAGGATGGCAGTTCCTAAGGCTCCACTTTGAGAGATGAACGCAATGTTACCTGGCTTTGCGGTTACATCTGCAAAGGTCGCATTGAGGCCGCGACTTGGACGTACAACACCTAGGCAGTTGGGTCCAATGATGCGAAGGTTGTAGGTCCTCTTTATTTTGAGAAGTCTTTCCTCGAGTGCTCTACCTTCAGCTCCGACCTCTTTGAAACCTGCTGAGATAACAATTATTCCGACTATTCCAGTTTTGCCGCACTGCTCTACTATGTCGGGGACAATTTTGGCTGTAGTAGCCACGACAGCCAAGTCAACGGTTTCGGGGAGCTCATCCACAGTTGCGTAAGCCTTGAGACCTTGAATCTGTAGCTTGTTTGGGTTAACGGGGTAAACTGTGCCTTTATATCCTTGGCTGATGAGGTTCTTTATCAGGCGGTACCCAACTGTTCCTTTCTTGTCACTAGCTCCGATGACTGCGATGCTCTTGGGTTTGAAGATCTTGTCAAGATTCAGGATGGTCAAGCTGAACCACTTTTTTCGCTTGGTCGGTTAGTATAAGAGGTGCAGTTTTTCTTGTATATTTTTGTGTTTCTATGATTCCAAGTCCAGACCTTCCGTAAAAGGATATGCGCATGCGTTATCCTAGTCTCTTCTCCTCCTCTTTGAGCGCGCATGAGTGCATATATTGTATGCATCGAAACAACCAAGCCTGTTAGGAACCTAATTATCCTATATCGAGGACCTAGACTAGGCACACACACGCACTCACAGAATCCCGAACCACCGACAACAGCCAATAGCGAAAGCTTTTTAGGAAAAACCAGTAGACTAAACAGATTCAACACTAAGGTGAAGACTAAGAATGGTAAAAGTAGCAATAAACGGATTCGGAAGAATCGGACGCCTATTATACAGAGCAGCCCTCGAAACAAAAACAGACATAGACTTCGCGGTGGTAAACGACCTGACAGACGCAAAGACCCTCGCGCACCTCCTAAAACACGACACAGCCCACGGACCAACAGCTTTCGACGTCAAAGTAAAAGACAACACCATTATCGCAGGAGGGCAAAAACTAACAGTCCTAGCACAACCAGATCCAGCAAAACTACCATGGAAAGATATGGGCGTCTACCTTGCAGTAGAATCAACGGGAAGATTCAGGAAAAAGGAAGACGCAGCGAAACACCTGCAAGCAGGAGCTAAAAAAGTACTCGTCTCAGCACCAATGAGCCCAGCAACCAGCGCAGACCTAACGGTAGTCTACGGCGTAAACGACGACAAATACGACCCCAAAAAACACCACATACTCTCACTAGCCTCATGCACAACAAACTGTGTATCGCCAGTAGCCAAAGTTCTAAACGACAAATTCGGCGTCAAAGCAGGATTAATGACAACAGTCCACGCAGTCACCAACGATCAACGTCTACTCGACATGCAACACAGCGACTTAAGGAGGGCCAGATCAGCAGCCTTCAACATGATACCAACAACCACAGGCGCAGCAGTAGCCGCCACCCTAACACTACCAGAACTAGAAGGAAGAATGAACGGCCTCGCCTTAAGAGTCCCAATACCAACGGTCTCCATAGTCGACTTCGTAGCCACGCTAATGAAAGAAGCTACCGTAGAAGAGGTCAACGCCGCCTTCAAGGAAGCAGCCAAAGGAAAACTGAAGGGAATATTAGATTACAGCGAAGAGCCACTGGTCTCGTCGGACCTAATACACAATCCCTACTCAGCCATCATAGACGGCCAGTCAACAATGGTCATAGGAAACCTCGTCAAGGT
>JGI2172J19969_10000380_pt1 | contig 18894 bp, 19 predicted proteins | sample DeeMarSWOR230_32_FD_19969 | JGI IMG/M metagenome (IMG submission 19969)
TCAACAGCCCAGAATTCCACACGTTCTAGTACACCGTTTGCAATCGGTACGAACCGTACAGCACCGTGGGCACTACCGGCAGAGTCTGTATAATATTGATTTAACCATCCGCCCTCATCGTAATAGTACAGATTTTCTTTGTCATCAAATTGTTTTGTACGACAAAACGCAGATACATAATTGCACATTTTGGCAGAGCCGTAGGCAATCTTGAAGTATCCACCTTCACCCCAGGAGGTATCCCAGCTGTTCTTTGCAATCCACGCACCTGTTCCTCTGGAATGAACAAGGGAGTCGTCCCATCCTATCAGCAATACTCCATGATTCACATTTGTACTATCCCAGTACTCAAACACCCCTCCCGTATATGCTGAAAATCCGGGAGCTGAAGCATCCATTGTCACGAAAAGTGGTCCATACTTTGAAAGTGCCTGCTTAACTACCTCGATCTTTGCAGGGTCACTGCTATCCAGGTTTGTACCAATGATGTGCCATCCACGCAACCTCCTGACAATATCACAATCCATGCAGGGAGTTCCATCAGCAGCATCGTAGGGTGCACAGCTCTCTAAAGAGGCCCCATACTTAATCAGGTAATTTGCGACAATGAAATCATTTCCACCGCCGCAGCCTGCTCCAAAGAAATTACAGGAAAGAACATTTTCTTCTGACAAATCATATTCTGGACCTCCTTCAAGAAGTATCTTGGATTCTGTCACTCCAATTCCTGCAAAACACCAGCAAGACCCGCATGCAGCTTGATTCTTAGGAGGAGTTACCACGCCCCGATTTCTATAATCGAAGCTTGATGGGAGGCTCTGAAGAGGGGCTGTATCTGATACAGAAAGATGACTCAGGTCCATAGGTGGTGAATCATATCCTAATAACTTGATCATTTCAGAAGGAGGCAATTGTGAAACCCAGGTTTCTCCCACCGAATAATTGAATCCATTTTGATTGATCATTTCTCTGATCTCTTCAATAGAGAGAGAAGGAGCAACTGGAGGCTGTGAAGGTTCGCTTTTTGGTGCTTGATGAATCTGTGATCCAGTATTTCCACTCAAAAAAGCAGAAAAAGATATACAAATAATCAAAACAAGAAACCATGCTCTCATTCTATATCGTGACCCTTTCATATTCTTCACCTCTCATATTCCCTACCACCTCATTGACTACTGAAGTATATAAGTCTTTCGAATGACTGCTGTCACGCCTTGAAGATGAATTACCCAAAGATTTGCTTCTTGAGAATGTAGTGTTCAGAATCACTCATCTAGTATGCTACTATCACTCTACCTACTGCCCCCTCCTGAATCTTCTGATAAAATCCATTATTGTCCGTCTTCTACTACAGGAGTCACAACAGAACCGTGGTATAACCCATAGTATTGTATGCTCTTGAGCAGAAATTTGCTGTCATCTCTGCTTTTGATTCAAGATCTTCTGGTGTATCTGCATAAAAGAACACGGTGGACGAAAGCTTCCTGTAATCCTCCCTCCAAGATAAGCACCATCCCACATAGGCATGAGCATACGCTGAAAGAAGTTAAATCCAGATATTTCAGCATCAATTTTATCAAAAGAGGAATAACCTTTTTCTTGATGCCCGTCCTCTTAGCATATTAAGTAAAACATCAATATATCAGATAATTCAAGATCAAAAAAGAAAAGAGTTTTAAATAAAGTACAGCTGGCTGTTGTAGGCAGCAAGCCTTATATGTTGTCTATCTATCCACTGAGTCGCTTTCGCGAGAGGTTGATGTCTTCAGCTCTGACAGTTTTTCTTCCTGCATGTTCTGAGAGGATGACAGCTTCTCGTGCGATTTCTATAGCTACATCGTCGAGATAGGATGCAAGTTCTTTGGCAGCGCCCTTAGACACTCGATGGGCACCTGCTTTTCGAATCAGTTTTTCTACAGATGCAAGGGGTAATGGCATATTGATACCTCCTTTTGCTTGGTCTATTTCACCTTTCCTTATTAATGTTTTTTTCAATGGAAGCATTGTTCACTTGAAAGCATCTCCAAGTCATCCAGATTTTGTACTCTAAAGCACATAATCGTTGCCGGATACTTCAGCTGTCTTCTTGGTTAAATACTATTGTTTTGTCTCTGGAATATGAATAACAATAGCGGCTGTAACTAGCCAGATACCTGCCACATAACACAGAGCCATTCCAGCAGTACCAACATATATGCCCCAGCAACCGCACCTGCATGCCCGAGCACTGCAGTAAGAACACCCCCCAGTACAAGAAAACTGCGATTGCTGCGTTCGTATAAGGGAGTGACAAGCAAGAGGATTACCAGTCCAATAACAGTCGCAGTAATCCCGCTGATGATCCCCACATGACCCATTCGGCCGCCTGGATAGACCTCATACAGCAGTGCTCCAATGTGTACCCCAAGCACAGTATTGACCACTCCACTACAGCAGATCAGCACTCCACCGATTGTCGCAATTCTCTTTGGCTTTCCGGTATTCATCATGGCATCTGGTATTCNTAGATCTTTAAGTATTTTGATGAACTGATCAACAATAGGTTTTCAAATACTCTGAGTTTAAATACTCTGAGATAACCAGCAACCCAACAACCTTATAAGCGTAGCACAAATTAAAAATTCGTGATACTATGAATCTCCCAGATTCATTCATACAGCAGGCGAAAGCCTTTCACGGTCATTTGGGCCCCTACCTTGTCCTGGGGCTCAGAATGGGTCTTCTGGCCAAAAATACGTTGAATGGTGATCCTTTTACATTGAAAGCGGAAATTCACACACAGAAAACCCCACCATGGTCTTGTATTTTAGATGGAATACAGTTTTCATCTGGGTGTACCTTGGGAAAAGGGAACATACAGGTACAGGAAGATAACGATATCTACGGAATCTTTTATAAAGATTCTCAGACTGTAAAAATTGAAATCAAAAAAGAAATTCTAGACAGTATCCCTCATATACCAAGAGAAGAACTGGAATCCTACGCACTGCAATTGGCTACACAAAAAGATAAAGATCTCTTCGACGTGATTTCATGATAGAACTGAAGAATGTTTCTGCTATTTACGAAGGAGAAAAGATACCTTCCATCAAAAACATAAACCTTACTGTGGCCAGGGGGGAGTTTGTCACTATTGTGGGTCCCAATGGTGCGGGGAAGACTACCCTTTTAGAAACTATCAATGGATTGTTGGAATCTGAAGGGAAAATTTCTGTACTGGGCATGGATCTTAGAAAGAATGGATCACAGATCAGAAAACGAATTGGGTATGTCCCCCAGGAATTCACCTGTAATAGTTTAACACCCTTTTTGGTGAAAGATGTCATCTTAATGGGCAGATTTGGAAAGATTGGTTTATTGAAATCTCCCTCTGCAACCGATTACCAGGTGGTTCATCACACCATGGAATTCCTGTCTGTTGTATCTCTCCAGAATAATCCAGTGGGAAAGTTGTCTGGTGGGCAGCTCCAGAAAGTAATGATTGCCAGAGCATTAGCTAAAGAGCCAGATATCCTCCTTTTAGATGAACCCTTCAGTAACCTGGATTTGAAGGCTCGCTCTGATATATCTTTGAAGATATCCTCATTACATGCCCGGGGGCTAACTGTGATAATGGTGATTCATGACCGTTCTTCCATTCCTGAAACCTGCAGGAGAATCATCACCATAGAAAATGGAGAAATTACTTCTGATAAGAAACTGGAGGTGACATAATGCTGGAAAGGCTGATCATATTGGCAGTAACAGGAGCAGTGTTAACTGGTATCTCCTGCTCTTTGGTGGGCTCTTTTGTGGTGAGAATGAATTTGTCTTCTCTAGGATTCTGCATGTCCCACGCTGCCTTTGCGGGTGCAGCTTTGGGTCTGGTCCTTTCAGTAAATCCTTTAATAATGTCCATTGTGTTCTCCACCGGGGTAGCCATAGTCTTAGGACCACTGGCAGAAAAGGCCAAATTGCCCACCAACGTTATTCTGGGCATTATTTTCTCCTTAATGATTTCTTTGGGTCTCATTTTTCTCAATTTGACACCCCAGACTGCCATGAGTTCAGTAGCATTATCCATTCTATGGGGCAGTATTCTGGGCATGACTGTACAAAACGTGCTCTTTTTACTGGGGCTGACCTGTGGCACTATTTTAATATTTTTTTTGTTTTTCAAAGAATTTCAGTCCATTATGTTCTCTCGAATGTTGGCAGAGGCTTCTGGTATCAGCACGAAACCTTTTTACTACCTCATGCTGTTTTTGACAGGGGTTACCGTGGCATTCTCATTAAAACTGGTGGGGGGGCTTCTAGTATTTGCGCTGATGGTGAATCCTGCATCTTCTGCCTATCAGTTCTCTTATGATATGAAAAGAATAACTATTCTTGCCCCTTTAATCGGTGTTATCTGCTGTGTTGCTGGAATTGGTGTTTCTTTTGTGCTGGATCTACCAGTAGGTTCTTCAATTGCTGTTATTTCTTCTGTAGTTTTTGGATTATCTGTTCTGGTATCCCCAAAGAGGAAGAGAGGGTAAACCGTCAAGAAGTTGAAAAGGAAATTACGCCTCGTCCTGATGAGTGCACGTGAATAACATCATCAGAAACCATATACCTTGATGTATGTAAAGGGTCGGAGTTGACTCTGAAGGACTATACACCAACGACCTACGAGCCTATACATTTAAATGGGGGAAATAGGTCAAAGATAGCGTGATACCATGAAAAAGCTCACTACATATGATATACTGTCTCTACTGGTTATTGGAATCTTTCTTGCGGTAATACTATTACGGTTTGATATATATCCAGTATTTGTAGATATATACTACCACATGTCTGTGGCTGTATCGTTTGAAAAGGCAGGAGGAATTGTTTTCTGGGATTTCTGGGAGTTTGCTCCAGAAGGAAGAGTCCATTTATATCCTCCGTTCTTGCACTGCATCATGTTATTCTTATCAGAATTTTCGAGTGATATAGCAGTGGGGAAGTTCATCAGTTTTGTCATGTTTCCTGCATCCCAGATTTCAGTCTGGATTTTTGCACGGGAGATTTATTCCAGAAAAACTGCATTCTATTCTGTACTGGTGTTATCATCCTGCATGGAGTATTTCAGGCTGCAGGCTATCACGTCAGCAGCTGCTCTGGTGCTGGTGTTGATGCCGTTGGTGTTTTTCGCCTTTGAAAAGAGGAAGTACATTGCTTCCAGCATACTCCTGGCTTTGTGTCTGTATACGCACGTGGGCATGGGACCTATTGCTGTAGGTTCATTTTTATTTTATGGCATATTATGCAGGGAGAAAATGAAAAAAGCAGCAAGAGTCATTGCAGTCTCTCTGCTATTGTATGCACCGTGGGGGGCGCATGAACTCATGAACATGGGAAACCTGACTGCCAATTCTCCTCCATCGAGTGGAGCTCTTGTGGTGTTTCCGTGGATTCTGGGAATTATTGGTATAATTTTGTGTTTGAGAAGGAAAAAAGAATTTCTGATTCCGGTCTGTATATTTGTGTGCATGGTCCCCATAGCATTTTCGTACATGGGGAGGTTTACTGGACATGTTGTGCTACCTCTGGCTGTACTTTCAGGGATCACCTTATCGTATGTAGACGAGCGTTTAACTGGGAATAAGAGGGCTGTCTTTGTCATAGGTTCATTGTTGGTGTTGAGTCTGATTGCACCCACGGTGGGAATACAGTCCCAACAGGTGAGAGGTATACAGCCTCCAGACAGAGATATAGTGCAGGGTGGCGCAAGAGGGTCACTACAAAGAGGTGTACCAGGAGCACAACAACAGAGAGGTGCGCCGCAGGTACCTGTGCGAGAACAGCGCCTGATTGTAAAAATGAGGTCATTGTTAACATCTTTGTTGTTCATGCGGTCAGATTCCTATTTGACTGCCGATAACCTGAAAATGGCAGAAATTATCAGAAAAAACTCTCAAGATAATGAGATCGTTTTCATCCCGGGAGGAATCATGGGGTGTTTTGTCACAGCCACCACAGGGAGGCCGCAAATGTTTGGTATGTGGACTGAGGTGGCTGCAGATTACGAACCTGATCCTAAAGCTGCATCTGTATTTGTGATTCCCAGAGAAGGGAAAATGCCAAAAGGAGTGGAAAAAATCGAGGAGACAAACAGATGGGTGGTGTTTCGAAGCCCTCAAAAGAAAACGGTGGATATTCCAGATGCAATAGTCAGAAAAGAGATTGTTTACCTGATTATGATTGTGGCCTTACTTGGATTGATTTATGATTGCAGTCGATAAGTGCATCTGCTGGAGCCTGTAGACTGACAGGATTATGTATCACAATTGATTATCAGCGATAATGGTATTGGTATATCAGGGAATGTGATTTTGACACTACTCAATCTCTGGGGTTACACCTCGCTAATCTTGGCAGAAAATCAATTGAATGGCAAATTTCCCTGGGAAATAGATCAGAAATTATTCAATTATCTATTGAAAATTTTATAAGCATTCACAATCATGCTGTGTAATGCATTATATTGAACTTGAGCGACCCTTTCACCTAGATCACACACTAACCTCAGGCCAGGTTTTTAGATGGCACAAAAATGGAAACGTGTGGGAAGGAATCGTCAATGACCAGTTGATCCAGATTTCTCAAAAAAGTACCATTACCTGTACCTGTGATGAACAGTTCTTGAACAATTACTTCAGACTGGATGATGACCTCGACTTGATTCTCTCTTCCATTGACAAAGATGAACACATCCATAAACCTATTAAAACTTTATATGGAATGCGATTGATTCGACAGGACCCCTGGGAGTGTCTTATTTCTTTTATTTGCTCTTCATTTAATAATGTCCCCCGCATTAAATTGATCATAGATAATTTATGTAGAGAGTTTGGTACACCATTACAGCACGGATACGCCTTTCCCACACCTGAGGCTCTAACCAGTGCATCGCTGGACCAGTTACGGAAATGTGGAACAGGATATCGTGACAAATACATAGCGGAAACAGCTCAAATTGTTGCTTCAGGGCTAGACCTTTCATCTCTCAAACGGAAATCATATGAAACAGCAAAAGAAGTTCTCATGAAACTGCCTGGTGTAGGTCATAAGGTGGCAGACTGCGTTTTGCTGTTCTCTTTGGATAAATTGGAAGCTTTTCCCTGTGATGTAAATATTCAAAAATGCATTCATCAGTTTTACGGACCCTGCGCACATGTAAGAAAATTTGGCCAACAGTACTTTGGAGAATATGCAGGGTATGCAAACCATTATCTGTATCACTACCAGAGAGTATATGGTAAGAGGTGATTGTATGGAGTTGATAGAAGGATTGAAAACCAGAAGGAGTATCAGGTCGTATCAAGATAAAGAGGTACCAGACAGTCTCATTGAGGAGCTGCTGGAAATTGCTCGCTGGGCACCTTCAGCCACCAATAACCAGCCCTGGAGGTTTGTGGTCATAAAAGACAAGAAACGAAAGGCCAGCCTTCGAGGGGGGCTGCGGGATGCTCTCATATCGTTCAGTAAGCACATACTGGAAGCTCCTGTAGTTATTGCAGCATGGTATTCGCCCTCTCTAGTGGTAAAACAATTTCAAGTGTCAGATGTTTCCAATGCCCTCATCTATTTGTTACTAGCTGCTCATGCTGAAGGGTTGGGCACGTGTTGGATTGGCTGGTTCTCAGAAAATAGAGTAAAGAAGGTGTTGAACCTCCCCAGAAAAGCGAAAGTGGTAGCATTGATAACGCTGGGGTATCCTAACACGATTCCAGAGCCTAAAAAAAGGAAATCAGTCGAAGAAATAGCATACAGGGAGATGTATGATGAGAAATGGTACTAAGAGATTGTTACAGGAGAGTGCTATAGAACTGAAAACAATCAAGAGTTCAAGGTCCGAAAATGAAGATTACCGTAGTCATGAATGCCAATCTTTAACTGCATTTTAGTTGAACTTCAAGAGACCTACTTAGATATTCGAAAAAGAAGCAGGAGGATCATACCCCCTGCTTGAAAAGGAGGAAAAGGGGGGAAAGGGAGGAGCGGTCAATAATATTGAGTTAGTCAGTGGGTTTGCCAGCTACAATGGAGATTTAGGATCTCCCTGAACTTCAGATTCTTCTTCAATTTCAGATTCTTCTTCAATTTCAGATTCTTCTTTAATGCGCTGCGATTTAGATTTTCTCTCATACAATACTATACCCACAATTACTGCGATAACAGCAGCAAGTATGATCCCTAACCGCCACAATGATTGTCTCGCAAGTTCTTTTTCCAGACCGATCACTTTCCCTTCTTTCAAATCGACCCTGATAGTGACAGTGCCTTTATCTGTTAGAAATACTACTTCACCGCCTTCACCTTTCTGAACAACTTTTCTCAAAAGTGGTGGTCCAAATTCTTTCCGAGGAAACTCTCTCTCTGCAATCTGCACTAAATCTCTCGGATTTATCACCAATGGGATCATACCCTTGTTCAATGATACAGAAATGATTTTCTGATCTTCAAGATCCACCATCATTTGTACTATCCATTCTTCTGAAACACACCTGAGGATTGCTGTTCTATCTGCAGATCCTTCTAACACTTCTATTTCTGGTTCACCGAGCACCTGGAGAATGGCATTCACCATTTCATCTGATGTGGCTACAGTTTTTGCCTCTTCTGCTTGTTCTCCGGTCAGGGAGGAAGGTTTGAACAGTTTGCTCATGGCGTACTCTTTTTGGAGTGCTCTATTATCCATCAAGGGGTACACAATGTATACAGCAATGATAACTGAAGCCACCACCAGTGCACTTATCAGTATTACTTTGTATTCTTTTTTCATAGTACCACACGTTACAGAGACCCACCCATCTATATAGGCTTTGGGAGGGACAATTGTACCTCATTGGTATTCTAAGTAATTCTATGTATTTAGATAGCAACGCATTTGTCTTGACAGCTTCAGATACTAATAAGTGATCCTCAAATAAATAGGTAATAGAGGTTCTCTCTCATTCGATTACTTTGAACCCAACTTTTTCTATTAAAAATAACTGCTCCCTGCTATTCTTGACACCTTTGGATACATATTCAACATGATTTCGTTGGGACTGTAAGAATCTCATAACAGGACGAGGAACATTTTCATCCAACAGGAACCTCAAATCTGACATAGTGTTCTCCCCTCATGATTCTAGCTGAATATTCCAAAGCTTCTTTAATCATGTCTATTGTGAGAGAAGGGCATTCTTCCACTATTTCTTCAAAAGATTCTCCAGCAGCAAGTAATTCAAGTACATCGCTCACAAGAATCCTGGTTCCCCTAAAAATTGGTTTCCCATGACAAATCTCAGGGTCAGCGGTTATCCATCTCATAGCCTCAACAAATGTGGAAATGCTTCCGCGTCTAAAATCATTACAACTGTGAGTTCACGCTCCAACCCTGCCTAGCAGTCTTTTTTGTCCTTTATAGCAATATATCCATCTTTTTCCAGGTTATTTGCATAGCATCCTAATGCCAAATTGGGAGCACGACCATAGCTACAGCAGAAAAACCCCAACACTATTATCGGTTACCTGAACTTCGTGCTGAATTAATGAGGTACTGCCAAGAAAACCCAAACAACTAAAGAAATAACCCTGCAAAAATATATAAAGAAAAGAACTTATTTAACAAAGGTGATCCCATGAAAAAAATCATTGCAGGGTTAGCTCTACTCTTCCTCACTGTCTCCTTCGTATCTGCTGGTACTGTTCCACGTATTCGTATCCAGCATCCTCAACAAGCAACAGTATTTCTTCATCCACCCATCTGTGAAACCATACTCCTACCCACCATTCCCAATCGAGGAGTCATCTATGCACAGGTGCTAGTGTTTAATGCTGATAGTCTCTATATTGAATTCAACGGTCAGCCTGTACGGGATGAGTATGGCAATATTGTGTATTATCCCAAAGTAAATCCTGAGTACTTAGAGATCATTCCCATATACATTGAAGACCAGTATCAATACGAAGCATGCTACATCACTGCCAGAGCAGTAAACCAATACGGAGTGCATACTGTGTATGCAGCTTTTGTACCCGTACCCACAGGAAAGGGGAACCAAGGTTCCGCATTCGGCTGTACTACCATGTACTAGCTTTTCCCTTTTTTTTATTTCATTTCGTCTCCCTTAGAGGTGATTAGTGGATTTTCAGTGTTAAATCAGCGCATCTATCTGTCACCATTGTATCTACCCTATCATATTTGTCAAATCCATCAAACTCCCAATACAATTCACGGATTCAGGTACTTCCGTATTCTCCCTTACAATCAATAACGGAATCATGCCCACGCTTTGTGCTGCCCTGTAGTCTTTTTCCAATTTATCCCCCACATATATTGCCTGTTCAGGTGGTACTTCAAGCTTCCGTAAAGCATGCAAGAAAATCTCCGGGTGTGGTTTTGGTCTCTGCACTGTATCTGCACCCACTGCAATGTCAAAGAAATGGTCATCCAATCCTGCAACATCACATATTTGTTCAATCTCTTTTTGATATGCATTAGAAATAATCCCCCTCTTTATTCTCTCTTCCATCAACCTGGTCAATGCAGGCGTGACATCTGGGTACAGTGTTGTACCACACACTGTTAACCACTGCTCATTGATCTTCTTGGCCAGGTTTCCATCATCTGCAATTCCCAGTACTTTTAAAACCTGGGCATCCCATATGTTGTACAGCTCCGAAAGGGGTATTCTCCCAAGTAATTGCTCAAATTCATCTCCAAATTTTTCTTTGGCCACTGCAAAGGCTTCTTCAACCTGTTCAACAGAGATTTGAATGTCATTCTGTTCTAATATCTTCTGAAAGGTCTCAAATGTAGTGAGGGAGGTTTCAATTAGAGTACCTCCCAAATCGAAGAGGACAGCTTCAAACTCCAGCATGTAATCACCTTCTCTCTGAAACATCTCTCATTTTTAAGGGTTCTCTCACTCGAGCTGCCTTCAGAATAATACAGCACTATAGGGTTTATCTTAAAAGGAAGTAACCCCACCACAGCCCATGTCCAAAATTGAGGACTTCCAATCCTACCGAGAAAAGATGAACCAGAAAATACTGAATGCCAACCATAAAGGTATTACCCGATTTTTCAACTTAGATACAGCAGCCTACAGAGAAGGAGCCTTGCCAGCCAAAACAAAAGAATTACTCGCATTAGTTGCCTCCACTGTATTACGCTGCAACCACTGCATTGCCTACCACATTATCCAGTGCAAGACCCAGGGAGTCACAAAAGAGGAATTCTACGACGCCTTTAATGTGGCATTAATTGTGGGAGGTTCTATAACCATTCCCCACATTCGCTATGCCTTCGAATTGCTGGATGAACTCTTTGAATAACGTCAATTAGCCATCAACTCTATAACTCAATCAATTCCCGTCTGATCAAAGCCAGCTCCTTTTTTTCAAAGGCATCAGGATTAATGGAGAGCAGCAACCGTGACCTTTTCAACGTAATCTCATCCATTAAACTCTGCACAAATTTCAACGCAGTCAAAAAGCTGTTGCGAACCATTAAATATTCCAATCCCTCAAACAACACAGTAGAAACTGGTGCATGTCGAATAAAATCAGCAATAACATGATGCAGCTTGGATAAGTTACATGGATCAATCCAGTTATTCTCCCCTTCTGCTGTACTCAACCAGACAGTAGCCACATTCTTTATGCTGTGCTTGGTTTTCATCTGCTCCGGATACTGTCTGGACACTACGAGCCCAAATTCCCCGCGGTTTACGTAATCTTTGAAAAGCTGGATACTCTGTTCTGGGGTCTTCTCATAGACGACATACCCTAACCCCGTTTCCAGAGGGAAGTACTCTTCCTCGAAGGGGCAGGCCTCCCTTTCCTGGGCAAAGATTTTGCAGCGCAGCAGTTCGTCACATACATGGCATGTAATTCCTTTCTCCCTGGCACATTTGAAAATAGCACAGCGTTCCTGCAAGGCAGGATCACCCTCAGGACAGGAAGGGCAATCTCCCTCTACAAAGTAGGAGCAGTCAGAACACACTGCCCCACAGCGGGCTGTGATTCTGGTTTTTGATTCCTCTTTCTTGGTGAAAAACTTCGATCCCACAATAGACCCTAACCCCAAAACAATACTACACAGAAAGAGAAAGTGAGAATCAAAGAAGGTATTGATGTCCTTGCTGTACTGCAGGTGAACAGGGATAACCACTGCAGCAACCCCCCAGGTGCTTTTCAATTGTAGATTTCTTGTACAATCTATGTCCAGATAATTCAGACGGGTTCTCTTCTCCATCATGTGCACAGCCACCTCCAGGATATTCCCTCCTTGATCATTCATATATCACAGCCTTATAAGGGTTCGCCCTATCTGGCAGCAGCTACAATTCTAATAATATCACCATGCTGAAGTTCATAGTCTCCCTTGATACGCATGTGCGTTCTGCCATTAACTGCATAAATGAAAGTTTCTCCTAAATCAGTGTGAATCTTGTAGGCTAAATCATGAGCAGTATCACCTTTATGCATCAAATACGCATCGGGAAAAACATTGCCGAAAGAATCTGTGTAATGGTGTTCATTTTCTACCGGGTATACCACAATGCGGTTTAGTATATCAAAGACAGCAAAGTTCAGACAATCCTGAATTCCTGTGGACCCATGCAAATCCAGATAATGCTGTATTTTCTGCAGCGCTTTCTTCTGAGCATCAGTAATATTACCTGAAATTTCAAAATGAGCTTCTCCTGGTACATACTTGACCAATCCATGATCTTCAGCCCGCCGCAATGCTAGTTCTGCTTCTGCACTGGTAGGTACTGCTCCAATCTCTTTCAACGCTTCTATATTCTCCTCAGGAGCGATATCTGCTTTGTTAGCTGCTATCACAATGGGTTTAGTTATCTTCCGTAATTCGGTGGAAAATTCCTTTAACTGCTCAGCAGTCCACATATCTGGCTTTTCAGGGTCAAATTGCGTTTTATGAAGTGCTTTCAAGATGTCTTCTTCAGTCACAATGTTGAATTTTTCTGCCAGCAGTTTGTGCAGATCCAAGTGTTCTGAAGAAACTCTTCGGGAAATCTTTTTCCATTTTTGGGAAAGTTTATCGTAAAACCAGGCATCGATTTCTTTTTCTAAAAAGTGAACATCACTGAGTGGGTCATGGTTCTCAGTGGGTCTGCCCTCTTCATCTGTTTTACCTGAGGCATCAATAATATGGATCAATACTTCAGCTCGCCTAATGTCATCTAAAAATTTGTTTCCCAATCCTCTTCCAGTGTGGGCTTCAGGTACGAGGCCGGCCACATCGATGATTCCTGTGGGGATTAACCGGGTACCATCAATACATTTGGAGTGCTGAGGATTACATTTCACGTCTAATTCTTTGCAGGGGCAGGGAGCAGTAACAAAGGCTTTCCCAATGTTGGAGTCAATGGTGGTGAAGGGGTAGCTGGCTACTTCTGCAGCCCCTAAGGTACAGGCATTATAGAAGGTGGACTTACCCACGTTAGGTTTGCCAACTATTCCAACATCCATAGAGAGAGAGGGGGATGGATGTATTTAATCCTTTGTATGGAGGAAGCGCTCATAACATGAAGTCTCTCAGGGCCATATACTGCTGCAAATGGAGAGGTAATCATACTATTCTTGAATCAGAAGGGTCGAATTACCCAATAAGGAAGAGGCATGCCAGAAGAATTATTGAATGTTTCAATACTGGATCCAAGAATTCAAAGCTACCGATTCTGATTGCAGAAATTGAGGGAAAAGCTTTTAATATCACATTGAAATAGACATACGGAAGGTTAGAAGAGGTGGTCATATACCACATTACAGGTGCTCTATGACAAGGGAATGGATAAGCAAGAAAACAAGGTTATTTGCAGTATGTCTTCTGGCTATGCTGATAAGCGCAGGGTTATCTCCACAGACAGGATCTGTGACCAACCCTGCGAATGATGTGCCAGAGGAACATTTGCTGAAAATCGGGTGCTTACATGAACCTGGAAATCTCAACGTTTGGAGTGCTTTAAGTGGATGGACATGGCAAGTGATTGGGTGGTTTTATCCCGCACTTTATTACAGGAAGCCAGTGACATTGGAGCCCTTGCCTGACATTTGTGCAATTTCATTTAGCGAGCTGAAGGAAGCCAGTCCAGATGGCCTGACCTTCACTTTCCCATTGCGAGAGGATGTGAGATGGGATGATGGAGAATCTTTGACAGCACATGATTTTGAATTCACCTATGGAGTGGTTAATGAACTAGAAATTCCTTCCTACCTTCCCCAGTATGAGGATGTGGAATATTTCAGAGCAATTGATGACTACACACTGGNAATCAAGCTCAAAAAATGTACCCCTCAGTTTGAAGAATCAATTATATATATGTTTGTTGCCCCAAAGCATCAATTTGAGCCCATGCTAATGAAAGCTCGCAGAACTGATGATCCTCTGCACACGTTTATGAATATGCCTGTTGAAACCCCTGTAAGTGCAGGACCATTCTCTTTTGGTGGAATGGAAAAAGAATCCTCTATTAAATTGGTGACTAATCCGTATTATCATGGAAAGGGAAGAACGGTGGAGGTACCTGAAGTGGGTAAAATCACAGAAGGGCCGTACTATGATGGGCTCCTTCTCAAATTCTACACTGGCAGCGAGGAAGCTATGAAAGGTATGATGCAGGGTGATATCGACTATTTCTGGCGATATGTGGACCCTGCATACGTGATTGCTCTCCACGATGAGCAGGTGATCACCATTGAAAAGACAGATTCATTGGGGCTCTGCGCCCTTGTTCCCAAAGTGAGAAATCCACCTTTTGATGATGTGGTCCTTCGTCAGGCGCTTGTATACATGATAGATAAGACCTTCATTGTGCACAATGGACTCTTAGGATATGCTACCGAAGCCCATTCTGTGGTAGTACCTGCTGCAGGTGAGTGGTATTGTGATGAAGTCAACAAATTTGGACATGGTCTGAGCAAGGATGAACGAAAAACTAAAGCCATTGCTCTCTTGACCGAAGCAGGATACGTTGTACCCGATGCCAAATACCCTGACGGTATTCTGAAGCTTCCCAGTGGCCAGGATATGGAGCCATTCAGAATATTTACCGGTCCTGTAGAGTACAATCCTCAGAGAGTCATGTGTGGTCTTCTCATTCAGGAATGGTGGCGAGAGCTTGGGGTGCCTGTTTCAGCTGAACCCACTCCACTGGAAAAGTTTTTTCACTTCGACTGGAATATCTTTGGATGGGATTTCGGGAGTTCACCATATCCGGACTATATGAGAAATTTGTTCCACTCTGATCAAGCAGGCCCATATGGGAAGAATCTAAATGGCTACCACAACGTTCAGGTGGATAAATACCTAGAAGAGTTGGTAACCCTTTGTGACCAGGAAGATCTTCTCCGTGCTTCCTGGGAAGCACAAAAGCTGATCATTGATGAAGTGGCATATTGTCCCCTGTTCTGCACTCCACAGATCGAGGCACATAGAAATGATACCTTCGAGGGTTGGTTCACCCAGTTAGGAGGCATTGCTGGTGATCAATCTCCCACATTTTGCTTACTCTACCTGAGGCCGATTGAAAAGAAGAAGGAAGGAACCCTGGAAAAAGATTTATCAAGAGAGGAAATTAAGGCAAAAGAAGAGAAAGAGGAAGAAAAGAAAGAAGAAGAGAAAGAAGAGACTCCCTGCCTGGGTAGCGTCTTTCTCATTTGTATGCTTGCTTTGTCTGCTGTAAAGAAAATACAAAACCGGACTTAAGGATGAGATTCCAATTTTCGAGATGAGCGTCCAATTGCATAGTATGCCCGTTATGACTGTATCTTAACTAAAAGGTTACTTAATCCACTTGTCCAGTTTTGTCTGACTCAGAATTACTGATTTTTCTTTCCATTTTTCGGTTGGAATATGCAATCTGGAAGATATATCTTGTAAGGCCGCTTCCAATGTGGAAAACTCACTCACTTTTGGAGCATTCCTTACATTTTCTCTGCATTCCCATACCCCTACACACAGAAAGTACTCTGGCGTGGTCTCCCTGAACACCAGAACTGCCCCCTGCTTCTTGAGCTCCTGCAGCTTCTCCAGACAGGCTAATCGCACAGCATAGTATCCACCCCCCTCTCTGATCGCGTAGTCGCTCCGTCCAGTATAGGTTTCATGCTCTCCAATAATTCTAGTTTCTGTCATACCCACTGTCCAGAAAGTATTGGGAACCCATGCTTCCAATTGTTCGTACTCCCATCTCTGAGGCAAAAACAGGATTTCGAAGTGATTTCCTAAATACTCATTGGAAAAAACTGTGTACTCATTCAATAGTGGTAATTCTTTAATTTCTTCAATTAATTTGTTTCCCAAAATATTGTCCACAGAGGTGATACTCCACCGCGTAGGAACCATCTTCTTCTTAGCTCCCAGCAATCCCGCACTCATCACCCTGGAAAGGGCATACACATCAATTCCTGATGTATATAACTTCCATAATGCATCCTGCGCTTTTAATTCATCAGATATAGTATATTCTACTGATTTTTCAGCAGAAACATTATCTGCAATTTCTAACTTCTTTATGAACCCAGAAGGACCCATGGGCTGGGCGATTGCAGAGAATACAATGGTGAAAGTGGGCTTCTTTTTTAGGGTGACCTCGATATCTGGGGGCGTTTTGGCTAGTGCTAACAATTGGATGTCTTCTGAAGGCGTAGTAACATTACCTTTCTTTTTGGAACGAATTAATGACGATCTCATATCCACGATCTGAGGAAAGTCGTATCCATACCATTTTTTTGGGTTATCATACATTAGAGAATCGTCTGGCTCAAAATTCAGCGATAAAGGCCCTGCATACACCCGCGGGTAGTTCTGCCACCCTACAAAGACAGAAGGAGAAGGTCCAAAGAAGTGATCACTCAATTTCACAGAGCTCTGTATTTTCACCTGCTCAAAGATGGGGCATGTGGGAAGTCCACACAATAAGCGCCCCTTGCAGTAGATGCATTTCTCCTTGGAGATGCGAGTGGTGTCCTGCATGCTAACGAAGATTTTGCACCGGGGTGTCTCGAAGCTCTGGTACTTCATCGTAAGTGATTAGATTGAAGCGTAAAAAAGGTTATCCTCTCTATTTTGTGATGCTGAAATTTCCAAGAAATTTTTGAAAGGTTAATTCCCACAAATTCAAAAAGAGAAGAAAAAAAGGGGGTTATCTGCAACTGCAGCTACCACTCTAGATCCTTATCTTCTGCAACGCTCTTTCCTGTAGCTTTCTCCAGCAAAATCCGCTGCTCCACCTGAGCCACCAAATGTTTGGTCGCTTTCACTGCATCTGGATTGACTGATACTGAATCAATGCCTGACTTAATTAAGAACGCTGTAAATTCCGGGTACACAGAAGGAGCCTGTCCACAAATGGAGACTGTTCTTCCCTTTTTGTGGGCTGCCTGGATCAAGTGGTGAATAGCCCGCCGTACAGCCAGATTTCGCTCATCGAAGATGTGGGCAATGCGGTCACTATCTCGGTCAGCACCTAAAATTAACATGGTTAAGTCATTAGATCCTATGGAGAACCCATCCACAAATTCACTGAACTTATCTGCTAAAATGATGTTTGATGGAATCTCTGCCATTAACCAGATCTTGAAATCAGGCCCTCGTTCTAACTCCTCTTCCTTCATGATGTCAATGACTCTTTTGCACTCTTCTACTGTTCTGCAGAAGGGGATCATCACCCATAAATTCTTCAGCCTGAATTCTTCTCTCGCCTTTTTCACTGCTTTTAACTCCAGTTTGAACGCTTCCAGGTATGCTGGATCATAGTATCGGGAAGCGCCTCGCCATCCTAACAGCGCAGCTTCTTCTTCAGGTTCGTACTTTTCTCCACCCTTTAAATCTCTGTACTCAGACGACTTGAAATCGCTTAACCGTAATACCACAGGTCTGGGGTACAATGCTTTGGCCACTGTTCTGAACCCTTCAGCCAGCATGTCCACCACTTTTTCTGGCTGGCCAATTTCGATCAGGTAATTGGGGTGCTCATGAATGAATGTAGTCCAGATAAATTCTTCCCGCATTAACCCAATACCATCACAGGGTAATTTCGCATATTTATCTGCTAAATCTGGATCTCCTAGATTCATCAATACTTTGGTACCAGTGGTGGGAAATACTTCTGCCATCACTGCTTTTCCCTCTTCTTCTTTCTTGGCTACTGCTTCTTTTAGAATACCTTCGTATACTACACCATTAACTGCATCCACGGTGATTTCCTGTCCGTTCTTGATGATCTCAGTAGCATTCTTGGTAGCTACAATACAGGGGATCTGCAGCTCACGAGATACAATCGCTGCATGACAGGTCATTCCTCCAGAATTGGTGACAATCGCTTTTGCTTTTTTCATGGCAGGCACCCAGTCAGGGGCAGTCATCTCCGTGACCAAGATATCACCCTGCTGGAATTCGTTAATATCTGAAACATCCATGATCACACTTGCTTTTCCAGCCACCATCCCTGGAGAAGCAGGTAGCCCCTTTGTGATGACATTTCGTTCTTCAGTCGTTGCTACCACCTCTTCTGCTTTTGCTGCTGGTGCTTTTCCAGCCCACGCAGTTTCTGGTCGGGCCTGCAGAATCCACAGTTTACTAGTTCTCTCATCCAGGCCCCATTCAATGTCCATGGGTTTTTTGTAGTGGTTCTCAATGGATATGCCGTACTTGCCGAGTTGGGCAATCTGTTCATCTGTCAACACCTGCGTTTCTTTCTGTGACTTGGGAACAACCTTCTCTTCTACGCCGCCTTTTTCTTTTCTGACCAGCATGACATCTTTTGCAGAAACAATCTTGTTTATGGCCAGACTTTTCTTGTCCACGTAGTACACATCAGGAGTTATTCTTCCCTGGACCACGTACTCTCCCAGCCCGTATGCAGC
>JGI2172J19969_10000381_pt1 | contig 18883 bp, 15 predicted proteins | sample DeeMarSWOR230_32_FD_19969 | JGI IMG/M metagenome (IMG submission 19969)
TTAAAGTGATTCCTCTTTTTTTCATCCTCTTATCTCCTGTTAAAACAGCTTTTTCTTTGCTTTCTTTATTCTATTACTCTTACTCCCATCATCATCTGTCTTCCTGTGCCTCCCGGTTGACAGAATTCGCCATTAGTCACCTTGAGAGCTTCTTTCTTGAATGTATCGATGGCCCAAAAAAATCCTTTCCAGAAATTTTGTTTGAGGTGGTATATATTGGGCCTTAGCTGGCACTTATCCCAATCAGTGCCATAAGACAACACATTATCTTCTGCCGAGATCTGCATTGTCTGCGATGCCGGAACATAAACAAGACTCGCTCTCTTGAACCTCAAGAGAAATCGGTCAGGAGGAGTATTATCACTTCCTCCGACAACCTCCACAATTATGTCCAGTTTTTGTCTTGTGCCTCCTATCTGACCGAATTCGCCTCCTCTGACCCTGTAGACTTCCTTTCGACTGGTGTTGACCTGCCAATAAAATCCTTTCCAGACATTCTGCTTGATATGGTACAGATAGGGCCTGAGCTGGTTTTTATCCCATTCACCTCCATAGGATAAGACCATCCCTTCTGTAATGATCTGGATCGAGTTTGAGCTCGGTTGAAAAACCATGTAGGCATCCTCAAAATCCAGCAAGAATTGTTGTGGTGCGGTAGCGACTTGGGCCACAGCGGTCTGGACTGCTGGCTTTATGGTTACAGCTTCTTTGACTGCAGGTTTTGGCACGAGTTTTTTGGTCACAACGGTCTTAGGAACAGGCTTTGTCCGGACCGTTTTGGGTGCTGGCTCAGGCGCCGGAGCCTGGTCTGCAGCCGCTCCTCCAGTTTGAAACCTGAAAGTCCACCAGGGACTCCAGTCGCTCCTCCTTCCTGCCTTAACAGCTCTCACCCGCCATCTTCCCTGGTTATCTCCGCTGAAAGTAAAAGTATGGCTGGTCACTTTTGAAGAAGCCTTTTGCCAGGGTTGCCCGACTTCACTATCCCACTTTCCTGCCTGGCGGCAGTCAAGGCAATCCACTTCAACCTCGTACAATGTAGCTCCGCTCACCGACCTCCAGCGCAGGGTGACATTTCTCGGGAAATGAGTGAATACAGTATTATTCTTGGGAGATACCTGAGCCGGCACTTTGACTTCGGAAGGTCCTGTGCTCAAAGCTTCTGGATCACACTCGCATCCAGGAAGGCTTCTCTCCAAGGCCAATACCTGATACAAAGCCAGGCATCCGAAAACAAGAGCTAAGGCGAGCAATGTCCTGTAAATCTTCATTATTCCCTCCATAGTGTATTTTAATGCGGAAGGATTCTCTTGGGAATTCTTCGCTATCGTTCTGTTTTTATATTATCTAAAATCGGCCTTAGCCAGAATAACAAGCATCCGGAGTTTCTCCCCCGAGCTTCCTTTTCCATTCATTATACATAAATTTCCATTAAGTCAACAACTCAGAAGACTGGGCAAGCATATTCCGCAAAGGAAACATCCGGCCCCTGGAGAAATAAGGCGCCTTTTTCGCCTAAAAATTATTCTTCTTGTTCTTTCAGTTCCCGCCCGGTTCTCATGTAGAAAAAAATGACGATTATTCCTAAGATAAGATGGGCGGCAAGGACATACCAGACAAACTCTGGAAGTCCAATTTTCTGGAAGATCCCATAAAGCGTGGTGTAAGTGAAACCGCTGAGAAAGGCTCCGATCATGATAGCCAGGAAGTTCGAGCCCATGTACAGCCCCGCTTTTTCTTTCGGAGCCAACCAGGTGATGTACTCCTGGATCCTCGGCGAAGAGATCATTTCTCCGATGGCAAAGAGTAAAATCCCGAAAAACACCCAGGCAGGAGGAGAAATGTTGGCCAAGCCTATAACCACCAAGCCCACAGCGGCGATCAACAGCCCGGATAAAAATGTCGGGATAGCCTTGAATTTTTCGGCGATCCAGGAAACCAGGAGCTGAAAGAAAACAATCATGTAGCCCGTGTGTCCGAGCATTTCGCCTGTAATCCTTCTGACGCCTTCCTCGTCGACATGGGAGAAAAAGTCGGCAAATCCCGTCCAGGTGACACTCTTCACACTCAAATAGAGCCTGGCTGTATCCAGATTGCGTTCGACATACATCGCAATCAGGTTAAAGAATGCCCAGAAAGGAAGCCAGAAAAACAAGCCTAATATGACTAAAAAGAAGAAAAATTTAATGTCGGTAAGCGCTATACCTATATCTGCGAATTTTTTTCTCAGAGTGATCCCTTCGATCTCTCTTTCCGGTTCTTTGTAGAAGAAGATGGTAAGCAGCAGCATTAACACTATCCCGACGGCGGCAGCGATAAAGGCATAGTGCCAGGATATGACTCTGAGCTTCCCGACAATGATCGGCCCGAATGAAGCTCCGACATTGACCATCATGTAAAAAATGCCGAAGCCGAGTGTCTTGTTTGTTTTATCCGTAACGACTCTGACCGTACCGGCGATAAGAGGCTTGAAAATTCCGGCAGCGAGTCCGATGCTGAGCATGGTGAGCAATATACCAGAGAAGGTTTCGGTGATGATCAGGAGCAGGATGGACGGCAGATACGCCAGGTAGGAAACGATCAGCACTTTTTTAAATCCGAACTTATCAGCGAATGTCCCTGAAAAGACAGGAATCAAGTAGGAGACAAAGAGGAATAAACTTTGGATTATTCCCAGTTGAGTCTCCGTGAATCCGAGGCTGGTCACGTAGATGCCAAAAGGGATATAAATCCCGTAATAGGCAAATCGTTCCAGCACTTCAGTCAGGTTGGCTACCCAGAACACTTTCGGAAAAGGTGTTCTTTCTCCACGAGAAGGCATTCGTTCTTCCATCATTCCCTCACAGAATAAACTTGATGAGCATGCGCACATTATCGAATTATATACCCGTGTTTCGCTGTCCATAGCAAGGAGTAAGCTATGGTATAAGAATGCAGGAATATAATCAAGTGATGAATGATGGACACAGAAGATTCAAGTGGCGATTCCCGGAAGCTCTTTCAGGCCTGGAGGACTTTTAGAATTGAAGATTTCCTCCAGGATCGCCTATGAGGTTGCGAATTTCAGAAGCAATTTATCAAAGGATTATTTTGAATTCGTTCATCTTCCCAATTTCTTGCTGTTGAAAAAAATCTGGCTCATTCATACTTCAGCGAATCCACGGGGTCAGCCAGCGCTGCCTTGACTGCCTGGTAACTGACCGTAAGTACCGCAACCAGCAATGCCAACGCTCCAGCCATTAAAAGATCCATATTCCAATACTCGTCCTGTAAGCAAAGTACCGGAGATAACGGACCATGGCATAGTATGCTACGGGCCAGGCAATGACGTTGGCCAGTGCCACCAGAAAGAAGAATTCCATGTTGATCAAACGCATTATCCTTGGAACAGATGCACCTAAAACCTTCCGGATGCCTATCTCTTTCGTCCTCTTCTCCACCGTGAAAGAGGCTAGTCCAAACAATCCCAGACAGGCGATAAGGATTGCCCAGAAAGTGCCATAGCGGGTAATAGAGGAGAAGTTCTGGAATCTTCTGTAAACATTATCCATTTCATCTTCCAGGAACGTGAATTCAAACGGATAGTCGAACTGAAATTCCTGCCAGACCTTTTTCACGTAGTCGATAGATTCAGAGACCCTGTTTCCGTTGATCCTTATCAGGATATGATGAAAATGTGTGGGGTCGATTTTGAACAACATGGACTGCATGGATACGGTTAAATCCCGGAAATTGAAATTGGGGAGAATCCCGATAATTCGTGCCTGGTACTGGGGATCTATTTTGCCTTCTCTTTTAAAGTACATTTCCACCTGTTCACCTAATCCTTGCTCCCAGCCAAATCTTTCCAGAGCTGCCTCGTTTATCAACAGTGCCTCTGTCGCATCCGTGGCAATTTCTTTGGAAAAGTCTCGTCCTCTTGCCAACGGTACTTCAAGGGTTTTGACATAATCGTGGTCAACATAAATGATGGTCATTTGGAGGTCATCAACCTCCCGGGCGCTGATATTGATACCGTTTGGAGACCCTACCCCAGGAAGCATTGATGTGGCTGTAACGCCGAGAATATCCGGGCTCTGAAGCCATCTGTCCTTTAACAATTCATACCTGCTCCGGACTGCCCTTTCGCGAATGGGCATGGTGATTAGATGATTTTTGCTAAATCCCATATCCCGGTTCTTAACAAAATTCATTTGTTTTATGATCAAAATCGAACCAGCGATCAGGATTATGGATATAGCGAATTGTCCGACAACAAGCGCCTTTCGGACAAGAACCGCCGAACCTCCGCCTCTAAATTCTCCTTTAAGGACAGGCGCCGGCCTGAACGAGGAAAGAAAGAGTGCGGGGTAACTTCCAGATACGATTCCGACGAGGATCGCCGTCAAGAGCATCGTTATCAAGTACTTAAAATCAGTCAAATAATCGATGTGCAATTCTTCTCCGACAAAACTGCTGAATGCCGGAAGAAAAAACTCGACCAGAAAAGCGGCCAGAAACAAGGCAATGAAACTGCATATAAGGGATTCTCCGATGAACTGCCGGACAAGTTGGGGCTTTTGAGCACCGATCACTTTTCTCATTCCAATCTCTTTAGCTCGGGAGCCAGACCGGGATGTGGAGAGGTTCATGAAGTTGATGCAGGCAATCAACAGAATAAATACCGAGATGACGGAAAGGACGAACAGGAACTGGGAATTTCCTCTTCTCCCGATGGCCGGTCCGGGAGACTGAAAATAGAGGTTTTTCAAAGGCATGAGTTCATGGCTTATGGAGGTGAAACTCCATTTATCAACGTGCTTTTCCGTAAAGTCAGGTAACTGGCTCTCTAGTTCTCCTGGATCATACCCTTCAGAGAGTAGGATGTAGGTGTGAGTCGGGCTATCCCAATGTTTGGTGAGAAACCACTCCCCCACTATCGGACGCAGACTCCTGTAAGAAGCCAGAAAATCAAAATCAAGATGGGAGTTCCGGGGAATCGATGCTGCCACACCAGTGACTTTAAAGTCGAATCTATTCCCGTAGAAATTATAAACAAGGATTTTGTTGAGGGGGTCTTCTTCCCCGAAATATTTCTGGGCTGTCTTCTCTGTCAGGACAACGGAGAAAGGCTCTTTGAGGGCAGTATCGGAATCGCCCTTGAGCAGGGGAAAAGTAAAGACATTGAACACCGTTTCATCGGCGAAGAAAAAACGCCTCTCGATGAATCGCTTGTCGCCATATCCGATCAATCCCATTTGGAAGCAGGTGAATCGCACAGCTTGCTTGATACCAGGAAAATTCTGGGTCAGCAAAGGAGCCAGGGGCGCGCCTGTGTTCACCCTCCGCTCCATTTGTTCTCCCAGAGTATTCACCCGAACCAGTTTGTAAATATTCTTGCTGTTTTCATGAAAATCATCATAACTTCGTTCAAACTGGATATAAAACACGATCAAAAGGAAACAGGCCATTCCAATGGCAAGTCCAAAAATATTGATAAATGAGTAGATTTTATATCTGAGGAGATTTCTTAGGGCGATTTTTAAATAATTTTTGAACATGGTTACCTCCTCTCTTTATTACCTTTTAACCTTCATTTTTGTGAACAACTCATATAAGCTTATATTCCCCGTGTCATCACCAGGAGCGAAGAAGATTCCCTGGCACGGCTCATATCAGTTTTGGCAATCCGGTAAGGAATATTGTCATTGTCAGCAAGGTATGTCAATCTCATCTATCAGCGAAAAAAAGAGGCCGAAGTTTTTATCCTGAGATAAAACTGCGGCCTCTTAAGGTATGGGATTATAGTGGAGGTTAAGACTTTTTATTTCCGTCAAAAATAAAAGTAGAAAATTTTGAGGCTTTTTCACGTACTCTTACTCAATCTGGGCATTTCGGCTCATTATTCTTTCTATCGGAAAGCTCATCTTCAAATCACAGCATCCGGCTGGATCACAGGTGCTGGTCTGGCAACGACATACATCGTTATCTCATAATCAATTTCTTTTCCTTTTTTCATCATGTCCACTGCACCTGAAGGAACCAGCAGGCTAAAAACAACGAATGTGAGCAGAAGAGCGATAAAGAAAATCTCTATTTTTGTTCTGAGTTTCATTTTATTTTCTCCTTTACATCGATCTTTCATTTCGTTCTCCTTGTCAGGATTAATATTAATGCAATAAACGTGCCAATACTCATTCATCAGGGGAAAAATTAAAATGAATCGTGAAATATTATGAAAAAGTGCTCGCTGGCATTACAGTAGGTGTACGCTGACGGACAAAAAAGAGGCTGAATTATTTCCTGACCAGGGTTAAATCCTCTACTTTAAGCTGAAAGAGGTCTCCTCTTTCATTGATAATGATGAGCTTTTCACCGTCAAAACATATCGCTTCACAGTGTTCGGCTTTATAGGGAAGCCATGATATTTTGCCTTTGAAATAACTATCCGATTTTTTCCTCGTTTCAAAAAGCCAAACAGAGGTGTAGGTCAGCACAACCAGCTTTCTTCTGTCTGGGGAGACATCCGCTCCGGATACCTGTCCCCGGGTGTTAAACCTGGCGATTAGCCTGGCAGCCTTCTTCTCCCTAGTACTCAGCGTGTCCAATCGATAAAGCTGGGTGAAAGTATCGGCCCGGTGCTTGGTTAACACATATATCTTGCCGTCTTTCCAAAACATGGCTTCAGCATCAAAGTTAAATTTCTTGGCCGGTATCTCCTTCTGATCAGGATAATAATAGGAGATTCTTTTCTTGGTGTTTGTCACCACGGTCTGAGTCGGAAAAGGCTCTTCGATGATGTAGATCATCAAATCCCTGCGGGTGTTGCTGTTGTTCCCGATGTCTCCGATATACAGATGACCATTATCATCTGTGGCAATGCATTCCCAGTCCACGTTGACAGCATCGGGGATCTGGATGCCTTTATAGTCGCTCATCCATTCAGGTTTAATGACAGTGCCATCCTTTTTAATGGGAAATATTCGCGCTTCATCCCCCGAATCATTATGCGTCCAGAACACACCTTCCCAGAGCCGGCTCTTCACCAAGCCAGAGGCTTCTCTAACCTCCGGAAAATCGATCTTTGCATAAGGCTGGAGCTCAACCGGATCAATTTCAGGAAGGATGATTTCATCCGTATTTGTGCAAGCCTGAACGATCAGAAAGCTCATAATTATTACTATTGAATAGACTCCGTTCTTGATGCAGTTTTTTCCCATGGCGTTCTCCAGAAATCAATGAAATGGCATTTTGCCCTTCTTACTAAGGCAAAAAAACATACAACTGCTCCGAAGCGGAGTGCAGAATGTCAATCGACTATGAAGACTTTCGCTCCTTTCTCGGTGGAGGCCCGATGAGGATTGGCCTCGTCGTCTGCCACCTGAAAGCTCATACCAGGAGTGAGAGTGTGCGTGCTGCCATCTTTCAGCTCATTCTTCAGCTCCCCCTCCAGAACCAGAAGCACATGGCCCCGGGCACACCAGTGGTCAGCCATATAGCCAGGAAAATATTCCACCATCCTGACGCGTAGGTTCCCCATTTCAAAAGTCCGCCAGAATGAGGTTCCTGTCTCACCCTTGTGCTCGGTGGGGGTGACTTCTTCCCAATCAGTCAGGCTGAAAGGAACGTCTTGTATTTTCATGGTTCACTCCTTTCTTGTGTTATCTGTTGTCGTTATTTTCCCTTCCTTAAGCTTTTTCAGCCTTTGAGCGGAGATGTTATCGCTGGGATTCAATTCAAGAGCCTTTTCCAGATTTTTAATCGCCAGCTCTTTATTCCCTTCCAGCATATGGCAGTATCCCAGATTGCTGTAGGCATACCAGTAAAGAGGATAATCATTGATGCACAGCTCAAATACCTCGATGGCATCATCGATTTTCTTTTTCTTGATCAGATCATAGCCCAGGAGGTTGTAAACACGGGGAAGCACAGGAATTTCATACCCGAACTTCTCGGACATAGATTTGTAATGCTCCTGTATCCCATCCAGGCCTTTCTGAATCAGGGATGCCGATACTCTCCAGTCGAAATAAAGAGCTTCAAGCCCGTCGTAAATGCTTCTATGAGTGACAGAGACATGGTCTTCCTTTTCCATGTAGGTGTATTTCCATTCCAGGCACTTAGGTGCCTTTTCTTCGAGTATCTTGGAGAAGGCTTCAAGGCGGGGAATGTACCTGGGCTCATTCCCCACGGTCATGAACAGAAATTTTTTCAATTCCGGGCTTTTCTCTAGGATGGCAGGAGCTTTCTTCAAGATTAGGTCATTGTCATAGCCCAGAGAGGGGCTTATGGCAATATAAGCGTTAAAGACATCCTGATGGGTGAGAAGAGCATAGATGGCAAACACCCCTCCAAGAGAATGGCCGACAATGATCCGGTAAGGATGGGTGCGGTAATGGCTGTCCACGTAGGGGATCAATTCCTCTTGGAAAAACTCCAGAAATTTATCTGCGCCTCCGCTGGTCGGTCTCTGGTCGATTGTTGTGGGAGAAAAATCCCTTGTCCGGTCTATATTGGGAAGAGCAATCACGATCAACGGGGGAATCATATTCCTTGTCGTGAAAAAATGGACTATTCCCGTCACATGGTGAAAGTGGGCATCCCCGTCCAGCAGAAAAAGAACAGGGTATCTGCGCTGGGAGACATCATAGTCATCTGGCAAATTAATGAGGAGAGTGCGTTCCTCATTAAGAACCTCAGATCTGATTTTTATGGCCTTTCCGATGATATAGTTCTGTTCGCCTTGCTGGGCAAAAATCAGACGCGAAATGACAGCGAAGGAAAAACAAATACATAATGTTATTTGTATCATTGAGAAAAAAGACATTCGCTTCATAATGTCCTCAAGACCCTCAAAGCTGCATAAATCTATTTTAACATTATTGGTTAAGAATTAACCATCTTGCTTCTCGAAAAAATGGGCTTTTTCAAGGGGATATTCTCGATCATCAGATGGGGAATCATCAGGATGATGAATTCAAGAGCAATAGCCAGGTTGAAGAATGACCGCGAAAAAAGAGCAAAGCCGGATAGAGCCGCCCATAGACCATAATCTTCCGGATTGTTAACGAATTTGTAAATCGAGTCTTTTACTATAGGCACGTTGTCTTCAAAGAAATTCTGGCCAAAGGACTGCTTGATCCCCAAAACCTTGAAACCCCAGATGGCGAGGGCCAAACCCGAGATCAAAAGAATCATACCCGACCACTTTAAAATAATGATATTATGGAAATGAGGATGCTTTTCGAACTGAACGAGAACGATAAGAATGAAGGAGAGCACCCAGAAGAATCCGACTACAATCATATGAATCCGGAAGCTATTCTTTCCGAACCATTGAGAGAATTTTCGGCCCTTGATCTGGAGAATGAAAATCAAGGATTCGATGAAAATCGTCAGAAAGACAGATATGACTGTCAATATAAATACGGTTGAATTCAAAATGTCTCCTTGTCCTAATGAGGATGATTCATGTCATTCGCTTTGTCAAGGTAAATAGAATTCAGGTTTCTTTTAATAGTTCTCTTCCATTGTATAGAGAAATATGATGAGTGAAATACACGGAGATGGCATCGCTCCCTACAAATTTTGAGTGTCATTCCCGTGTGTTTTACCCACACAATATGGATGAGAATCCTTTTAATTTGAAAATCTTGCGATTAAGCCTTGTCACGTCCTTTAATAAATATTATCATTAGATTTCATTTTGGACGGATCAAAGGAATTCAATTCAGAATTATTAACCGAATTCGCTGTGATTAAGAGTAAAATATACTCATCCCAGGAGAAGACATGAACAAAGAAGACATCCTTGCTAGGATGGAGAAGGCCATCATCGAAGGCCACAAACAGGAAGCCGAAACGCTTGCCAGGGAGGCGTTGGAAGAGAAAATGGACCTCCTTGAAGTCATTGAAAAAGGCTACGTACGTGGGATTCAGAAGGTCGGAGATTTATGGGAAAGAGGAGACTATTTTCTCCCGGAGCTTATAACCAGCGCGGAGTGTATGAAAGCGGCCATGAGCATACTCCAGCCTGAACTGGAAAAAGCCCAGCTTCGAGCTCAGTCCAGAGGAAAAGTCATTATCGGAACGGTCGAGGGCGACATCCACGACATCGGCAAGAACCTTGTGGCTTCGATGCTTGCTGCCAACGGCTTTGATGTGCTAGACCTTGGCTCTGACGTCAAGCTGGAAACATTCGTCGAGAAAGCGGAAGAGGAAAACGCGGATTTCATCTGCCTTTCCGCGCTTCTGACCACAACCATGCTCGGGCAGAAAAGAGTGATCGAGATCCTGAAGGAGAAAAATCTCAGCCCAAGAATCAAGGTCCTGGTCGGAGGAGCACCTGCCAATCAGAAATGGGCTGAAGATATCGGCGCGGATGGCTATGGAGAGAATGCCATGAAAGCCGTAAAAGTGGCTCAAGACATCAGCAGGGGATGAAAACATTCATGGCTTCGGTCGCCGAAAAGATTGAAAACCTAAAGATTGAATTCGATGAAAAGAGGATATTGCGTCTTATCGGCTATAAAACCAAATCTATAGAATTGAAAGACCCGGTAAAAAAACTGATTGCCGAAGAAAAACAGAAGCTCGACCGTCTCCTTCATCCTGTTTCTATCTACATCATCCTAGACTACGAAGAAACCAACAAGCATCCAATATTCAATGGGGCTGAGAAAGTCGCCTTGTGCATCTGCACCATCGGCCCTGATCTTGAAACAGAGATCAAAGAGCTCATGAGCGACAACGAGATGCTGCGGGCCCTGATCCTGGACTCATTGGGCTCTGAGGCGGCGGAGGAAGTGGCCGTTCAATCCGACCGGATACTGGCGGAGAAGGCGAGAGAGATGGATCTTTGGCCGAGCAAGAGATTCAGCCCTGGGTACGGGAAATGGGATATTCAGGAGCAGCGGTACGTATTCTCAGTTTTACCGGGAGAATCGATAGGAGTCAGACTGACAGAATCATGCATGATGATCCCGCGAAAGTCTGTTTCCTTCCGCATTAATTTTTACGAGAACAAGGAATTTTCAACACGAAAAAAATAATTCAAGGAAAGCACAATGATCAAAACACTCAGGCCTAAACTGGAATTCTTGAGCAAGGAATTTATCCAGAAAATCATCGGAGAAGCATTTGAGATACTGGAAAATCAGGGAGTATTCGTCGAGAACAAAGAGGCTATGGAGCTTTTGAAAGAAGCCGGGATGAGAGTAGATGAGAGTGCCCTCAGGGTTCATATCACGGCTAAGCTTGTAGAAGATTCGTTGGCCGCGACACCTCCGAAGGTCAAACTCTACGACAGAACAGGGAAAAAGGAATTCATAGTCGGAGAGGATCACGTTCATTTTGATCCCGGTTCGGCTGCTATCACCATCTTCGACCACACGACCTCAGAAGAACGCAAGCCTGTGAGCCAAGACCTGGTCAGGTTTTATCGGCTTATAGATTGTCTGGAACATTATCATTTCCAGAGTACAGGAATAGTGAGCAGAGATGTGCCGGATTTGATTTCAGACAGCTACAGAATATTTCTGGCACTTCAGTTCTCGGAAAAACCCGTGGTGACCGGCACGTTCCGGGTGGAAGGATTCAGGCCTATGCATGAGATGCTGGTGGCAGTCAGGGGGAGCGAGAAGGATCTTGAAGAAAAGCCCCTGGCTATATTCGATGCCTGTCCCTCCCCTCCTTTAAAATGGAGCAACCTGACTGCCCAGAGCCTGATCGATTGTGCCCGGGCAGGTATCCCTTCAGAGCTTGTCTCCATGGGTATGACCGGCGCTACCTCGCCCGTGACCTTGGCTGGAACTCTGGTCCAGCATGTGGCAGAAAATTTTTCCGGAATCGTGATCGCCCAGCTGGCCCGAAAGGGAGCCCCGGTCATCTTCGGCGGCTCTCCTTCAAGCTTTGACATGAGAAAGGGGACCACTCCTATGGGGGCCATTGAGACGATGATGATCGACTCGGCTTATACCCAGGTCGGGAAATATCTCAATCTGCCCACCCACGCTTATATGGGATTGAGCGACTCAAAGATCAATGACTCCCAGGCAGGCTTTGAGACCGGAATCGGCGCAATCCTGGCTGCTCTTTCTGGGGTGAATGTAATCTCTGGACCGGGAATGATGAATTTTGAAAGCTGTCAGAGCCTGGAAAAGCTGGTCGTGGATAACGAGATTTGCGGTATGGCTTACAGGCTGATCGAGGGTATATCTCAGCGTGATGACCCCCTCGCCAAAAATCTCTTCGAAGGCTTCACTCCAGAAACCCAGTTTCTCTCCATGCCTCACACCCGAAAATGGTACAGGCAAGAGCACATCTTTCCCCGGGTGGTCGACCGGGACACTTATGATTCTTGGGTTTCACTGGGGAGAAAATCGATAGCGGACAGAGCCTCGGACGAAGTGGAGAGACTTCTCAGGGAAAATCCTCATACTCCTCTGGAAGAGGATATTCTCCGGGATTTGAAAAAAATCATGCTCGCTGATGCTCAAAATAACGGCGTTTCCGCGCTTCCGGAGCTCTAGGTCAATTATTTTTGGCTGGCCAGGCCTCCAGCTAACTCTCCTCCGTCAATGATAAAGCACTGCCCTGTTATGAATTTCGCCTCATCAGAGGCAAGGAAAGCAAAAAGGGCAGCCACCTCTTCAGGCTTCCCCAACCTTCCCAAGGGAACTTTGGCCTCACAGGCATGGAGCATTTCCGGAGTATATTCTGCTTGCTGCATGGGAGTCAGGATGTATCCCGGGCAGACCGCGTTCACCAGGATCTTCGGGGCCAACTCCAGTGCCAGGGAACGTGTCAGCTCTACGACTCCGGCTTTTGAAGCATTGTAGGATGCATACAGAGGATAGCCCATCAAAGCATTGGTCGAACCCATGTTGAGGATCACCCCTCCCTTTCCTTCAAGCATCCGCCTCGCTGCCTGCTGAGCAACAAAAAAAACCCCGTTGAGGTTGACGTCAACGATTTTATTCCATTCTTCAGGTGCGATCTCCAGGAAAGGTTTTCTCTGGCTGATCCCGGCGTTGTTGATCAAGACATCCAGACCCTTGAGCAGGCCATCCAGCTCTTCAAAGGCTCTGGAAACTTCCTGATGATCAGAGACATCAGCCTCAATCGTCCCGGAAAGTGAAGGCATCTGGCTCACAGCCTGGTCGAGCGCGTCTCTATCCGCATCCAGCACCACTACGCGTGCGCCCTCTTCCAGGAAACGGGCGGCTGTTGCCGCGCCAATTCCTCTCGCTCCCCCAGTGATGAGGACACGTTTATTCTTTAATCCTTTCATGACTTCTGTCGATCAGATCTCCACTTCTCCGGGTGACTTGATGGGTTTCAAGCCATTTTTCTCCAAGGTCTCATTGAGCCTTGGGATTTCAGTCCGGATGAAGCCATTGAACCTTTCAACAAGGACATTCACTCCTTCCTTCAATTCCTTAAGCTGCGCAAGATCTGCCTCGCTGGGTGCAGAAGGATAGCCGCTGATCGATGATCCCAGGGACATGATCTGCATGATAAGGGGTCCACCCCGCAGAGCCATCTCCATGGAACCCCGATAAAACAATTCTTTGGGCACGATTTCATCTTCATGCGGAACGAATCTACTTTCAACCCTCTCCACAGCTTTCCGGACTTCCTCTTTAATATCTTCTGCCTCATTCAGTGTTTTATCCAATTTTTTCAACTCATTCCTGATTTTCCGGGCGGCGGTAACAGCCAGATTGAGCCTCTTGGATAGAATCATGACCTCGACCAGGCTTTCATTCTGGAGGATCCTGTCTTTTTCGACCATCCAAAAACGCGGATCCGGATAGACCAATGCTTTCTTGACAACGCTTTGCTCGCCGACGACCATTTCCACGGTATACTCTCCCGGTGAAACAAATGGAGAGGCTACAAAGCCCATGCTGGCTGGAGTAACCGTTTCCCCTTCTTTTGTCTTGGGAATATGCTGCAGATTCCAATTTTTTCTCTGCAAGCCTTCCTTTATCATCAGCTCAAGCTTGAAAATCGTATCGCCTCTCTTGTCTTTGATGAAGACCTTGGGTTTTTCTTCGGATTTTGTCTTGAAATAAGCATTCAAGATCATGCCGTAAGGAGGATTGGGAGCGGCATAGACTTGCCTGCTGTACATTTCTTTCCTGCTCGAAAACAGGAACTGGGTCGTGGGCCGGATAGTGAACAGATGAAAATCGGAATTGAAGACTTCAGGCGTCATCTGCTGTAGCGGAGAGATATCATCGATGATCCAGACTCCTCTGCCGTGAGTTCCGATGATCAAATCATTCTCCCGAGGGTGCACAGCAATATCACGGACTGCCACTGTGGGGAGGTTATTCATCAAAGAGAACCAGGTCTGACCACCATCAAGGGATGCAAATATCGCGAATTCCGTTCCCACATAAAGAAGATTTTTATTCCTGGGGTCTTCCCGGATGACATGGACCCAGCCAAAGGGAAGATTTCCCTTAATAGAGGTCCAGGTCTCTCCATAATCCGTGGTTTTATAAACATAGGTCTCATAATCATCTGCCCTGTGACCGTCAAAGCCAACATAGGCTGTCCCAGGGTCAAAATGGGAAGTTTCTATCCGTGAGCACCAGGTATTCAAGGGAAGGTCCGGGATATTCTCCACCACGTTCTTCCAAGTCCTCCCCCCATTGCGGGTTACCTGGACGTTTCCATCGTCGGTGCCGCACCAGATGATTCCCGGCACAACCGGAGACTCGGATATGGTGATTATCGTGCAGTGTATCTCAGCTCCCGTGTTGTCAAGAGTGATGGGTCCGCCTGAGTCCCTCTGCTTTTCAGGATCGTTGGTTGACAGGTCAGGGCTGATGATCTCCCAGGACTGCCCACCGTTAACGGTCTTGAAGAGAAAATTACCGCCTGTATAGACAGTTTTGGGATCATGAGGAGAGATGTGTATAGGTGAATTCCAGTTGAAGCGATAGGGAGGCTCGCTGAGGAGAGCTTGGGGCCTGATCGTTTTGCCTCTACCTATTCTCATATCATAGCGGGATAAACCGTTCATCTGATAATTTCTGTAAACGGTGTTGGAGTCTGTGGGATCAACCTGAGCATAGAAGCCGTCTCCTCCCCCAATGGTGTACCATTCATCGTTGGTGATACCGGCTGAATCCAGGGTAGCACTCGGACCTCCCCAGCTTCCGTTATCCTGAAGCCCGCAGTAAACATAATAGGGATTTCTCATGTCGAACCCGAGCTGGTAGACCTCTGCCAGAGCGATGTTCTGGACAGCATGCCAGTTTTTTCCGCCATCATAGGTGATATCGATACCGCCGTCATTGCCGTCAATCAGGTGGAGGGGATTGGACGGGTTGATCCAGAGCGCATGGTGGTCCGGATGAGTACCGGCTGAAATGGCTCTAAACTTCTTGCCCATGTCTTGGGAAACAAAACAGCCCCCGGAAAAAACATAAACGACCTTATCATTGCTGGGGTCGACACGAATCTGGCTGTAATAAAAGGGTCTGAAGTTGACGCGCTTGTAGGTCTCGTTGTCGCAAGTTCTCGTCCAGGTCTCGCCTTTATCTTCAGAGCGCCAGATGCCTCCGTCCTCATGTTCGATGAGAGCATAAACCACGTCTGGATTACTCCTGGCAATGTCAATCCCTATGCGGCCCATGGTGCCTTCGGGCAAGTCTCTGGTCAACTTTTTCCATGTCTTTCCTCCGTCTGTGGTCTTGTAAAGCCCGCTCCCTGGTCCACCGCTGCGGAAATAATACGGAAGACGTCGATGGTCATAGGCGGCTGCGTAGAGGATCTGATTGTTTGAAGGGTCAATGGCAAGGTCGGCAAACCCGGTATCCTCGTTCACGTAAAGGACTTTATTCCAGGTTTCCCCTCCGTCTGTGGTCTTGAATATTCCGCGTTCCTGGTTCGGGCCCCAGAGGTGGCCCATGGCCGCTACATAAACGACAGCCGGGTTTTGATGGTCGATCACAATCCGGCTGATATGACGGGTATCTCTCAGGCCCATGTTTTTCCATGTTTTCCCACCGTCTGCCGACTTATACACTCCATCTCCTATGGTGACGCTATTTCTGGAGGTCGCTTCTCCTGTACCGACCCAGATAATATCAGGCTGGACCTGAGCGATGGCAATATCTCCAACCGAAACCGTACTCTCTTTATGAAATACTGGTTCCCAGGTGAGTCCGTTATTTTCAGATTTCCAGACGCCACTGGGGCCGATGGCGGCATAGATGATCCAGGGCTGGCTTTCCACCACGTCGATATCCACTGTGCGTCCCCCCATGACCGCGGGACCGATACATCTCCAATCCAGCTTCTCGAATAACTTGTCAATTTCTTCAGCACTCTGGCCGTATATGCTCACGCTCAGACAAAAAAATAAAAGAATGGTGACCAATGCTGCAAAAGATTTGATTTTTCTCATCTTTCCTCCTTTATCAACCTATTGGGTTTTATCTTTTTGGATGAAACGTTCTTTATTTTATACAAAGAGAAAGGAAAAACAAGAGCCAAAAAAGGGGTCAGGGCTCGACATTAGACATTTGTCATCAGGACAAAGGTTCAAACAAATGAGGAAGGTATTCATATCGGGCCCTTATTCACCGTGAGAATGAAATGAAGCTTTATCCAAATGCTTAACATAAACTGTATTCTCGGTCGACAACAAATCAATCCTGATTAGACCTGANCCAAAGATANACGGTCTGATGCCAAGCCCTGACCTATAAACAGAGAAAGGAAGAAANCCAATTTAAAATATAAAATAAAACTCTTGTATNTGTTTTTACGTAATAAATAGAAAATATGGCTTCTTTTTTTGGGCATTTTCTTATATATANTAACTTCAACAAGAAGATGTCCGTAATCTTCTCATCCATAATTTAAAGGAGGTTATTATGTCGAGTCGTTTAATGTACGCTTTGTGCCTTTTCCTGATTTTTTCACTTGTTCTTGCTTCTGCCCCAGGAGAAGTTGCTTTTGATAACTACCATCAGCCGAATGAAGTCACTTCTCTGCTGAAATCGTGGAGCGCAAAATACCCCCAGCTGACAAAGTTCGTCAACATCGGCCAGAGCTCCGGGAAAAGCGATATACTTGTGTTGAGAATCGCTGCTCAGGGAAAAGGCGTTGAGCCGGATTCAAGGCCGGCTGTGTTTGTCTCCGCTAACGTAGAAGGATATCATCTGGTGGGAACAGAAGCTGCGCTGCTCCTCATCGAAAAGCTCTTGACCGGATATGGTTCTGATCAAAAAGTCACCTCAATTCTCGATAAGCGGACAGTCTACGTCGCTCCTCTTCTCAATCCAGATGTGGCGCAGTGCTATTTTAGTCAGACCCGGTACGAGCGCCGCAGGAACAGCATGCCCATGGATGATGACCTGGATGAACTGATCGATGAGGATGGGCCTGATGACCTTAACAAAGACGGCCTGATCACTCAGATGAGGGTGAAAGATCCGGAAGGAACGATGATTCCTGACCCGAGTGATCCCCGCCTTATGAAGAGAGCTGATGCTAAAAAGGGTGAGAAGGGAGTGTATAAGGTCTATACCGAAGGACTGGATAATGACGGCGATGGAGAGTACAACGAAGACCCGCCAGGCGGAGTGGAGGTCAACCGGAATTTCCCCCATGACTTTGAATACTATGTCAAACCGGCAGGACTCTGGCCGGCTTCGCAAAAAGAATCCATTGCACTCATTCAATTCCTTGTTGCCCACCCCAACATATCCCTAATCTTGAATTTTTCCACGGAGAACACATTCCTGAACCTGCAACAGACTGGCCAGGCAAGAGCCGCAGCCGCCACAGTCAGAGTCCCAGCGCGCTATGCCTCATTCCTAGGATTGGATCCAGATGAAGATTACACCCTCAAGGAAATCGTCGATGCCATTAATGCCAGCGGTGTCACCGGAGGCCAGCAAGTCGATGAAAGCTTTGTGGCTATGATGCTCGGTTTAGGCCCTGCCATGAATATTGATAATCAGGATATGCCGATCATCCAGGAAATACAAAAAGATTACAAAGACGCGCTGAAAAAAGCAGAGCTTGGTTATCCGGAGGCCAGAGCTAAGGGCGTGGGCAAGGGCTCATTTATTGCTTACTGTTACTTTCAGTACGGAGTTCCTGTGTTTTCAGCGGACCTTTGGGCTGTTCCCGAGCCCAAGAAAGAGCCAGCTGCCAAGGATAAGGACGCCCTGACTCTCGACAAGCTCAAAACCATGTCCTCTGATGATTTCCTGGCCTTGGAGGATGAAAAGATCGAAACCTTCCTCAAGGAACAGGGGGCTCCTCCGAATTTCAAAGCCGAGATGGTGAAAAATATGGTCAAGGCCGGCCGGATCACGCCTGAAAAGATGGTGGAAATGATAGAAAAGATGCCCAAAAGGCCGGCTACCAAGGAAGGAGAGCATCCGGATTCCTACATACTCAAGTGGTCGGACGAGGTTCTCAAGGGAAAGGGATTCGTCGACTGGGTTCCCTATAAGCATCCTACTCTGGGTGATGTGGAGATCGGCGGGTTCGCTCCTTATTTGAGAGTAACTCCGCCACCGTCTGAGCTCAAAAAAACGATCGATTTTCATGCCGATTACTACATAAGCCTGATGGGGCGTCTTCCCCAGCTCGAGTTGAAAGAGACAAAGGTTGAGCCTCTTGGAGATAGCGTCTATAAGGTGACTGTGTACTTCACCAACACTGGCTGGTTCCCGACCTCTACTGGTCAGGGAAGGCGTGCCAGGACACCCTGGCCGATCAGGGTCGAGCTGAAATTAGCAGCCGGACAATCCCTGTTTTCTGGGTTTCGTGTGGTGAACATTGCCTTTATCGATGGCAGCGGAGGAACCGGAAAAGCGGAATGGACGATAAGAGGCAAAAAAGGCTCTAAAGTCACGGTCACGGCCAA
>JGI2172J19969_10000384_pt1 | contig 18846 bp, 18 predicted proteins | sample DeeMarSWOR230_32_FD_19969 | JGI IMG/M metagenome (IMG submission 19969)
AACGTATATACGATAGAGGGGGGGGGTACGCGGAACCAGGATAAACCCGCGACCAATGGAGATATCTCCCGAGTTATGAATCAAATGATAATTTCTCGGAATCCAGCGGGTGCAGATCTGTGCAGCCGCGCTTTTCAAATAATTCAAAAACAGAAAAGTAAGGAAAATAAGAATTGTAAGAAATGTAAGAGTTGTTGATACTACGTTGATACTACCCTGTTATTGGGATTCAATTAAGTGCAGCTTGAATTTCCGATATTTCTCTCCTTTGTTAACACCTTTCGGATATTCAATCGTGCATCCTAAGATATACACGTTGCAGCTAACACTACGCATATCACTCTCAGAAACACTAAAAGCCACCGCAGAACCAGCATCAGCTTTCTCCTAAAAATTTTTGGCTGCACTATTAGTCCAAGATACACCGTCTTCATAACAGTCCATCCATCATTCTTTAATAGAGCCCTCAGGGTTTATTTTACGTTTGAAATCTTCTGTCTTCTATTTATCCCTTTGGCTGTAGATAACCTGGCAATCCTCACTAAACTCAGGCACATTCAAATTTTTACTATCTAAGGTTACTGTCAACGAATATCAACTCCAATACAGCTGATACAGCCCGGATCTCCGTTCACCCATAACTCGAGTCCATCAGGCTCCATGAGGTCGAAAGTGTGCTCTGACGTTTGGATATCTGTCCCGCCGACTTTAACGTAATAATTGCATTCAGTTCCAAAATCACGGATCNGCTGGCACCCTACCATAATGTTTCGGGGGTCTATTTTCGAGGAAAGGTTCACTACGCACATACAATGTGCTTCCTTCAGGAAAATCTAAATCAACTACATGAAGACTTTGACTACTACTTGGAAGTATCCAGGGACAGATCATCACGTAGGCTTCAGCATTACAATCTTGACTGGACCCTGTCCTGTTTCTTGCTTGCACCTTAATATTCACTGTACTATCTGCGTCAACAGCAGCGACAACCAGACCACAGATTCCTTCACCATATGTAGGGTTAGTGCCATCTCCTTTATCCTCTAACTGTCCCAGCTCACTCGGCCAATAACCATCATCAATTTTCACATGCCAATTCACATATCCAGTATCAGCGCCTTGATAGAATTGGCTGACCCTCGTTGCCACGTAACAGTAAGTCATAACCAAAACAGTGAACTGTTTAATACTGGAGTGAGACAGACTAAAATGAAGCATAATTCCATGAAGCGGGAGGCCAGGTTTTAATGGAATATCTAGTTGGCACAGGTGGATGGGCTTACTTCCAAATTCCAGGGCTTCATCCTTTAGTGGCATATTCAAAAGCTTTCAATTTTGTGGAAGTGAACTCGACATTCTATCACATACCTCCACTGAAACAGGTAGAGAAGTGGAGAAGAACTGTTCCTCCAGACTTCCAATTCACAGTGAGGGCGCACAAGACGATAACTCACAAGCATTATTTTCAACCAACACCGGAAGCCTTGGAAGCCTTTGAGAAACTATTGGAGATATGCAAGACTCTAAGGGCGGAAATAATACATCTTCAAACGCCACCGTCACTTAAAATGGAGCAAACTTCAATCAAAAATCTTCGAGATCTCCTCTCATCCTTGACCCTTGGAAAAACAAGAGTTGCTCTCGAGACAAGAGGAATGTCATCATCGAAGTTGCCATCCAAGCTTGTGAAGACTATGGAAGACCATAGGATAATTCATTGCGTAGACCTTTTAAAAGATGATGTACCGGCTCATGAATCCGATATTCTGTACTCAAGGCTCTTCGGAAAAGGAAATCACAACATCTATCAACCTACAGATATGGAACTTAAAGAAATAGATCGGAAAACTACAAGTGGACAGTTTGAAAAAATAGTGTTAAGTTTTCACTCTATTAAAATGTACAAGGATGCAGCCAGATTAGAAGTATACAAGCAAACAGGCAAATTTCCACGAATTACAAAATCTACAGGCTTGACATCTCTGAAACAGGTTCTACGAGAAGACACAAAATTCCCATCAGAAAAACAACAATTAATACAAAGTCAAGGATGGAAACTCTTTGATCTCACTTCAGAAAAAAGAATTCACGCAGGGCACCTGCTACAAAAACTTCCAGAAAAAACGTTCAACAACATTGACGAAGTGATTCAAACATTACAATCAATTATGATGTGAAAATTTTGACTACCTCCCTTACAAAAACCTTTCTTGGCACGTGTGGATGGAGCTACAAAGATTGGATAGGCCCTTTCTATACAAAAAAGGACAAGAGCATGCTTCGCGCATATTCAAAAGTCTTCAAGACGGTTGAAATAGACTCCACATTCTATAGGTACCCATCTAAAGGTACTGTTATGGGGTGGACTAAGTATTCGCCTGATAACTTTATTTATTCAGCAAAATTGCCCAGACTGATTACCCACGAGAAAAAATTGGATTTAGGTGAAGGCATCGAAGAGGATTTACAGAAATTCATAGGACTCATCGAACCCTTATCTCTCAATGGAAAGCTCGGTTGTCTACTTATTCAGCTTCCACCTAAATTTGACTATAAACCAAATAAATTAGAAGACTTCTTTAGATTACTTCCAACTCATATCAGATTCGCTGTTGAATTCCGAAACTTATCGTGGATGAGAGAAGAAACATGGGCTCTACTTGAGAAATATAGGGTGGCATATACGATAGTGGATGAACCTTTACTTCCACCAGAGATACATGTAACATCAGACATAGCGTATTTCCGATGGCACGGCTACGGAACAAGACCATGGTACAATTATCAATACCGTGCGGAAGAGCTAGAGCCATGGATTCCCAAGATAAGAAAAACCTTGACAAAAACCAAGAAAATTTACGGATACTTCAACAACCATTATCATGGCTATGCAGTTGAGAACTGTCTACAAGTTCTCGAAATGCTAGGAGTCCTTACTCCTCAACAAAAAGAGACAAAGAAACATGTAGAAGACTATTTCAAGAAGTCACATGTAACTAAAGAGACTACTCTCGAAGCATTTGTCAAACCAAGAGAAATGAGTTTTGAGACCCTATTGAGCTACTTCATAGATGATAAGAGATTGAAGAGAGCCAGACAAATCGAAGACAACGATTTAAAGGTGACAAAAGAGACAGACGACCAACTAGAAGCCTTGATAAGAGATTACCGTATAACCATAAATCCTGAAACCCATACGATCCTGCATGACTGCCCCGATTGGAGCAGAGTATTGCATAGGAAAAGACTATGCAAGCACATTGGAAAACTTCTGCTCTTCATAGATAAAGAACGAGCCACTAAAATTCTATATAGAATCTACACCCAAAAGGAAAAATGGAAATTCAAATCATACACGTGACTGAAAGAACTAAACCACTAGGAGACCACATCGTTTTGAAATACCGTGCATATCTATGATCAGGCTTAGCTAAGCTCTACTTCTGTTGATTCGGAACGCGTATGATCCACTCGCATGAGACATTTTCAGAAATATTCTTTGGTTTTGGATCAGGCGGACTGAAAGCGCATTCTACTGTTGCTCTCGCATTTATTGTCTTAACAAAACCTTTACGTGCTTCTAATGCGAAATGCAGATTCTTGCAAGGATATACTGTTCCCAACTTCTTTTTTGCATATGATTGAAGAGAGCAATTAACAGTTCTCATTCTAACAACTTCATCAGATGTCTTCGTCAGCTCAACATTTTCGAATAGAGCCCAATGCGAAAGCTTAAGTCCTCTAATAACAGAATCCGCATCTGTACCTGAAACGACTGACAGCTCTAACAGTTTTCTACATTGTCTTGAACCGAACTCTCTAAAAAGACCAAGAAACTCCTGGCCAAGAAAGACTTCCAAGCCATATTTCTCGATAGCTAACCTTTCACTCTTAAGCCAACCCCAATTGAATGCATACGCCAGATTCTTCATAACTTCAAACATTTGGTCCTCAGAAAGTTTGCGAAACATATAATCTTGCCTTCCTATTCTCTCCATCAACAATGAACAACTAGTTTGACAGTGAATTAAAACTTTACGAAAGTGCGCGCACATTTAACCTTCTTTCATTAAAATAGTTCTAGACTGGTTCTGGTTCGATTTTGATTTGGAGGTTTTGATATTGCTTTTTCTTCGTTTGTAAAGTATTTTCATCTAGGTTTGTTGTTGTTGGGATTCAATGTTAGTTGGAAAGGTTTTGCGTTGTGCTTTTTAGTTTTTCTATTTTTTGTTGTTATGTCTTGTTTAGATTTTGTTATTCAGAGTTCTTTATGATTATGGACTGCAATTCAGTTATGGTTGGGTTGTTCTTTATTGGTGGGTTTTTGGGGGTGTATTTTTAGTTTTTTCTGTTATTATTGGTTTTGTTTATTGGCTGGGTTCTGGGAAGAGTCAAAGGGAATTCCGGATTGGTTTTGGTTTGTTTTTGTCACTATGTCTGTTTTTCTTTGGTGGTTTGGTCGATGTTTTATGGTTTGTTTTTTGGGATGGTGGTTTGCCTGGTAATGATGTCGTTTGGTGGTGGATGCCTTGGGCTAGCGTGTTTGGTTTTTGGAATAGTACTGCTCAATTTTCTTTGTTGACTGTGGTTTTTGTGGTTATAATGTTATTCTGGATTTGGATCCTGCGTTCATAATGTTTTTGTTGTTTGACGCTGATCTCTATTTGGGTTCGAAATATGACTTGGCAGAGGTTCATGGAAAATCATTTTTCTAGACTTGTCTTCATCTTTTGGTTCACAAGCCTATTTGTTGTCATTTTCTTGCTGGGTCAGCTTGACCATATTATTCATGGAGACCTTTATGACTTTGGTCTAGAGTTTAGTTCTGTTTGGGCTACGCCTTATTGGGTGACATTGCGTTTGATTTATGTATGGCTTATTGGTCCTTCAGTTTTGGGCGCAATTGCTTTTGGTTTTGATTTTTGGAAGAAAACCAATGGTAATGCTAATGATAATAAAAATGGTAATAATAAGATATCTAAACAGAAAGGTGTGGCTAAAGCTGGACAGGTTGCTAGGATAAATGGAAATCATGTAGTCATTTCTTGTCCCGCGTGTAAGAAGACTTTTGGCAGACCTTTAGTTATGCTTGATTTTGGAGGTGGAAAGGACAAGTTGGTGAGTGTCTGTCCCTACTGCAATACTAAGCTAGGTGACGGATTTCAAAAGGAAAAAGAAGATATTGAATTTGGAGTTTTGCAACTGGACAAAAAGATGAAAACGAACTCAACCAAGTAAAAGAAATATTTTGTTAAATAGTGACGGTGTGCGCGACATCAAAATGAAAGCTTTCCAAATAAAACGTTTGGCTAAGCAATGACTTATCCATTTGAGATTAGACGCTACCACACAGATGTTAAGGAGTGCTCTTGTTTTTCTCTTGTTCAACGTTTGCTGGGAATTGCTTTTAGCTGATTGAAGAAGTAGTTTTTGTCTTCTTTCTTTTTGATTTTTTGTCCGGCTATTTCTGCTAATTGGATATATTTTTCGCGTTGGGTTTTGTTTCCAGCGAGGGCGTAGGCTCTCGCCATAGCTTCGTATGCGAAGGCAATGTCAAAGTCTCCAATGTTGTTTTGCTCACAGATTTCTAAGCATCTTTTGGCATGATACAGTGCTGGTTGAGGCCTATTTAGAACCGCGTAAACTCGGGAGATTTGCCATTCGCCTCTTTCAAATTGTAATGGCTTTCCTATTTCGCCCCAGTGAAAACGGGAGGCATGTGCCGCATGAATCATTTTGTCATCTTCCTCTTTGGTTCGGTCCTCCTTGTCCAAAAAGCTCCAAGTGACGTTAAATAGATCGACTGCAAAATTTTTATGGCATTCATCTATTGTGAATCTCTTCTCTTCGGTCAATTTGCCAACACCTTGAGATGGATTATATTCATGGGTTTAGCTGGTATATAGCTTTTAGAGCTTGTTTTTAGATTTTGAATGTGATTGATGGTTTCTTTTGTCTGCTATCTGACGGCCGGATACGCGTGCTTTTTGGAAAGTTATGTATTGTCAGTATACAACTTTTTTTAAAGGGAAACTGTGAGGAGAGTGTACCTTTAGGTGTTGCTAATAGGTGGACTTGTATTAATCTTTGGTTCAGTTGGAGTTGCAAACGAGACCTACACATTCAACATTGATGTAATTTGGCTTCCTGTGGTTGTGATATTGATAGGAATTTGGATGCTGAGTAAGGCAATTGGGAGAATATAGGTTGCAAGATAGCGTGCACTTAAGCCATATTTAATGATGAGACTACGGGAAAAAACACGTGTGGTTTTTTTGGAAACACAAATCCCTAACACGATTGTTACGGAATCCGTCGAAGGCGTAATTTGGCTCCAGTTTATGAATGTACATGTTTTTGACGATAGAAGATTTTCGTAGATGTTAATTCGTGAAATCTATTCTAGTCCAGTTCTTCGCCGCACTTGTAACAGAATCTGGCGTCACCGAGATTCTTTTCTTGACAATGTGGACAGACTATTTGTTCTTTACTAATTGATTTTCGGATTGATTCTCTTGCAGTTTTGAATGCTTTTTCCATTTCTTTTCCTGCTATTGAGAATGCTTTCTCTATCTCTTGTCCTGTTTTGTGAAATACGTCTTTCATATCTTCCCATGGAGTGGAAACGCCTGATTCTACACCTTTTATGGTTTTCGCACCACATTTAGGACAGAAATATGCGTTTTCAGGAAGTTCTTCACCACACTTGGAGCAAAACACCATAAGTATTACCTATACTGACAAGATGAAAGGACAATTTAAGTTTATCTCTAAGATGGATGTTGCGCATGTTCGTACCCTCTAATATTTTGAAACCCAGATATTCTCGCTTGATCCTATCAGTTTACGCATTCTACTGGCCCATTATTTTTTCTTTCTAAGAGAATAGAACACTAAGATATGCACGGAGCAAGTTTTGCTTTCAAAACTGCGACTGCTACGTCATCTCTTCATTTGCGTTGTCAGATTATCGAGTTCTAAAGAAAATAGTCATGAAGCTGCGATTAACATATATCGGAATCTAAATTGTAACCTGTTAGGTTAGTGACGAATATCATAGCATCGCTTAGTTTTTCATACTAGACATCTTTGTCCCTCATCTCTTGCAAACCCGTAATTTTCTGAGCCTCTTAATCACGCGTTCTACTTGCGCTCTATTATTTTCATGTACGCAAATGTGGCTGTTACAGTGAAGACTACTGAGAAAATCACTAGGTTCTTAACCATATTTAATGTAAAAGCTGGATCGCCTAAAAGGAAGGACCTAATTATATCGGCGCCACTGCTTAAAGGATTAAGCTCAGCTGCAATCACAATTGGCTGTGGCATTACATTCTCATGTCCAAGTGTCTGTATGAGTGATAGTGGATAGAAGATGCTGCTACAGAAGAAGAGCAAATAATAAACCAATCCTCTTGCAGTAACAAATTTCTCGAAGCTCGTTGTGGATACTGCGGTGACTATGCTTAACCCTGAGATTCCCGTTGCCAACAGGAAGAGGGCACCTAGTATCACGAGGAATTGTGGAAACGATGGAAAACCAACGAAGACAAATGTTATCAACAGTAGCGGTGACATGTACATCATACCCCTCAATCCGCCTGCAAGCAACCTACCCACAGCGAGTTCGAAACGGGTTATAGGAAGGCTCAGCATGTAGTGATGGATTTGGCGGCGTACCTCCATATTTATTTCTCGACCAATCATGAAGGCTGAAGCAAATAAGCCTAGCACGGTGACTCCTGGAGCAAAGAAATCAAGGTAGCTTTTAATCTTATCAGCAATTTCCGGGCTCACCATGTGGTTATACACTACAGCCATTATAAAGAGGTCTGCAAGGTTCATGCTTATGAGGCCTGCTAGCCACCATTTGTAACGTAAAAAGTTTCTAAAATCATGTTCGATTACGTGTAAAACTGCTTTCATCTATTGCCAGCCTCCTCCTTCAAGCCGTTTCTCGTAGATCGTGACGCTGATAAACGTAAAGGTGAAGAAGAAAATGACAAGTCCAAGTATTGCAGCCAAAGGCATAGGTGTCATAGTTAGGTACTTTTCAATTCCTGCTCCCCAACGAAACATGTCAGACGCAAAAGTGACTGGGTTGAATTTTGATACGGTTGCATATGCCGGGCTCGCCAGTTGAACGAATGCTTGAGGATACATTGTTGTGCTAAGCCGAACTATTAAGGCGTTCAATACGCCCATAAAAATGTCAAAGCGATCCCCTGACTTCAAGGTAACTGCAATGGTAATACTCATACCTGAAACACCGAAAGCAAACAAGAAAAGGGCTGAAAAAGCAATTAAGAGGTTGATCGGATTTGCTAGTCCAATCACGAAGAGAGTTATTGCAATAAGTGGCCCTACAAATATGAAGCTTCGTATTCCACCGCCAATTGATCTTCCTAAGACAAGTTCTTTCCTAGAAACAGGAAGACTGAGCAAGTACTCGAAGACTCCATGTTCAGCCTCTTCAAAAATATCATACCCGATGAAAACAGAAGCAGAATAGAGCATCATGACTACAACGCCTGCAACATAATATTCAAAATAAACATCTGCTAACTCCGGTACAACCATGCGGGAGGCAATCAGGCCAAAGAAAGCAACTTGAGCAGCAAACCATATAGTTCGCATAATTATGAGGACTTTGAATTGTATGAACGTGCGCAGGTCTCTTTCAACAACAAACAATAGCTTCTTCGTTTCTATTCACCTTGAAGAACCTTTTTGTTCCGCTTCTTCAATAGTTAACCCAGTATAATGAACAAAAACATCGTCAAGCGATGGTTCAGTCATGTGAATTGATCGAACCAGCACGCGGTTTTTCAGAAATAACTCCATGATTTGGGGAACCATCTCCTCCACTTTGTTTAAATAGACTTTAAGGTTGTTAGGTTTCAGCACAACTAAGTCTACAATTTCCTGGAAACTGTTCAGATCTTGCAAGATCTTGGGGGTTGCTTCTTTTTCGAGTTGAATTTCAACGATATCTCCACCAGGAATGCTGTCTTTCAACGTCTTAGGCGTGTCACACACTAACATTTTGCCTTTATGCATGATACCGACGCGATCGGAAAGTACATCCGCTTCGTAAAGCTCATTAGTTGCAAGGATTACAGTGGAGCCTTCATCTCGAAGTTCCCGGATCATATTCCATATCTTATGTTTACCAACAACATCTATTTGAGCGGTGGGCTCATCGATGAAAGCGATCTTAGGTCTTTGAATCAAGATCTTTGCAATTTCAACACGTTTTCTCATCCCGCCTGACAGACCATGCACTTTCTTTTGTCTGTAATCCCACATGTTCACGTCTTCCAACACTTGTTTGACTCGTTTCTTTCGCTCTTGCGTTGAAAGACCGCAGACTTTTGCATGCCAATTCAACACAGCCCAGGGGGTACTTACCCAGAGAAGTTTAGGTTCTTGAAAGCAAATGCCAATAAGCTTTCTTACTTCATTTGGGTCTTTTCTTATGTCATATTCGCCAACAGTAGCAGTTCCACTCGTTGGCTTGACTACTGTTGAAAGCATTAGAACAGTTGTCGTTTTTCCTGCACCATTAGGACCCAACAATCCAAAGATTTCGCCATCATTGATGCTCAAATCTAAATGATCCACTGCCACCAAATCTTTGAAATGCTTCGTTAAATCAGTTGTACGAATGATAATTAGTAGCACACCTTCTTTGATTTTTTGACTTGCAGAGCAAAGTTAATGGATGACTGTAATAGATAAGCATATCGCCATAGAGAAAACTCAAGTTCGAGACCAGACAATGGACGCGCGTTGGTGCAGAAGAGAATTAAGGAAGCTCAGGGCATAAATTTTACCACAAACCATTTGAAATTCGCCTGAACATCGGTGGTAAGTTGCAGGTTAAGAAAGTTATTTCAGCAAGATTGCAAAGAACTTGTAGAAGATTCTTAGCACAAGACGCAGTCGCCAATGTCTTGCCCCTAGGTGATCTTTATCCACCTCTTCTTCAAGTGAGCGACGTTTACAGTGCCATCCAGAACGGTGAAGTTGTTGGTGTTTGCAGTATCTATCGTGCATATCCAATTCCAAGCATAGTTTTTGGAACTGCCAGACAAGAAATTAAGCTAGCTCTCGCTGAGAAAGCAATATGTGACATCTCAGAGGAGTTCGTTTCACTGTGTCAACCAGGAGACACAGAGATTTTCAAGCAAAATGTAACTGTTTTGCATCATCATACTGAGCAACAGATGATTGTGAACTTTCCGAATGAGACTGAATCGGCTGATATCAATGTTGAGAGAGTCATGAAGAATGAGTTGGAATTGCTGAATAAGTTCTATTGTGAGCATGGCGCGCGGGCATGGGTTCCACTGCAGTTTGAGGTTGGACCATACTACTGTGTAAAGTATGGTGGCAGGATAGTTAGTGCCGCTGGCGTTCACTTGGTTGCGCCTCAAATCGCTCAACTTGGCAATATATTCACAGATAAGAATTATAGAAATCGGGGTTTTGCTACAGCATGCACAAGCGTTTTAGCTGCAGACTTAGCCTCCAAGGGAAGAACCATTAGTTTGTTCGTGAGAAAGGATAATAGTTCAGCTATTCACATATACAAGAGGTTGGGATTCACCAAGGCAAATGACATTGTATTCTTGGTGATGCGAAAGAAAAATTGCTGTTCTGTATGGAAGAGGACACTGTAAAAGACAGTTCGGAAGGAGTGAAGCAACAACATTCGCGTCATTCTTTTGAATTAACTGAAGTCGAACGTTTTTGTTAGTAACAAAATGTTCTAATCTGTATTTTCTACTTCACCATCCATCTTGACAAATCTTGCTCTAGTGTAATTATTTTGGCGGTGTAAACACTTGTGTTCTTTCAATTCGCATTCGTTTTAACTGTTATAAATTCTATGAGAGAGGCATCCCACAAGAAACTTGTCTATTATGTTTCACTCTGAAATTATTTTTGTCGGCTGGTCATGCACGTTCCGGTTTGATGCTCGTAAACCAGTATCTACCCTTTGTCTTTTATGTAGCTCAATATGGTTTCACTCACTTCTTTTGAGATACATGAGGATTGAAGTAGAGCTTTGATGAGTCCAGAGATCGTTGTTAGAGCATGTAGATTGTAGCCTAGTTTATTCATATTTTCTTTGCCTCCTTGTTCTCTGTCTACAATAACCATGATGTGGTTGACATGGGCGCCAAGGTCTTCAAGGGGTTTTATTCCTTCAAGCTTTGAGGTTCCTTTAGAAATGACATCATCAAAAAACAACAAGTTTTCTCCTTTTCTCATGGTTCCTCCAACTATTCTTCCTGTGAGTCCATACTTTTTCTCCGCTTTCCTCACCACAACGCTTGGTATGTTTAGTGTAGAGGTTATGCTGGGAAGGATCAAAGCGCCCTTAAGCTCTATTGAAGCAAGTTTGTCTATTGGTTCATAGAGTCTAATCTTCTTAATCTTGTCAGCAACTATGTGTGCAATATAAGAAAGATCTCTAGGTGAAGAAAGTAGCCATGTTAAATCAATATAGTAAGGGCTTAGAACGCCTGATTTTATCTTGAAAGTTCCGAATTTTAGGCATCCAGATCGAAAAAGAGCACAGGCAGTCTCGGTAACATGATTCATATTTTCATTTTGCGTAGTGCACATCTAATCACTGACAACTCAGTCTTTCATTCGTGTTTTTATGGCTTGTGGAAGAGAATTCAATAGCAAGCTCGCCATATGGTTACAGCTGATTCAGAATATTGCCGATCATCAATTATGTGTGTTCATGCTTTTTGGCGAATGACTACAGAACCGAAGAAGTAGTTGTCATACGTTTCACATCTCCACATTCGTGCATCCTGTCACAAAGCGAATGTACATTCCATTTTCTTACATCAAATCATCTGAAGCCAATTCCAGAAAGGCATCTTTCTCTTGTATCCTTGATTTTGGTTCATAAACTCTCATAACAATTCCGCTATTAGATACATAAAACAGAGCAGTGAAGAGTGTATAGATTTTCATGCGTTTATCAATTCTCATAATGCTATATGGTTTGGCTTCCAAACTTGTAAGGATGTCAAGTGCTGCTTGAGGCGTTTTTTCTTTGACCTTTGAAAATAACTTAGATCCTGCTTTATATCTAGATAAGCTGGATTTCAATGACAATTCATCCTTCTTCAAGCTGCGCAGTCCTCTGGAGACATAATGATTTGTGTGCAAGTGTTTATCCTCAACTTCTGTTATGCACTGTTTTTGAGAAGTCGTCTCGATGTTTACTGCTCTTTTTTGCTTGTTGGATATAATGTTGAAGCTCCCGCCGGAAGCTCTTTCTTTAAATAAGGTCCTCGTAATCGCGTCTCTTGCGTTCTCTGCTTCTAACTGGAATCTGTCGATTAAATGACGTGGACAACCGATTCTTGTGTCAGGTGTAGGCATAGAATTGTTGGTTATAATTAGTCCAAATTCGTTGAAAGCAAATGAATTTCCAGGAATCATCCCTGGATAACAAAAACTTATGAATGATGTTCCTACTTCAGGATGGACTTTTAATAAGCAACAATTATTCAGGTTCTCTCTGGTATTGTCCTCGTTGTGACCGAGTATTATCCTGTCAGAATCCTTGAAGATTACTGTAGTGCACCCTTTTCGGAAATCATACTTACAATTTATAAGTAGAATATCTGTCAGATTCGAATCAGAACCATAGGCAATTCCCTTGATTTCCTCCATGTACTGAGGGAAATACCTCTCTCCGTACTCTACTAGTTTTTGAAGCCTCGGATTTCTCTCTTCCATTTTTCTTAGAAATCTGATGTTCTTACTCTTTTCCAGAAAATTGATAATTTGAGACTTAAGTGCCTCTCCGATTTGTAAACCGATCTCATAGTTGTTTCCGCTGACCGAATAAATGGGAAGCATTGGGTTTTTCGACATTTTAGTTCCCTATTTTTAATAGAACATTTAGCAATTTTGACAACAAAAGCGTTGTTGTCGATTTGCCTTATCTTATTGAGCAGCTAAAATTGTGGCCAAGCATCTCTATCCATTCAGATCAAGTATGCCATGTGCATGATTTACTTGGATTATAGATCTGAGTTGCGCTATCCTTAACCCATTCGATCGTGTTCCATTTCTCTCAAAGATCTCTGCTTCTGCAATAGGCGATGCAACTCTTCCACTCGTTTTTTGCTAATGTAGCCTTTATGTGGACGGAAGCCTCCTGAAAACCCTTTTGGAATATGCAGTAGTTCATGAATCAATGTTTTTTCCTTCTCCTCTTCACTCAATTTATCATATCTTTCAGAAATGACTTCAATCACATAGCTTGTTGGTCGTCTCAATGCTTCTTGCCATATCTTTCCTAATCCATAGATGCGAGCTATGATGTGCCTTGACTTCGAACCCTTACTCCGATAACAATATACGAACTGAGGAACTATGTGAAACATATCCAGGCAATCCATAATCTCATCTGCTAACATCTTAACATCAGGAGCTTCATCATACTTTATCGTCAAACTTGACACTTCACTTCACATATGTATGTTAATGGAAAGAATGATCACGAACACATTTAGGCTTGATAGGTTATCCACGCATTCTGTAAATGCATACCGCACGCGATTTAAGTAGTAACGCCTTCGATAAACTGCTAGATACAAAGGTAAGTGTCGACATGGAGCTTCCTGAGTTAATCATTCTTAGCCGTCAGATGAGGAATGAGATGTTAGGAAAACAGGTCTATGAAGTTGAAGTAGCTAACCCTAAATGTTTAAACATACCGTTTGAACGATTCCGAAAAACTGTTGTCGGAAAAAACATCAAGTCAGTTGAGAGCAGAGGCAAGTGGCTTTTCACAAAGATTAACTCTCACCTGCTTCTATTTAATCCAGGGATGGGTTCTGACGTCATCCACTTCAAGCCAGACGACAAACTTCCTGAAAAATATCAAATAAGATTCACTTTGAACGACGGAACGGGCTTCACCATACGAGTCTGGTGGTTCTGCTATCTACATCTAATGGCAGAAGAGAAGTCTAGTGAACACAAGTTAACAGCGAAACTGGGTGTTACACCACTTGATAAACGGTTCACGTTGAATTATCTCAAACATTTGCTCAGCAAGAAACGAGGCAACATCAAAAATTTTCTGCTTGACCAGAAGAATATAGCAGGTATTGGCAACGTTTACGTTCAAGACATACTGTTCAACGCAAAAATACATCCCAAAAGAAAGATACCTTCACTAACAGACACAGAAATCTACTACCTCCACAAATCTATCATATCACTGTTGAATGAAAGCATTGAGCTAGGAGGGTTGGCATATGAGAAAGATTTCTATGGAAACAAAGGCGGCTATGGCTCGAAACAATTCAAGGTCGCGTATAAGCATGGCAAGCCATGTCCAACATGCCAAAAAGTGATACAGAAAATCAAGACTGGTTCAACCAGTAGTTATGTCTGCCCAAACTGTCAACCAATAGACAGGTAATACGGCTTCCCCGCTTCATAAAATGCTGATGTGAAAACTTTCATGAGCACGTGTTGCTTTCAGTTTGAATAACCTATGGGAAAAGTATTGTTTTCGCGCGCGCATAGAAGTTGTCTCAATCTTCGGCATGATCCCTCTTTTTTTGTCTTCGATGTGTGCGTATATAGACTTCACGATGACAATGTTGCATTTCATTTGACTTTTGTCAACGCTTATATTAAGAAAATGAGCCTTGTTACAAGAATTAGATATTAACCGTTGGGAGCATCCAAAATAGATTTGGGTATCAATGAGAAATAAATGAATGGTCGTTTGGAGAGGAACATCAATAGCTATGACTGGGCTGCCTAAAGAGCTTTTGTTTTTGATAATAACAACCATAACACTTTTTCTTGCCACTCAAACCGTACAACCCATATTGTCCCTCTACATCACAGAAAAGGGCGCCACAACTCTTGAACTCGGAATAATAATCAGCCTACTATCATTTGTTGCCATAGCCGCAAAAATCCCATTAGGTATCCTTGCTGAACGTATAGGACGCTGGCCCATTATCCCAGCCGTCGCCGTCGGCCAAACGATAAGCCTTCTCCTCTACTCAATTGCTCCAAATCCATCATGGTTTTATCCTATACGAATCTTCCACGCCCTCATTCTAGCAGCTTACGCACCTACAGCCATTGCTATAACGCAAGATCTGGCTCCTCAAAACAAACGGGGGACTACTATGGGAGTATTTCTCACTTCAGTAGGTGTAACAACAACGATGGGTCCTCTCCTATGCATGTTCTTCATCAACTATTTCGCTTATGAGCAGTTATTTCAGATAGCTTCAATTATCCCTCTTCTAGGTTTACTACCCTTCCTTTTCATCATCCGTGACAAAAACTCTTACAAAACTAATCATAGAATAAAGAAGAATATGAATTTCAAAGATTCGCTCAGAGAAATCGCTTCTTCGCGAAGCATCCTAGTTCTAACCTATCTTCGTCTGGCTTTCTCTTTCGCAAACGCTTTCTTCATTACCTTCTTCGCGATTTATGCCGAAGAAAACCTTCTTATCAGTTCATCCCTTATTGCGCTGCTCTTCGGAATCAAAGGAGCATCCAACATGCTTTCACGCATTCCATCTGGGAAATTGACTGACAGAATTGGGCATAAATATCCCATCATCATTGCTTTTACATTATTGGCAGTATCGTTCCTTATAATATCAGAAACAAATAACATCTATCTTCTGGCCTTTGCCCTAACAATATACGGTGCAGCCCATGGGATGAGAGCTGTTGCTGAATGGTCTAGCCTTGGTGATTCTGCACCGCTTCAAGCACGCAATGTCGCCACCGCCTACCTATCCACAATGTTTAATGTTGGAGCAGCCTTCGGAGCGTTAATAGCTGGAGCATTATCCATAGCAGTCACCATCTCTTCAATGTTTAAACTAGCTTCAATAATCGTCTTTTCAGGAGTCATCATGGTAATGCTGCAACAACAAAAGACGAAAAATAGGATTAGCACATGAGAAAGAGATAATTAGTCAAAAAAGGAAGGAATTGTTTTTTGAAGTTCGTGCAAATATTAGCAGGTTTTTCCGAAGTTTCTCGCTATTAGCGCTATGTCCCGCATGTCAACGTGGTTATCTTGGTTAATGTCTACAATAAGGTTCCAGCGCGGATGCCCAGGATAACTGCCGAATGCCATTGCTGCAATAGCTATGTCCTTCATGTCAACGCGCGCGCGGACCCATTTACTGCTAGCTTCAAAGCTCAATTGTGAGATATCTGTCAATCGCGTGTCCAGTCCGTTTTCGAAGAATGCTCTGGATGTTGGTCTTAACCCGTGCCTTATTGAGGCTCTCGAGTCGTCTGCTACATCAGCCATGGTTATGGTGTCTGATGTTTTCTTGAATTCAACTGATCCGTCATAATTCACAGTCCAAGTTCTAGGCTCTGCTTCAATTAACTGAGTATCCAATCGTAATGTGAATGTGGTTGTCAATAGAATTATGAACACTATTCCAGAAATCACTTTCTTCAACATTCAATTTTCTCCTGACTCTAAAGTGGTTCAATTATTAGATAACATTTATGGAAACATCCTCTAGTGAGTTGTTTAGTGAGTTCAATTGCGGTGGAATGAAAATCCTGAACAATCTGGAATTCAGGTGGAAAGTATTTTTCCACATATTTATCGATGTTCTTGACACGCGTCAGACATAAATATTATGTTGAATTTATAGCTTGAAATGTTCATTCAGAAATGTTAGTTATGTTGAATGAGTTGTTTTAGGAATGAATGAGCAGAGTAAGGCTAACACGAGTACGTTCAGAAGTTACCTTGCTTTCTGGATAGGGCAACTAGTCTCTCTATTCGGTTCTTCTGTTGCACAATTTGTGATTGTTTGGTGGGTAATGCTGGAAACTGAGAGTCCCTTGTATCTGGGGCTGGCATCTCTCGTAGGTTTTGCTCCAATGATAATCGTGTCCCCGTTTGCTGGTGTGTTCGTCGATCGCTGGAATCGAAGAGTTTTAATCGGAATTGTGGACTTCCTTCAGGCTATTGCCACAATAATGCTGATTCTATTGTTTTCAACTGGGTTTGCCTCGGTTTGGCAGGTTTTGGTATTACTTGCTCTCAGGGGTGTTTTTCAGGCTTTTCACAATCCTGCTGTATCTGCCATAGTTCCATTGATGGTTCCAAAGGATAAGCTAAGTCGTATGAATGGATTGAATTTTCTTCTCAACGGCGTAGTCACTTTAGTCGGGCCAATAATTGCAGCTCTGCTTCTTGAATCATGGGAAATCGGTGAGATTCTCTGGATTGATGCAGCCACTTTTATAGTGGCGCTTCTACCACTTCTGGTAGTAAGGTTTCCTTCAATACGAAGAAGACAGGGTGCAGGCAAAAGTNAGAATCCCTTTGAGAGGGAATTATTGGAAGGATTTTCGTTTATTAAGAATGCTAGAGGGCTTCTACCCTTCACAATGCTCGCAACCGTGTTGAATTTCTTGCTTACACCCATTGGAACTCTAATGCCCTACTACGTGAAGTATGAACATTTCGGCGCAGCTTCTGACTTGGCCTTCATCTTAGCTTTCTTCCAAGGGGGAATCTTGGCTGGAGGAGTCCTGATGTCACTGATTAAGGGCTTCCAAAAGAAGATGATTGCAATCACCATCTCAGTATACATCATCTTTCTCGGATATGCTTTTCTAGCTCTCACTCCAACAGGACTCTTCTGGTTCATGGCAATCAGTGGACTGGTTGCAGCTGTTTGCATTCCGATCGCGAATGTTTCCATTCAAACAATACTTCAAACAGTTGTTCCCCCGGAAATGTATGGTAGAGTAAGCTCATTTGTAGGTGCGCTGGCCAGCGCTGCCTCACCACTGGGCATGATACTTTCTGGAGCGATAGTGGAACTAACAGGGACATCAATCCTCTTTCTTGGCTGTTCTACATCAGGAATACTAGTTACAACAATATCATGGTTCTTCACTGACATGAGATACGTAGAAGAGACGAAAAATGTAGAAGACACAATTGACACAACGCCAGAAAGCATGGACACATGAGTATCAGACACAAGCGTTGAAATAGTCTGCATCATCAATGTTGTCACAGACATTCCCGGTTTTCCATGCAAAAAAGACTTGTCAATCACTTAACTTGTGAGAGTAGATTACTGTTCGAACCCAAAAAAGAGAGTTCATGGACTACTCTATCACGTGCGCCTGCGGTACCATATCAGTGTACATGCTCAAATCACCGGGGAAACAAGGACTGTAGAGAGAGACGTACTTCAGTGTACTACGACAAATATCTTAACTAGAGTATTGCCACTTCGGATATATATCGCTGGCTGAAGCATTTCTAATATGTTTTGTACGGACCTATATTTCAATGGAAGGTTGTGAAGACAAGGAGAAGAAGAAATGATTAAGAAAAATGAAGATAGTTGGACGAAGAAGATTTCAATTGGGATTTTGTCTTGCATCGCCGTAGCTCTGCTACTCCTTAATCTTTTCCCGGTCGGGGCGGTTATGACCCCTGACTTGAATGGAGATCTGTATGTTGACACGAAGGATGTGACGATAGCTGCTAGGTCGTTCGGTGCATCTCCAGAAGATGAGATTTGGAATCCTAATGCCGACCTCAACCGAAACGGCGAGATAGATCTTGAGGATCTGTGCATAATAACAAGAAATTTTGGACCCATCGAAGTTTCCATCTCCAGTTTCATAGAACCAGAAGACTTCACGGTGATTCTGCGACCAGGCGAAACAATTATTGAAACGATAGAAGTAGCCTACACTGGCAATTTCGATTATGAACTCGGCACATTGAAACTGACAAATTCGGAGGGATATGAT
>JGI2172J19969_10000388_pt1 | contig 18688 bp, 22 predicted proteins | sample DeeMarSWOR230_32_FD_19969 | JGI IMG/M metagenome (IMG submission 19969)
GGCTAATTATAAGGTGGCTAATCTTGAAGAGGCTTTTGCAAAGGTAGTGCATCTTGCTTAGTGGATTAAGAAACGTCGTTGCAAAAGAAGTGAAGGAACTCATTCGAGACCCAAGGATACTTTTGGGCATAATCCTAGTTCCTTTGCTGATGTTTCCGTTGATGGGATTTATGATAAGAATATCCCAAGAAGCCGCGACGGAAAGCATGAGAAACATATCAGTAGCAATCATAGACATTGACAACGACTTTTTCGCTCAAAACTTAACGGACATTCTGAAATTTTATGGTAACTTTACGGTTAAGACACTTAACGCTTCAAGCATTGACGAAGTTGCAAGAGATGTTCAAGATTCAAACGCCACAGCAGTTATAGTTATACCCGAAGACTTCAGTGAGAACATTACAAACGGTGTAAGAGCAGAGTTAGAGGTTTACGGAGTCTTCAGAGGGGGTGGCATCGCTGAGTCTAGCACTTTTTCAGCAGTGAATAAATTACTGCAATTGTTTGAACAAATCTTGATAGAGCAAGCTCTTGTAGACGCATCTCTTGAACCGGACATTGTTTTAGACCCAGTGAATATTTCTGCGAAGTCTATAGTTAAGGGAGAGCCTGTTGACATGAACCCAGACGCTCTCTTTGCTGTGGCTATGTCACAGTTTTTCGGTTTCCCCTTCGCCATAATGATGCTAATTATCTTGGCGATGCAGTTAGCAGCAACTTCTGTTGCTTCAGAGAAAGAGGAGAAAACGTTAGAAACCTTGCTAAGCCTACCCATTAGTCGTTTCACAGTGTTGATTGGAAAGCTGACTGGTTCTGTAATTGTTGCAGCTCTGGGTGCAGTAGCAACGATTGTAGGAGTAATCTATTACGTTGGTTCTATCACTTTTGGAGCGCCAACCCAAATGACAGTTGACCTTAATGCAATCGGGCTTGCCCCCGGATTGTTTGGTTACGCCATCCTTGGAGTCTCGCTCTTCGTTTCGTTGCTGTCAGCTCTGGCATTAGCTGTTGTCGTTTCAGTTTTTGCGGAAGATGTGAGAGGTGCTCAGTCTCTACTTGGCTTCGTATACTTGCCATTGTTCATTCCAATGATAGTTCTAATGTTCGCAGACATCAACACTTTGCCACTAACCATCAGAATCATCTTGCTTGCCATACCGTTTACTCATCCAATGTTGGCAGCTCGAGCAATGACTACGGGAGACTATTTCACTGCGATCTGGGGCATAGGCTACGTAACCGTATTTACGTTGGTCATTCTTTACGTGGCTGCAAGAATCTTCGCAACGGAAAAAATTCTGACAATGCGACTACGCTTGCGAAGACGAAAGATAAGAGAAGAATAGTAACGTTCACCTGCAATTCTCGGCTACACACGCGGTACAATAGTAGCTTACCTATCATGAACACGTTCAGCAGCTACTGCGCGGGACAAGTGGACCAATACGAACTTGAATAGTCGAAAAAAAACCAAACGCCTTTTTTAGTTGTACGGCGAAGCCTACCGACCTGACCCTTATCCTCTTATAGAGTCTGTTTTCTACTGTCATTTGTAAGGAAAGACCAGAGTTCAACGGGTCTTGAATTATAAGCAATTAATGAAAGGTCTTTTAAGACGTTTCTCTCGTAACTGTTAGAATTCTAACATAGTCGGCTGTGTCGTCGCAGCTGTCTGCTATTTCTTCCAAGTCTTCTATCAGGTCTCGCAGCATCAGCAATGCTGCGGGGTCAATTTCTCTACTATGTTTAAGAAGCAATTCTTTCATTTTCAAGTATTTTTCATCCACTTTGCTTTCAATATAGTCAACTTTCTCTGACAAAACCTTTGCTTCAGTCAGATCTGTTTCAAGCTTTTCAATACTTTTCCATAAAGCGGATGCACATTCTACTAGGTCTTTTGCCACCTCAACATAGAGGTTCCACATCTCTTTCGGTATCTCCGCTTGCATTAAAATAAGGAGAGTTCGAGCTGAATCCTTAACGAAGTCAGCCATTACATCTAATCGCTTGACCAAATGCATTATATCTTCCCTATCCTTAGATGGAAGACTTCCCCGGGTCAATTCTTCAAAAACCGCTCTCCTCAAATCGTCGATTTCTCTCTCCACAACGAATAATCTATCCACACAACTCTTTGCCTCGTCAACTTTATTTTTTGAAGCCGCAGTAATAGCCTTCCTCAAATCGGTCACGGTGTCAATGGCTAAAGTCATCTGTCTATATGCCATGTCTAAAACCTTAGACTTCCGCCTATTCGCAAACCACTTTTCCATCTAACCACCAAACCCGAAACAAAATATAATCTATAATCAACACTTAAAAGAGTGCCTCAATTCTCAGCAATTCGGGCCTCTCTTCCTTGTCAGAACGCAGTTGGGAGTGATTTAACGTTCATAGAGTTTATTAAGTCTCTTGATACACTATTCTATTGAGCGCCTACCCATGCGGAACTCTACAAATTCGATGGAGCAGTGGAGAGCGTGAAAAGACTCTTAAAACTATTGTACAAAAGTCGTGAAAAAGACTCTTAAAACTATTGTACAGAAGAAAATCAATGTTTCGCGAAGTTTATCCAATTCAGGAACCCTACGTGTTTGCTGCTGTTGTGCGGGACCCCATTACACAGAAAATGCGGTATGAGTTGATTGAGCCAACTCTTCTGCAGGAAGAGGAAGAGGCTCTTAAGGAGATCAAGTCCATCTTAATGCAAGAAGTGGACGTAAGTTTAAAAGATTTGGAAACACGGGAAAAAGCGGAAGATTATTTGAGAAAAAAGGTTGAAGAAATTGTCAAGAATTATCATGTAGATATTGCGAAAGAAGCTGTCAGCAAGCTCATGTATTACATCATACGAGAATTTATTGGTTATAGCAAGATTGACCCTTTAATGAAAGACCATTTAATAGAAGATATTTCTGCAGACGGCGTTAACATTCCGATTTACGTTTGGCATCGCGAATACGAATCCTTACCAACAAACATCGTTTTCAAGAACGCTGAAGAATTGAACTCCTTTATAATTAGACTTGCCTACTTCGCTGGAAGACAGATATCTCTTGCTACACCCATGCTTGACGCAACACTTCCAGACGGAAGCCGTATTCAGTTAACCTACGGAAGTGAAATTACACGTAGAGGTTCAACGTTCACCATCCGTCGGTTTCGTGTAGACCCTCTTACCATCTCAGACCTAATAACCTTCAACACTTTATCCTCAGGGATGGCTGCCTATTTCTGGTACATAATTGAAAACAGAGCATCGGTTCTCGTAGCCGGCGGAGTCGCAGCTGGGAAAACCACCACGCTGAACTGCCTCTCAATGTTTATCAAACCCGAATTCAAGATTGTCAGCGTTGAAGACACGGCAGAAATAAACTTGCCTCATGAAAACTGGATTCCATCGGTTGTGCGTGTTGGAGCCGAAGAGAAAGGAGCAGGCACCATTACGCTTTTTGACTTGTTGAGGGCAGCGGTAAGGCAGAGACCCGATTTTATCATTGTTGGCGAGGTTCGTGGAAAAGAGGCTTACACATTATTTCAAGCAATGGCTACAGGACATCTAGGTTTGGGCACAATGCACGCAGAGTCTGCAGAAGCTGTGCAGCAGCGTCTAGAGTCTGAGCCGATGAACATTCCGAGACAGATGCTTACCCTGATTGACGACATAGTTGTTCAGTCAAGGGTCGAAGTGCATGGAAAACCAACTAGAAGGATTACGACGGTAACCGAAGTAGCTGGCTTAAACCCTAAAACAAAACATATTCGAACTCACGAAGTTTACAGATGGAACGCCAAAACTGACTCTTTCTCCTGTTCTGAGCGCAGTCTCCTTTTGGAAAAAATCATGGAAAGAAAAGGACTCAATGAGAGGGACATCCAAAAAGAGCTTCAACAACGAAAGACAGTTTTGGAATGGATGGCGAAAAACAACATTCGCAGATATACGGACGTATCCGATGTTATTCGAGAGTACTATGCTGATCCTGTTCGAATGTTCCGCAAAGCGAGGTTGCAAACAAAATGACAACAAACAAGTTTAAAGAAATCCCAAANAGAGTTNANGAAAGCCTCGAGAAAATGAAGGGNCTCANTNCTCTAATTCATAACCGTTTANCCAACNGGAGCAAAAGCGTTGACAAAGAGCANACTAGTCCTTGGCTTTTCGCCTATCGGTTCCTTGGAGAAAGGACCGCCATGTTTCTGCCTTTATTTAAGGATGCAGATGCGAACCTGCAAAAGTCTGGAATGAAAGTAAATTTCAAAGCTTATGTAAGCCTAGCGGTTTTGACCACAGCAACTCTTTCGGCAGTTGCCTTGTTTCTGATTCCCCTCAGTCTGTTTTTTGTTTTCAAGCTTTCTACGGCGTCTTCTATCCTCTTTGGGGTTGGGGGAAGCCTATTCATTATGGCTTTAACATTAATTGGCTTCTATACATATCCCATCTTGCGGGCAGACGGCCTAAAGAGAGCCCAAGAAGACTCGCTTCCTTTCATAAGCGGTTACATGANCATACTTGCAGGTGCTGGAGTACCTGTAGCCAACATGTTTCGTTCTCTAGCTCAAGCTGAGGTTTCCTCGGCGATTTCAAGCGAAGCCCGAACAATCGTTCGAGACATAGAGCTTTTCGGGATGGATGTGCTCTCCGCATTAGAGGCAGCTTCAAAACGAACTCCCTCAGGCGGATTTAAAGAGTTGCTTGAAGGCTTGATTGCTACCGTGCATTCTGGCGGGAACATGGAGAAGTATCTTGCTCAGCGGTCTAAGCATTCTATGGGACTCCAAAAAATTGCTTTACGTCGTTTTGCTGATACGCTCGGAGTTCTCGCTGAGTTTTACGTTGTGTTGTTGGTTGCTGGTCCTTTGATTCTTGTAGTTATGCTTGGTGTAATGGCTATGCTCGGCGGTGGCGGTCAAGGATTGCTAGATCCAAGATTACTGCTTTATCTTCTAACTTATCTCGGCATACCATTAGGATCTATTATCTTCTTAATATTGCTCGATGTAATTTCTCCAGGGCAGTAAAAATGCCAAAAGTTGAGGTTTGGGAGAAGAAAGTTGCGTGGTTGTGTCCGTTTCTCTAGCCGTAATTGTGATTATGACAGCTTCTTTGACACTTTCAGGTAGTCCTCTATTTGACGAGTATATACTGCTCGCCGTGGTCATTGCAATCTTTCCCTCAGCTGTATTAGATTATATTGATTACCGTTGGAAAAAATCAGTAGACGAACACTTGCCTGACCTGTTCCAAAGCATCGTTCAAGCTCAAGAATCTGGAATAGCGCTTCCAAAAGCCATTGAGGACGCGTCTAAGAGGCGTTATGGAGCCTTAACTGTAGAGTTGAAAAAGATGGCTTCGCAAATGTCTTGGGGCATGTCTTTCGAAGAGACTTTGCGGTCTTTTACGGAACGAGTAGATACAAAGTTGACGCGGCAAGCAGTTCCTTTAATTATCGAGGCTAGTCATTCTGGAGGAAGAGTTGAGAGAATTTTTGAACCTTTAGGACGGTTTGTTGAATCAACTTTAATGGCTAAAAGGGAACGTCGTGCGCAGACAAGACCGTACGTTGCAATTGTCTACGTTGCCTTCTCAGTTTTTCTGTTCACCATTATTATGCTCTTCAAAACTTTCTTCATTCAAATGGGCGAGCTTTCAGTGATTGAGCTGGCTCTTTTGCCATCAGAAGAAACGAGGAGACTATACTTCCACATGAGCTTTCTACAAGCTTTGTTTGGAGGACTTGTAGCTGGAAAAATGGGTGAAGGAACCATGAGTGCTGGTTTAAAGCATAGCGTAATTCTTCTTGTGGTGGGTTATCTCTCTCTGAAATTCTTGATGTAAGGGTGATAGCCATGAAAAGGTTTTTGAAAAATGTGAAGGCGATAACCCCTGTTTTAAGCAATGTTTTGTTAATGCTGATTGCCGTAGCGGGTATGTCCATTGCTATAGCGGCGTCATATGTTATCACGGGAAATCTTCACGATACTATGGGCGAACGATTCATCGTTGAAGATGCCTGGTTTACAACGGATGAAATTGCGATCTACCTTCGTAATACAGGCAAGGTATCTATCAGTGTTGCCGCTGTCTATGTTAATCATACTTCGCGGTCTTTTACAGCTCTTAGGATTGAAAAGGAGGGACATGGCTGGTTGAACATAACCTATGCTTGGAGGGCAAACACAGTTCATCACATAAATATCGTATCAAGTAGAGGAACACAAATTGTGGACTATTATAGATCGCCGACTTAAACAGGATAAACGTGGCGCTAGCACTATTGTAGCAGTAGCGCTAAGCCTAGTAATCATAGTTGTCATAGTATCTAACGTTGTTCTGTGGAGCTATGAAATGAACCAATTAGACTGGGAGAAAATGAACGAAGACATAACCATAACTGATGTTTCAAGGATTACAAATTCTTCTTGGTTCGTAGCTCAAAGCGAATACATGGTAAACGAAGGTAGTCACATAAACGGCACCTATGAAGACACAGAATCCGCTGAGGAGGGCTTATGGGAAACGTTCAAGGAAAGACAACCGCCTGTGAGACTTGACTTCAATGGCACCTTCATAATAGATTCATCTACCTGGTCTCTAACCTATATCCAAACCATCGAAATACAACTAAGGTATAGGGCTAGTGACTCCGGAGAAAGGTGGTATTTTAAAGCCTACAACTGGGCAACAGAAAGGTACAGCGATGATGGTTTCAATTCTACAGTCGGCCACATGCCGACAACAGAGTGGCGCTATTATGCTGTAAATCTTACAGACCAGTGGCGCAGTTATGTGAGAGATGACGGCACAATATACGTGAAGTTTCATGATGAAAGCCCCGACCTCCCGCCAAATCGAACATCCATTGATATCGACTTCCTTGGCATGAGGGCAGTAATAGATGGAACGTGTTTCACATTTAGAAACGAAGGTTCAGTAACGTTACACATGGTTTCCTTGTGGATTATTAATTCTACCTTGCATCAGCGTTATGATATAGATTTAATTGTGAACTCTGCAGAGACATATTCATACATTCGCGCTGACATCAGCTTGACTAGCGGTTCTTATGCAGTTAAGGTTGTAACTGAAAGAGGAAACAAGGCAGTTTATCCGGTGGAAGTTTGACTTATAGTAGCTTCTAAGGCTTTGATTGCAACGTTTTGGTCTTCCGCTTCAATCAATTTGACTTTGTAAAGCTCAGCAAGCTTCCTGCCGTTATCGCTCATCTTTGGAATAGCGATTAAGTATGCCTTGTGCGGATTAACATCGAAAACCTTGGCAAACATGGAAATAATTGATTGCTCTGAAACAGCGTCCCCTGTAGGAGAAGAGGCGATGTCGATTACCACTATTTTTTTAGCACTCTCATCGCTGGAGGCTATGATGTCGAAAATATGACTTGCTCCAGACTTGCCTTTTAGAAAGCCAGGGCTTTCTACATGGAAGCCGCGGTTTTGGAGAAACTCTCTTACTGGAGCAACCAACATGTAGTGAATCCCAGCTTCTTTCATCACAGCCTCATTCAGACTGTATGAGTATATGTTTTGATAATTGGCGTCTTCAAACATGAAGTTTATATTGCATCCGCGACAGAAGTGGGATGGAACTGGAATGTCAAAACTTTTGCCACACTCGTTACAGTTGCACCAGACTCCGGCCTTTCTGTAGTTTACGTCTGGCTTTGTTAATTCTGCTCCGCATTTTGGGCATACAAGTTTGTCTATTTTCTCGAAGTGTTCTTCAGTATCGATGTATCCGCACGAAACGTGTTCGATTAGTAGGCTCTTTTTGATGTCAAAGGTTCTGCAGTAGGGGCAGCGATATCTTGTGGAGATGTTGACTGAATTACAGTCTGGGCAATTTATAATCTTGTCATAGAGTTCCCTTTTAAGAAAGCCCATTTCATATAGGCGATTTAAAAACTCTTCTGTGGAGGCTGAGTCGCCTATTATGGCTTCTACTTGTGGATATCTGTATCCATGTTTCGGGTCGTAAACAGGGTTTAACTTGGCAAGCTCTCCGCTCAAAAACTTGTTAAGAAACAATCGAAAGCGGGAGTCACGGTAGATTTCAGACCGCTCTTCCTTTGAAGCTTCCAACATTTTCTATCGAACAACCCAAGACTTAAGAGAGCTTCCCTTAGACCTACTCAATTTGTATATGTAGGCTTTGATCCGTTGATTATTCCTCCCCTTATAATTATTCAAGCTGTGATTATGCAATGGAGCTTATCCTCCTCTTCATCGTAAGAGAAGCTCGCACATTTCAACTGCTTGCTAAAGTACTTGAATAGTACACCCGCCCAGAAAGAACCTATTAAATATTTCGACGAACCTTGTAAAGTTTTGACTGGTGGGTTTTTCACCGTAACCTCTATTTTTGGAGGATTATCGTTAATGATTTCTAGGCTGGTTACTCCCCATCCAGTTTGAGGTTGTATGTCGACCATTTCGGTTAACAGTTCTTCTTTGCTTTTGTTTGGACTGTTCGTCGTCATTGCTTCGAAGAGTTGAAGACCTTGCTCAAAAGCCATGCAATCGATGATAACTTTTCCGCCTGTGCCGAACATTTTATCTATTTTCTCGCAAACTGGAAGAAGATTTCTCGAAGCAATTCTGGTGCCGAAGAGCCGTATCTCTCCTTTTTCAAAGTCGAATTTGACGTTTGAATTCTTTTTCTCACCGATTTTTTTGTATTCGATTTCCATTTCTTCACTCACCTAAATGTCAAAAACGATGTTGACAAGCATTATGGAATGAACTGCGCTAATCGTGTATGACAGTTTCATAGTGGCTTCTAACTTTTTGAGCGTATATTAGATTTATGAATTAGCGATAAGGCTTGTTTTACAACTTGCACATTATCGTGGGATTTCTGGATGCCAGAAGTCTACAATTAAAAGTTTAGAGGGGTCTGTCCGTCATGAGCTCCTCATACCCGCATAAAGGTCGGTCTGGGACGGCGTCATCATCCCCAAACAAACAATGCGTTAACTCCTACTAATAGGAGTTTCGAGTCCATAAGCAGGCTGTTCATCGGTTTTTTCCTCAAAATAAAATTTTTTGCTTGCAACGCAAATCAGATGGCTTTTCATTATGTTAATTCTGCGGAAGCAGTCTTTTTGCGAAGTGCCTTGAGGGTTCCAGAAACTCGCAATACGTGAATAGTAACTGGTTTCTCGCAGATTTCTCTTATAGAAGCAACAGAAGCCTTAACCTTTGGAAGCGCCCTACGTGAACAGCGCAAAATGAAATAACCCTTCTGTTTGTAATCATGAATGAAAGTAAGTTCAGATTGACTAGCTCCGTACTCTCCAAAAAGCTGCGTTAAAGCATTCCAAACCGCATCCAACACTTCTTTTCCTTGAATAGGCTCCTTGCTTTCTGCTTTAACAGCCAAGTAACGCCTTTTCACCCGGTGAGACAGCAATCCCGCCTCCTAACAACACGTACACCTGAAGCCACATAAGCCGGACTTAACTTCTGCCTATTCCTCACGACAATCCCTAAGGGCGTTTCTGACAAGGCCTCCAAGGCAAGAGGTAAATCCAAACCAAAAAGCATACCTAAAGAAGCAAAACCTTGAGGCTTCCGCAAAAATCGCATGTCAGTTGCTCCACTAGACAATACAATAGGTACCTTCAAGCTCTTAGCTATGGCTACTTCTCTCCGAAGAACCGAAAGAAGACGAATTCTCGCAAATCCTCGTAGTAAAATAAGAGGTTGCATGTCTATCTCTAAAGAAGCCAACGCGGTAGATGCCAACTTCGCCTCAGCGCGGTCAAAAAAAGATTTCGGATATTCTGCAACTGGAAATGAAAGAAGGTCAACTCGCCTGTCTTTAGCTGCTTGCCTAGCCACTACTTTGGAAGTACAAAAAACATTTACTATTTCAAACCTACGCCTAAGCCTACGTAGACTTGAGAGAAGTTCACGTCTACTTCGAGGTGCAATGTCAACTCTCGTAGCCAATTCAACACCGTTATCATGACATACCTTCCGAACTTGATTTGCTTCATCAACGCTGGTCTTTGATGGAAAAGAAAATCCAACCATTTGAAAACCAAGCTCAGCGGACTTGTTAATCATATTCTTTACTCGCTCAAAATCTTCCAACGAAGGCTTTAGGTGCAAATCTGCAAATTTTCTCATGGTAATATCCCAAGTTCCTGACAGACTTGAACAACATCCTCAAGCTTACTTTTCTTGAAACGTATGCGCACACGAATGGGGTCAGCTGTGCAAAGCTTGAAATTTCCTTGAAACGCAGATTGCTTGTCAAGACGAAGGTAAAGACTGCCTTTCTCTACAGACCGATCGATTTCTTCAAGCAAATCTTGCTTGTCCCCTATAGGCAGCTTAGAAGACAGGTTTTCAACAAACGCCTGAACAAATTCCTTATCTTTTATTCTCGTTTCGAAAAAGATTATTGGATTTCTATGATGCCCATACAAGTTCTGCCTTCTAAAAGTTAAACTATCCCAATATTTTGTGGGAAAAAGATTCTGCACAGCCCGCATAACCTTATTTTCATCTTCGGTTGCATGGGCAAACAAGCTGACATCAACGAATGCGATGGAGGAGCGAGACAAATGCGTCACACCAGATTCACTCATTTCCAACTACTGTTATTAAAATATGTCCCAGAACTGTTCAAGTCTTTCAGAGAAACCGTAAGATTATTAAACCAACCAGCTTTAATTGCTTGCAACCAAAGTGGAGAATTAAAGCCTAGAGATGATTCCAAAAGAGTTCTTCATAACAAGCGGCAAAGCAATAAGCCCAGTTTCAGAACTAAACGCTTTCGACTTAGCCCTAAGAAAGGCAGGAATAGGTCAATGCAACCTCGTCCCAGTAAGCTCCATACTCCCACCAAAATGCAAAAACAGAAAATGGAGAAAGATACCAGCTGGCTCAATCACGCACGCAGTAATAGCCCGAATGGACGGAGGTGAAGGAACAACGATCGGCGCTGGAATCGCATGGGCGTGGGAATCAGGGAGAGAATATGGTCTCGTAGCAGAAGCCCACGGCTATATGGACGCAAGGGCTTTGAAAGAGACCCTTCAATGGAAAGTCAAGGAAATGGCAAAAATAAGGGGTATCAAAATAGACAAAATTAACTATAGAATGGAAGTCTTAAGGGTGCCAATGGACAACTACGGCTGTGTCATATCTGTCCTAGTCTACGTGCCATGAAACTTTGCGTCACTGTTTTTCTTTTCGCTTCTTAGCCGCACCACGGCTTGGTCTGACCTTCTCTGAACCTCGCCCTTTGTCGTGAAGGCCACGCATTTTCTTTCCAGCGCTTGTAAGTCCGCGAAAAACACGTCCACGATGAACACGGTCGCAAACCCATTTTATGTTCTTGTCCGATTGAATAACGGGATGATGAGGGTCAACCATGATAATTTCATACCACTTGTGGCGTCCGTCTTCCCAAACCCAATAAGAATTCAAGACCTCTAAATTCGGAAACTTTCTAGCAGCACGTTCCTCTGATACAAGCCTCAGGCTTTTCGCCAGCTTAGTTTTGGTCACACCCATACGCTTGGGTCTACGACCAGCCTTAGGTCGAGATCTCTTTAGCCAGCCTCTTCGAACACGAACACGAACAATAACAAATCCTTGCTTGGCTTTGTATCCAAGTTTTCGCGCACGGTCCAAGCGAGTTGGCCGTTCAACTCTAACAATGGTTGATTGCTGCCGCCATTCAATAGCTCTCTGCTTCATAATCTCCTTTACAAAAGAGGCTTCAGGCCTTTTCCAAGCCTCAGCCATGTACTTGTAAGCCATTATCTAATTCTCCTATGTTTACGGTTCAACCTTTGAGGTTACATTCCAACGGATCCGTGTCAGCCAGTAGCTTCTAGCTAAGAAAACATAACGACTAATAAGCTTTTTCAAAACTTGGAGTCTAATAAACTGAAACATTAGCTACTCATTTTTCTACCAGTCTGGCTTTTTCAACAAGCAAATATCCGCTGTGATTTTCCCATATCTTCTCTGTTTGAATCAGCTGAATTCGTTTCCTGAAGAATGGAGCGTCAAGGACCAGAGTCTCATATTCTCCTCCTTCGCCTACCACAGAGATTTGGTATTTCTTGCAAAGTTTGATGAGTTCACTGATTGACTCCCAATTGATTTTTCTTCCCAGCCACGTAACATCGAAGCCGTAGGCGTAAACTCCAACGATGAGAACTTCAAAATTCAAATCTACCATTTCCGCAAGCAGTTTTCGAGGTTTTTCATGCCAGAGAGGAGCAAATGACTCTAGGTCTAGTTCTTGGCAGATTTTATCGATACGTTTTTTTTGGTACTGAGACATTATGGCGCCTGTTACAACTCCGTCTACTTGGAGGTTGGCAAGCAACCGTTTAAGGTCCTCTAGCTCAGTTTCCTTGACCCCAGAAGTTTCACCCTTGACTAAAGGAATACCTACAGCTTCAGCGAAGAAGTCGGCTAGGTGAATGTTAGGATAGTGAAACATCCAGCTGTCGGGGCGCTGAGGTATCATGGTTACTAGATATTTTACTTCAAAACCTTGTTTTAAAGTTCGATACAAAGCCAGAGCGGAATCCTTTCCACCTGTGACTAAAGCCGCAATCTGCAATTTTGCAACGCAACCAAGCTAGCATTGCATGTTTAGGCTAATAAGTTATGGTGACAAATCGCTTCTCGCTTAGCCAATGCTTTTGGAAGTATTCTTCACAGCGTTGCCGAGCTTTTTCTACAGGTAAGTCCAGCAAAGGAACAGTTATTGTTCCCCAATCGCATTCAACTTCTTTAGCGTTTATTTTTGAGGCAAAGATGTCGCTGGGATAAACAAAGCTTGGACCCGCCAAGTTTTTCTGATTAAGAATTAATGCGGCGAACCAGCAGGAAATCTTATACCCTTTGGTTAATGAAATTGCGATGCTTTCCAACTTCTGCTTTGTAAATCCAGAGTTTACAATGTCATCGATGATAATGAGACTTTCACAATGATTCAGTTGTTCTTGGAGGTAAGATTTCCATTTTAAACTCGGCAAATAGGAGTTAACGTGATGTTGGAGTTGAAGTGGGCGATGAGCAACTATTGGAACAAGATTTCCTATCGTATGGTTAATTCTTGCTATGCTATAGGCAACTGGAAGTCCCTTTAGCACAACTCCAAAAATCAAAGTTTTGCTGATGTCAAGTTTTCCCAAGATTTTATCATTTAACTTTTTAACTAGAGTATTAGCTGCAATCTTCTTTTTCATTCACCCGCAAGCCCAAGCCCTATGACGCTTATCGTGTTATTATCCTTTTCTCGCGAGCCTTTTGAAGGCTATTCCTTCCTAGATAGAAGCCTGTTTGCAGTAGTTATCAACTCGTGTGTCTTTTTCTTCCATTCTTCGAAGCCTTCTGGCGAAGTCGGATAGCTTTTGTATAGCGCTTTGAGTTCTCTCATAAGCTTAGCTGCGTTTCTCAATCGTTTAAGAAATGAAAGCTTACCTAATCCTTTTAGGGTTCTTCGGGCAGCTTCAGTGACATTGAGGCGCACGTCTTCTCCCATGCTGGCTTTTAAAATGTCTCCCTCTGTTATTAGCTGATACTTCATTCCATAGTCTATTTCTTCGTCGCTTACTCCTTGAAGCAGAAAAAGCCGGAAAATATCAAGTCCAGCTTGTTTGACACCATAAGATTGTATATACCTAACATTATACTGCCATAAGTCNTNTATGGTTACATTTCCCTTCTCTAAAGCTTCANCNATGGTTTCTCCAGCAAACATTCCGCCCATCATGGAAGGNCCCATTCCACCTCCGTGAATCGGGTTAACTTGGCATGCAGAGTCGCCNACCATGATTATGCCGTTTCCAACCATGCAGTCTAGTGGTCTCCGAGTTGGAACATACCATGTGCCTCCNNTGANGACTGTTGACTCCCTAAACAATGGTTTGGATAAAACCTTTCTGTAGAGCTGGTTTTTTGGTTTTGGGAAATCTTTTGTCATGCGTACGCCGAGGCCGACGTTGGTTTTGGTTTCGCCTTCTGGAAAAATCCAGTAGTAGCCTCCTGGCGCGGTGTTTTGGTCTAAGTAGATTTCGCAGAAGTCTGGGCCTGTTATGTGTTCCTTTAATTGCCGGATTTCTCTATAGCATGCTGCCACATCTTCATTGTTGACTTCAATGTCGACTCCAATTCCTGGAGGAAGCTTCTTCCTTAAAACGGCCGAAAAACCGCTTGCATCTACCACAACCTTGCTTTGGATCTGTATCTTGGTTTCTGTTTTGATGTCTCGCGCTGAAACTCCTACAACGGCGTTGTCTTTTAAAATCGGCTCTACAACTTGAGTTGAGTCGAATAATGCTGCTCCTGCATCCACCGCAATTTTAAGCAGTCTCTGTCCAAAAAGGAGACGGTTAACAATGAACCCGTAGAGTCCTTCACTCTCAACTTGGAACACGGTTTCCATATCTGGTGAATAAATTTTGACTCCTGCAATTTCTGACTGCAACTCATTTCCAGATGGATATTTCAGTCCAAGTGTATCAAAATGATGTTTTCCAATGGCGTTTCCGCAAATCTTCTCGCCGATTTTCTCCGTGGCTTTTCTATCGATTAAGCCTACTTCTAAGCCAGCTTTAGCCGCTGTTTTCGCTGTCATGCAACCCGCTGTTCCTGCGCCGGCCACAATCACGTCAAACTTTTTCAAGGGGTTCTTCTCCTTGGGTTGTTTTGATGTATTTTGTATACCTTGTTGTATATGTAAACCTTTATAAATTATGAAGTAAGTTCCTCCACACTAGGTGTGGGTGAGTGGGTTCACAGCTAACGTTAAGTGATGAACTTCGCAAACTTGTGAAGACACGGATGGAACACACCCTTGAAGGAATAGAAGACACGCTTCGACGCATACTAGAAAATCAAGAGATGAGCTTGAAAGATCTGAAGGAAGCTATACAAAGCCTTGAGGAAAGCTTCAATCTGTTATCCAAAAAATGGAATCTCGAAATACTCTATATTCTATTCCTTAAAACCACGATTGGTTTCAGTGGACTAAAGAAAATTCTTGGCGTGAACTCCCGCACATTATCAGACAAGTTAAAAAGTCTAAAACAGCACCGGTACATCGAAAGAGCGGTGGAACAAGGACCTCCCTTAAGAGTGAACTATTCCCTTACACAGACAGGAAGGAACACGGTACTGCTTGCATTACCCTTGTTATATTATTCAAGCAGTTTGACTTCCATTCAAACCTCATCTAAAATATAATCACAGTTAGGTCAACTTCGCGCGGGCATAATAAGTTGTTCTTTCACGCGTTAAGATTCAAAAAGACTAGGGATATTATGATTGCTGTGGTGACGAAAGGACCAAGGTTTTGTTGTTTCAGCGAAATTTCTTTGAATAGTGTTATGTTGGGGGTGTGAGGTGATTGCTGTTTATGTTGTTGTGGATGTTGGTAGATTTTGCGAACTATTCAAGATAAAAACTGTTTCTCTGGATCCGCTTGACACATGCGCATGTAGTCTTGGATCATACTTGCATGCTTAAATGCAAGTCTTCTTGGGATTTCTTTAAGGTCGAATGGCCTAATTTTTTCAATCTCCATTTCCTGTCTCTTAATTTCTCCACCGACAGGTTTTACAAGAAAACAGGCGGGTTCGTATTCATATTCTATTCCATCTTGAACCCCACTCTCACAGTATTCACCTATCTTTCTCACTATCCTAACATCCAGTCCTGTTTCTTCTTTCACCTCTCGCACCGCAGCTTGTTCAACAGTTTCTCCAACATCAACTCTTCCACCCGGCAAAGCCCAACAGCCTTTAAAGGGCACAGTGGCTCTCTTAACTAACAAGATTTTACTGTTGGGAAATTCTATTATTGCAGTTACAGTTCTCCCTTTAAAACCCATTCATTCCTACCTCTGTATTGGGAGCTTTAGCGAGTGGGACAATGATCTCACCATTGAAGAAGGGAACAATCTGAAAGATATTTAATTGACAGCAAAACTTCACATCTCCCTTAAACCCTATGCTTTTAAGGTGTCTCGCATGGTATCCAGACTGAATAACCGTATCTAATGATTTGTGTGCTCGCTGAAAAGCTAACAATGCCGCCAAAACAGCATCCGAGTGTTGAACATTATCAACTGGGAAATCTCGTGCTATAGCTCCAACACAAATAAAATCTTCCAAAGAAAAGTGACCAACTGTTCCTACTGATATGAGAGAAATACCGATTTTCTCCCGTTCAGCAATCTCAGAGGCCGCCTTGGCAATAGCATTTGCGTTCAAAAAGGCACCAGTAAACACGTACTTTGCACCTTTGGATGAAATTATGGCTTTTGTGCCACTTGTGGTAGTCAAAATTATGCTCTTTTCCTTCACTCTTTGAGAGGAGAATTCAAGTGGAGAATTTCCCAAATCGAATCCTTTCGGTTTGATTCCACTTCTCTCGCCAGCCAGTAACAGCTCTGGACGCTTCAGATGAAGCATACGAGCTTCTCTCACAGTCGTGGTTGGAATCACTCCATCAGCGGCATTCGCCAGAGCCGTAACGATTGTGGAACAACATCTTAAAGCATCAATGACAATGATCACGTCTTTTCTTTGAACAGCCCTGGCGATATCCCTTGCTGTGAATCCTAGGTTTGTTCTAACACTCAAAGGACTTACCTTCTGACGAATTACAATGCTGATGTTAAATTAGAGAAGAGCATTTATATATCACTAGTCGCGCTCACATTTGCGCCCAAAAATTTTCATTCCCGAATCTTTTTGCAATACTCTCATGACTAGATCCTCAAACAAGCGCCAACATACAGATAAAACGGTTTTAAGGAAAAGCTTCAAATTAGAATTTAGCACTATCAAAACTAGCTCTGGATGCTTTCGTGTGGATTTATAGATGCTTACTTATTGTTGAGGGACCCATGTATGAATGCCTCCTACAACAAACTGACCAAGGTGATTGGAAGATTAAAAGACTACAATATCATATCGAGAGAGAAAAGGGACGAACTTGTTGCACAGGCTGAGCAAACTTTAGACAACATCAGATATGGTTGGAAGGCGAGCATAGACAACTTCTGCATGCAACTCGAAACAAACTCCTCACACCTATACGAATTCTGGATAGAGAACTGGTTTGCCGAAAAACGAGATGCGAGGTCACACGGTCGAATCTACGCGGTCCTAGACCCAGATTTCGATAAGGGTAGACCACACGCATTCTACAATCCTGAAACTAAGACAGCCATAGTATACAACACAGAGTATTATGGTCAGTGCAAAAGTTGGGCTCTGGGAATTGTCTGTGACATCGCAGAAGACCAACACGACATCCACAGCATTCACGGAAGCTGCGTGGAAATAGATGGACAGGGAACTGTGTTGATAGCTCCCACGGGAACAGGAAAATCCACCCATAGTTATGCTCTGCTAAAGATGAAGGGTGCCAGAATACATAGCGACGACTGGCTATACGTGAGATTCATCCGAAGAGCCAGCGCAGAAATCAGCGAGAGAAAGTTCTACCTGCGAACAAATATAGTTCGAGTCTTTCCAGAGATAAGGTCGCTTCTTGACAAGTGTAAACTGGAAAACGTCAGAGATCTCAGTCAAAAGGAAATAGGCCAGTTGAGAAAGGCAGAGATTACAGAAGACGATCTGCGGAAAATGATCAATGACCCTTTTATTGCCCACGAGTACAGTCGCGCTATGTTAGACCCTCGCTGGATCGCAGGTCCGTACAAGTTCGTTGACACAACCCGCGTGAATAAGGTGATGCTTCTGGAAAGGGACAGAAACAATCCGGAAATTGTGAGGAAAATGGAGGTAAATGAGGCTGTGGAATACTTGGAAAAACATCCGAAGGAACAGTACCTCAACCCATACCTAATCGTCAGAACCCCAGAGAAGATTGAAGTGAGGAACAATTTCTTCAGAAGACTGTTCCAATTTGCGCCTCCATACTTAGTCAACACGTATGAACCAGTGGACAAGGTACAGCAAGCCATAAGAGATATAATAAAGTAGAGACAGAAGTGCCACAAAACTGCGAAGATTTCTGAATCTGAAGTAAGAAGCAAACACTATACTTGCCTTTCCTTCTGCATAGCAGATATTCTTTTTTCTCTACGCAAATCAAATGTTATATCCGTTGTTTCTTTCTCTGTTTCAAAGACCATACATGTCAAAGTTTTCGCTATTCCCTTCACGGTTCTTAGTCTGTCAATGATAAAATTTCCAATGGCTTCGACATCTTTTTCCCTCACTTTAATCAGAATGTCCCAGTCTCCTGTGATGATGTGAACCTCTTGCACTTCTGAAAACTTTGCAATTTGCCGAACGATCTCTCTTTGCGACAATAGTTCTTCTCCTTTCAGCCTATAAGAGAATGACACTAGGACAAACGCTGTTGTTCCTTTATGCAGTTTCCTAGCGTCCAAAATCGCCTTGTAGTCTTTGATTATTCCTAGCTTTTCCATTCGTTTTATTTTAGCAAAGACCGTTGTAACTGGCGAGCCTATTCTTCCTGCAATTTCCTTTGCTGTCATTCTACAATTTTCTTGAAGCAAAGCAAGTATCTTAAGGTCTTTCTCGATTAATTTTGGTTGCATAACTGTAAATATTACAACATTAAGCATAAAAATGTTATCTTTTTTGAATTTCTTACGGAGATTTCTGTAAAAAACTTATAATGTAGA
>JGI2172J19969_10000391_pt1 | contig 18627 bp, 16 predicted proteins | sample DeeMarSWOR230_32_FD_19969 | JGI IMG/M metagenome (IMG submission 19969)
AAAACCTCTAGCCCATTTAGGAAATCTTTTCTTGAACCAGAGAAGACCAATAACTCCACCAATTCCATAACCATTATCGATAACCTCAGTTAAGGGTATACCAGCATATAGAGGTTGATCCCACCTCTCGTCGGTAATTGTACTAATGAAATGGGTTGGCGCCCTTATTTTACCCTCAGCCAGAGCCATACCGAAATCCATAGGCACTGCCCGCGGCTCTCTATCAGGCTTTGGCTTAACTTTACCCGCTTTCACTAGTTTGCCAAAAGTTTCTTTTATTTTTTCACCAAGATCATCGAAAGAATCTGGAACGATGGCACCTGCTTCTTTCAAAGCCTTATTCTTTGCATCAGCCGTTTCCAAATCCGTTCTTGCTTTTGCCCCAGCATGACCAAACTGTACACCAGTTGGAAACATTTTGGAGCATGTTCCTATACACCATGCCACCAGAGGCTTTGTGATTTCTCTCTTTTTTAGCGCATCTACAACATCATATTCATCTTTGCCTCCAACCTCGCCGAGGAGAACGATCATAGCTACATCTGGATCCTTTTCATACCTCATTATATGATCCTTGAAAGTACTGCCTGGATAAAGATCTCCACCGATAGCTATTCCCTCATAGACACCATCACTGTTCCGGGAAACAATATTATTTAATTCATTCAGTAAACCTCCTGATTTTGATACAAAGGCAACGCTTCCCGGTCGGTGCAAGCGAGATGCTACTATGTTATCAATCATGCCACCGGTATTTCCTATTTTGAAAGCTCCTCCCTTGATGGCGCCAACTGTTGCAGGACCAATTATCCACTTTCCTCTCTGTTTTGCAATTGCAATAAGCTCTTTTGTGTATCTTTCGGGAATTCCTTCAGCAATGATCGCAACAGTGCGTATATTATCAATTTCAAAAGCTTCTTTTGTTCTAGGATAAGCTGATCTAAACGACGCGAAATTAATCATCACATCAGCTTGGGGATGATTCTTGGCTGCTTCTTCAATGGTTGTATACATTGGTAGAATAATTTCTCCAGATCCCCAGAAACATTTGTGATATCCGCCTCTTGTTGGATTAACAATTGCAGCAATGCTAGGAGTCTCCCTCCCACACGCATAGTCGAAGTCAAGCATCCTTTGAATAGGCCTTTCCTGATACCCAAAAACGATGGCCTGCGTGTTTTTGTTAAATAATTCGTAATCTTGCATTTTTATCTTTGTCACCCTCTTTTTTCCTTAAGTGCCATTGGAACTATTGACGTCATATGCGCTTCAGGTCCGAATACTTCGATAGGAACGCCGAGGGTCTTACCCAGTTTTCTCATGTTTCTTAATCCTTCTTGATAGTTTGGTCCACCCCTGCGAACGTAAATCTTAACCTTGTTGTCAATGAGTTTTTCCCTGTATTCTTTTAAGGCATTTATTATACCTGTGAAAGTCTTAGCAACATCAGTGAAATTTGCGATACCGCCTCCAATCAGCAGGATTTTTCCTCTCGAATCTTTTTTCCTTGTCATGAGATCAATGATTGTCTTGGTATATTGATACGTCTCATCTGTAGATGGATTACCGCTATATTCTCCATAATTGGCTAGTTCATCTTTAAAACCTAGGTCAAAAATGGTGTCTGTATAGACAACGCTGGCGCCACCGCCGGCTACTATGGTCCAGACTCTGCCTTTTGGGTTCAATACAGTTAGTTTTAAAGAAGCACCGCTTTTTTCATCGATATCCTTAATGAATTTTTCTTCCTTGGTAAGACTTCTTCCAAAAGGCGCTGGAAATTCTATGTCGCCCCACTTCTTCTCACACACAAATTGGGCTGTGTCATCGAGGCGTGCAACCGTATCTACAGGTATAAAGCCTCCCTTGGTTACTATCAGAGGATTTATTTCAAGATAGGCGTAACCAAGGTCAGAGTAAAACTTGAACAACCCTTTGATGAACTTAGTAACCATGTCTTTTTCTTTGTCAGATAGTTCTTTGGGCAGTTTTTCCTTTATTTTAATATCGCCAATGCTGGAGAGGATGGGAACCTGTATAGTCACAACGGTATCCCAAACTTCCTCAATGTCTACCCCTCCATGAGCCGAGAAATGGATAGCATCCCCTTCTCTGTTGGAGGTTATGGCTACGTAATATTCCTTATTCTTATCATGGGGGACAAAGGGTTCGACTAGAAAATGAGATAGTCTATCTGTTACTTTTCCTATTGTAATTTCCTTATTCATTCGCTCCTTTATCCAGTTTCTTGCCTGCTCAAATGTAGCATTAAGAAGTATTAGGTTTTGTTTCCCTCTTTTTCCAAATAATTGATCCGGCTTGACCACTAACTTTTCTTTTTTCAACCAAGGATTTTGTTTGACAAGGTCATCCATAGTTGTTTTCGGATCAATCAACGCTACTTTTCCCTCGTATTTTTCAAGGCCTTTAAAATACCCAGACCAATATTTTGCAATCATTTTCTTTCCATGATATTCACGTATTCCTCTTTGAGCCATTTTTTCCACCTCATGTCAATTCCGTTCAACCATTCTATTTGTTTTTGATATAGGAAAGCATTCCACCAGCAAGGAGAATATTGCGTTGTCTTTCTGATAGTTCATAGTTGACATCAAAGTCTTTTTTCTTTGTAAGGTTTTTTACGATTAACGGTTCATTTTTTGATATCAATTGCCTAATATTGGGAATCTCAATTTTATCTCCAGATTCTATTTCGTCGTAGTCAGATTCTGATTTGAAGGTTAAGGGAATGATTCCAAAATTGATTAAATTTGCTGAATGTATTCTTTCAAAAGATTTCGCGATGACCGCTTTTACTCCCAAAAACATTGGACATAGAGCTGCATGCTCCCGTGAAGAGCCTTGGCCATAGCTTAGTCCTCCTACGATGATGTTGTGTTTTCCTTTATCTCTATATTTCACAGCTCTTTTGTAGAAGGTGTCATCCACTATTTCAAATACGAACTCAGAGTATTTGGGCACGTTAGACCGGTATTTCATCCTACTTCCAGCTGGGATGATATGATCTGTAGTGATTTTGTCTCCTACCTTGATGGTGACAATTCCAAAGATTTTAGCTGGCATTGTAGGATTAGATGGTGGTTCTCCAATGTTTGGACCCCGGTATATCTGAACCTGCTCTGGCGTGTCTGAAGGAGGAACAATCATGCTGTCATCTATATAGAATTTCTCAGGCATCTCTACTTGAGGATAATCCATTCCAAGGTCTCTCGGATCTGTCATTTTCCCTGTAATGACTGCTGCAGCAGCCGTTTCAGGACTTGTTAGATATAGCTTTGCACTTTTTGTTCCAGAACGACCAAGGAAATTCCTGTTGGATGTACGGATTGATACTGCATTTGTTTGAGGCGATTGGCTGTTTCCAATGCAGAATCCGCACATGGGTTCTGTAATTCGCGCTCCGTTAGATAGTAGATCTGCTAATGCTCCTTCCCTAGCAAGGTTCTCAAGTACTTGTTTTGAGCCAGGGGAAATAACGAAGCTAACAGACGGATGGACTTTTTTTCCTTTCAGTATTTTTGTAACAGTCATCAGATCTCTGTAGGAAGAATTTGTGCAGCTCCCAATACATACTTGATTTACTTCCATTCCCTCCAACTCTTTCACTGTCTTGATGTTCCCGGGGCTGTGTGGATAGGCTACAAGTGGAACTATCTCGCTTAGATCAATGTCAATAACCCTATCATATGCAGCATCCTCATCAGCCTTGATTTCAACCCAATCTCTTTCTCTGCCCTGAGCTTTTAGAAACTGTTTTGTAATTTCATCTGATGGAAAAACGGAAGTAGTGACCCCACATTCCGCGCCCATGTTTGTTATGGTTGCTCTTTCAGGAACATAGAGCGTTTTTGCGCCCTCGTCGCCATATTCAAACACGCAACCAACATTACCTTTTGTAGTGAAAACCTCCAAAATCTTTAGAACCACATCTTTTGCAGAAACCCATGGGCTTAGTTTTCCCTTCAAATTTATTTTGATTACTTTTGGGCATGTAAGATAGAAGGGCTCACCTCCCATGGCGACGGCAACATCTAATCCTCCAGCTCCGATACTGATCATCCCTAATCCACCGGCAGTTGGTGTATGGCTGTCGGATCCTAACAGTGTTTTTCCTGGTTTTCCAAACCGTTCAAGGTGAACTTGATGGCAAATCCCGTTTCCCGCTCTCGACAATAAGATGCCATATTTAGCTGCGATTGACTGAAGATAGCGATGGTCATCTGCATTTTCAAACCCCGCTTGGATTGTGTTGTGATCTATGTAACTCACAGAAAGCTCAGTTTTGACCCTTGACATTCCCATTGCCTCAAATTGAAGATAGGCCATGGTTCCAGTTGCATCCTGTGTCAAAGTCTGGTCTATTTTAATAGCTATTTCTTCGCTAGGTTCAAATTTTCCCTCTACCAAGTGTTCTTCCAATATCTTCTGAGTTATACTCTTCCCCATACATATTTTCCTCCTCAGCTTCTTTGTTCAAACTTTTGCAACGTATGTTTTTATCCAGTTTCCCATGAAATACTCTTGGCAAAATATAAAGATTGTCAGCTTTTTTCTATATAAATGTAAATATAAAGGTATAAGAAACAAACGAATGTGCGACGAAGAGGTACGAAGCGTGAGGTTACACGAACAAATGTTAGAGTTCGATTCCTTGGCATGGTTCAAATGAACGCTGCGAGCCGGGCGACAGCCTTTCTAGATGTCAACTACAAACTACGTAAAACAATCATCGTATTTGTATTCACGACACCGTTTACTTGACGAATTTTTTCAAGGCATTCGTCGACTTCCGTGATATTCAAAGCGGATATGATGACAGCGATGTCGTACTGGCCTGTAATTTCGTAAATGGTTTCAACATTAGGATATTTCTTTAAAATTTTTGAAACTTCTGAAGTTGGTAAAGAGGGGTTTACTGAAAGCAGAGTTATTGCTTCCGCGCCTTCCATAAGTCCAATCTTGATCGTGAAACGCCTTATTACCCCAGAATCAACGAGCGCCTTAATTCTCTTCCTAACAGCCCCCTCGGATAAATCAACCTTCTTTCCAATGTTACTATAGGTGGCTCGACCGTTATCCTTAAGAATTTTAATTATCTCCTTGTCAGTCTCGTCCATTTTCCACACTCCGTTTAAATGATTGGTGGAGGAAAAATTTAACGATTTCTGAAAATCAGAAGCGTGTTTGGAACGAATTTCGTATCCAGTCTGCACGCGCGCAAGACGGCTAAAACAACTTTAATTCAACTCGCATTGTCAGAATCAGATATTGTAGGCCGTAAAAAGTTGGGCGAACAAATGTTTTATGGAGAAAAAATAGCTCACAAATAATTTGACCATTTTAGGTCACTATTGCCCAATTTTTTGTTAAATTGACCAAAATCTATATAAGGATTGGGTTGGTCTCCGAATTCATAGAATGACCTGTAGACTATTAAAACTGTAAAGGAAGTGCTGGCAAAATGAGTGAGGAAACAGTCCTTAAAAAAGATGAAAAAATGCAATGCTACGATTGCGATACAGAGTTTGAAATTCCTAAAGACGTTGCGGTGGGCGAAATTTTAACTTGCCACAGCTGTGGACTTGAATTTGAGGTAAAACAAGTCGAAAGCAATTTCATAACACTCGAAGAACTAATAGTTGAATGTGAAGATTGGGGGGAGTAGCGCGCGCATTAGGACAATAAAGTCTACACGCAACGGAACTAAAAAAAAGTTAGCTTAACCGCGCGAATGTTGAATACGAATTCCGTATAATTTATTGGAAATCAGTTAAAATAATGGCTTCCAATTCCGAAATTTTTATAAAGAACATCAATTTCTATAATGAGGTCAACCAAATCAAGAGGTGGAAGTAGTGAAGAATGCTAAATGCCCCGATTGCGACGCGGAGCTTGAGATCCCCGAAGATGTGATGCAAGGGGAAATCCTAAGTTGTCCCAGCTGCGGACTCGAACTCGAAGTGAAGCAGATAAAGGGAGAAACTGTGGAACTTCAAGAACTGGGAATCGAAGGGGAAGACTGGGGAGAATAGCCAAATTTTTCTTTCCTAACATTCACCCCCAGCAAAATGGAGGTTGATTGAGGAAACACTACAAGATTTGAATGATAATTTGAAGATAGGATGTAAGAAAACAGATGAGCATTGGAATTCTGTATGAACGCTCAGAAACCGATGAAATGGGTATAAAACTAACCGCAGAAGAGTTAGGAATAAACCTTGTGTATATCCCCTTTCGTAAGGTTGCCGTTCGCTTAGACAAAGACGGATATAGTGTTAGAAGCAAGGGAAAAAACTATTCCAAGATCATCGAAGCGGTTACGGTGGTATTAAACAGGGCGCAGAGTAAGAATCGTAGATTCCTCGCAGCAAACATACTAGAAGCATTCGGCAAAAATGTGATAAATCCTTCGTCTGTCGAATACGTTTGCTACAGCAAGTTAAGGACCCTACTTCATTTCTGGAAGGGGGGAATCAAAACTCCTCGAACAGTCTATGTTCCATGCGATTCTCATGAACCTAGGGCTGATGGAGGCGAAATCCGTAACGAGGAAGAAATCGCTGATCTAATGCAACAGGAACTCGGCAACGGAAGCATCGTGGTTAAACCGGACGCTGGTACTCATGGAAAAAATGTTAGACTCGCCAGAGAGCGAAACGATCTTTTAACAATTCTGGGAGAAACCGAACCGTCAATAATAAACCCAGTAGGTGTTCTCGCTCAAAAACTTGTTCAAAAATGGTTTTACGACTTGAGAATAATAGTTACCAAAGAAAGTGGGAAGACACCATATTGTTATCCAACAGCCTTAGCAAGGGCTGGATTCAAAGAATTTAGAACAAACACGTTCCTAGGCAACATGGTATTTGACGTTAAATTGCCGCCCCACATTATGAATGTCGCAGTTCAATGCAGTAAAACCATTGGAAAAAACAGTAAGGCCTGGCTTTTAGCCTTCGACGCGATGATCGATATTGGCGAAGACAAAATTTCTGATGACGAATACATCAAGGCAGAATTCGAGAAACTTGAGCACTCATTTGATTCGGTGAAAAAGGTTAAGAGTGATAGAACTAAGAAGAGAAACTTTTCGAGTTGGAACAAGAGACTGGAAAAAGCCTTTCAAAACTACAAAAGCCAAGAAGCGTATGGGAACATTAAGAAAATAATTGAAGAAAGCATGGAAAGAAATAAGCACAACATATTGTTCCATGAAGCAAACGCCTGCCCCGAATTTTGGGAGCAAACTAGACTGGTTGCCGGAATCAATTTGGCGGTGCCTTTACTCAAATGCGCCCAGAGCGTTATCGAATCTGATTACGGAGAGTGAAGAAAAAGTGCGAGTAGGAATCGTCGGCGGCTCAGGATACGTTGGCGGAGAACTCCTACGTCTGCTACTTTCCCATCCGCAAGTAGAAGTCACAACGGTTATTTCCCGCAAAAACGCTGGTGAATATGTTTTCACACTTCATCCAAACCTCAGAGGAGCTACACAGCTAAAATTCCTTCCCTTAGATTTTTCTCACATAGCCAAGAATTGCGACCTAGTGTTCATGGCGACACCCCATGGCAGTTCAGTAAATCTTGTTCCCAAACTGCTCGAAATGGGGCTAAGGGTTATTGACATGAGCGCAGATTTTCGCTTGAAAGATCCTGCTGATTACCCCAAGTGGTATGGATGGGAGCATGCTCATCCAGAATTATTGAAAGAAGCGGTTTATGGTTCAACTGAGCTTCATCGTCAAGAGATAAAGAAGGGCCGCCTGATAGCGTGTCCAGGATGTATGGCAATTGCAACGATTCTCGGATTAGCTCCGATTGTGAAGGCGGACGTTATAGAAAAAGACAGAATTGTGGTTGATGCTAAAATCGGTTCTTCAGGTGCAGGTAGAAATCCTTCTCTTGCATCTCATCACCCGGAAAGGTTCGGAGGGGTGAGACCCTACAAAACGGTGGGGCACAGACATATCGCCGAAATGGAGCAGGAACTTGATTTACTTACAACTGAAACCGTAACAATTTCTTTTTCTCCCCACGCAGTTAACATAGTTCGAGGCATCCTCTCAACCATTCACGTTTTCCTCACAAAAACCTTAGATGTCAAAGAGATTTGGAAAATCTATCGTTCACACTACCAAGGAGAACCATTCATACGCTTCGTGAGATACAAGAAAGGACCATATAGGTTGCCCGACCCCAAAGTTGTAATGGGAACGAACTTCTGTGACATCGGCTTTGAACCAGACCCTCGCGCTAATCGGCTCGTCATATTGTCGGCGGTCGACAACATTATGAAAGGCGCAGCAGGACAAGGAATTCAATGCCTAAACGTCCTTCTGGGCGTTGACGAAAAAACAGGGTTAGAAAACATGGGTTTTCATCCGATGTGATTGCGATGTTAATCGTGGTGAAGGTGGGCGGAAGCATACTAAAAGGGGTCTCATCCGAACTTGTTTCTGACATAAAGAATGTTCTTTCCAAAAACCAGATGGTCATTGTTCATGGAGGAGGAAAAGAGGTCACTGAAATAGCCTCTAAACTAGGCAAGAAACAGGAAATTGTAGTTTCTCCAAACGGTTTCAGCAGCAGATATACAGACAAGGAAACCATTGAAATATTTACAATGGTGATGGCTGGAAAAATCAATAAGCAAATCGTTTCAACCCTCCAAAGCCAAGGCATATCGGTTGTGGGTCTCTCTGGCTTAGATGGTTTACTTGTACGAGCGAAACGGAAAAAGCGGCTGGTTGTTGTTGATGAAGGGGGAAGAAAACGAGTTGTTGACGGAGGCTACACTGGAAAAATAAGCGAGGTCAACGCTCCTTTGTTAAGGCTTCTCATAGAAAACGGTTATGTGCCAGTCATAGCGCCAGTTGCCACAAGCGAAGAGTTTGAACCCCTCAACGTGGATGGAGACCGAACAGCGGCTTACGTTGCTGGAGCCCTCAAAGCTGACCGACTTATCCTCCTTACGGATGTAGAGGGCTTGATTCTAGACGGCAAGTTGGTGTCAAAATTGAGTGTTTCTGAGGTAAAGAAGGTTCTTCCTAAGATTGGACGAGGCATGATTACCAAAGTCTACGCAGCCATGGAAGCCCTCAACCTAGGCGTCGGCGAAGTCTTAATCTCCTCCGGACTCGAGAGGTTACCAATTTCCTCTTCGTTAAAACATGAATGTGGTACCGTGATAAGCCATGAATGAAAAAGAAATCATGAAACTTGAAGAAAAACTAATGGCAAACGTCTACGCCAAAAGACCAATAGTCATCACTAGAGGTAAAGGAGCCTTAGTCTGGGACATCAACGGCAAAGAATACATAGACTGCACCGGCAGCTACGGAGTCTGCATCGTCGGCCATTCCCACCCAAAAGTTGTAGAAGCGGTAAGAAGGCAAGCGGAAACACTCATTTCTTGCCATGCATCATTCTACAACGACGCGCGATCAAAACTTTTGCAAAAAATTACCCAAATAGCCCCAAAGGGTCTCAACAAAATTTTTCTCGCAAACAGCGGCGCCGAAGCTGTTGAATGCGCCATTAAATTAGCCCGCAAATTTTCCGGCAAGCCTGAAATAATCGCCATGATGAGCGCCTTTCACGGAAAAACCATGGGCGCCTTATCCGCAACCTGGGATAGAAAATATCGTGAACCCTTCAAACCCTTAGTTCCAGAGTTTAAGCATGTTCCTCCAGACGATCTCGAAAAAGTGAGAGAAGCCATTACAGAGAAAACCGCAGCCATCCTAGTGGAACCAATTCGAGGAGAAGGTGGAGTTAGAGTTCCACCGGACGATTTTCTCCCAGGCCTTAGAGAAATTTGCGACGAAACTGGAGTTCTTTTAATCTTTGATGAAGTTCAAACAGGGTTTGGTCGTACCGGAAAGATTTTTGCTTGCGAACATTGGAATGTTGTTCCTGACATCCTTTGCCTTGCAAAATCGGTTGCAGGCGGCCTTCCTCTAGGCATAACGATTGCGAAAGAGAACGTTATGTCCTCCCTCAAGGTTGGGGAACATTCAACTACCTTCAGTGGAAGCCCCATCGTCTGCGCGGCTGCATGTGCTGCAATAGATGTTTTGGTTGAGGAAAAGCTTCCAGAACGGGCAGACACGCTGGGAAGATATTTTAAGAAAAAACTGGATGGTCTTCAGGCTAGGCATAAGATTGTGAGGGAGGTTCGTGGGCGGGGGCTTATGATTGGAATGGAACTTCGATTCGACGTTTTGAATATAATTCTCAAATGTATGGATAGGGGAGTCCTTGTTCTTGACGCGGGTAGAAATATTTTGCGATTCTTACCGCCCTTAGTCATCGAAAGGGAACATATTGACAAAGTGATCGATGTTCTTGACACGGTTATGGAGAGAGAGAAAAAATGAGCGACTATGCGGTTAGTCTCCTAACTCAAATGTTGAAGATTTATAGTCCATCGGGTAAGGAAGAGGAGATTTCCAACCTCCTTGCCGAGGAAATGGAGAGTCTAGGTTTTCGTGTTCGTAAAGATGATGTTGGAAACGTAATTGGGGAAATCGGTCAGGGAAAACCAGTCGTTTTATTGTGCGGGCACATGGATACGGTTGAGGGCTACATTCCCGTACGAGTTGAAAATAATAAACTGTATGGCAGGGGGGCTGTCGATGCAAAAGCACCTCTCGCTGCAATGATAGTAGCTGCGTCAACTTTCGTGAAGGAAAGTTTTCCAGGCAAAATTCTTGTAGTTGGGGTGGTTGATGAAGAAGGGGCAGGTACAGGAATTAAGCATTTCATCAATAATGGAATTCAACCAGATTATGCCATATTTGGGGAACCAAGCGGCATTGGAAAAATAGTCTTTGGGTATAAGGGAATCGTGAACTTCAAAATAACATGTGAGACACCCTCAGGACACTCTGCTGCTCCTTGGCTATTTGATAACGCCATTGAAAAAGCAATGGAAATTTGGAGGCAAATCCGAAAACTTCACCTGCGTGAAGAGAAGTTGAAAAGCCGCTTTTACTCTATCACTTCGTGCCTTACTAAAATAAATGGAGGTAACGCTTCTTCAATGATTCCTTCAAAATGCGATATTTATATTCAACTTCGTATTCCGCCCCAGTTTACCCCTGAACAGATCTTTAATGAAGTTGAAAGGAAAGTCGAACGATATCAGGCTACTAATCCGAAAGTTTCTGTGAAAGTAAAATTGGAAAGCGTAACCAGTGCCTTTGAGGCGGATCGAAGGTCGGTTCTTGTTCGAGCCTTAGCTTGGGCTATTAGGAAAACGACGCTTAATTACGCTTCTTTCTCGAGGAAGACGGGAACCGGGGACATGAATGTTCTTGGCAATGCGTTGAGAATACCTGTGGTTACGTATGGACCTGGCGACTCCCGCCTAGACCACACCCCCAACGAACACATTGATCCCGAGGAATATTTAGCCAGCATTCAGGTGTACCGAAAGGCTCTGATGAAGTTGCCTGAACTACTGGAAAAACGGGGAGCAAAGAATTTAGAGATCAAGTGAAGTTTTTGGAAAAAAGGTAGTTTTTGTTCTTTAGGAAAAAATTATTTTTGACCATTTATTCGTGTGCGCGCAAAATTTAAACGCCTTTTGTGCAAGAAGACGTTGAGGAGAAACTGTTTGGAAGCTTGGGAAGCCGCGAAAAACGCGTTGGAACATGTCCTTGAGGCTGTTGCTGGGGAGAGCATCCTCATAGTCTGCGACGACGAGAAAATGGAAGTCGGAGAAGCATTTGCAAACGGATCTTTAGCGCTTGGACTATGGACAAGAATGATGGTTCTTCAAACAATCAAAAAACCGAGAAGTGAAGTTCCAGAGAGGCTTCTTGAGGTTTTTACCCAGCAGCAACCGGATTTGTACGTTAACCTTATGCGGGGAACTCGTGAGGAGACGCCTTTTCGAGTAAAAATTGTAAAGATGGAGACTCGCAACCGCAAGTCACGTTTGGGGCACTGTCCGGGAGTAACGATTGATATGCTTACTGAAGGTGCCTTGGCGCTTACACCTGAAAAACATAAAAGTATGCAGAGTCAGGCAGCAAGGCTCATTCAAGCCTTGAACGGAACAGTAGAAGTGGAGATACGCAATCCTGTTGGAACTAAATTAACATTGAGCACGAAAAATCGGGAGTTTTTTACAGATACAAAGCTAGACTGGAAGTCCATGAAATGGATGAATCTACCTACGGGTGAGGTTATTGTAGCGCCTGTTGAAGATTCTTTGAATGGCAAACTTGTCTGCGACATGGCAATTGGTGGAGTGGGCAAGCTAAAAACAACTTTGGAAGTGGTTGCAAAAAATGGCAGAGCAGAAAGCGTTTTTTCGGAAGACAGCGACAACCTGCGTAAAGTGAAAGACACATTTGAGACAGACGATTGGTCTAACATCGTGGGAGAGTTCGCCTTCGGAATCAACCCCAAAGCAAGGTTTGTAAACGAGTTCCTTGAAGCAGAAAAAATCTTGGGAACGATACACGTGGCTTTTGGAGCAAACACAGACATGCCTGGAGGCAAAAACCCGTCGAAGAATCACATCGACTTACTAATCTCCAAACCCACAGTAAAGGTGACAAAGGAAGATAGAGAAGTTGTTACGATTTTGGAAAAGGGACGCTTTAAAATTTGACAAGCGTAATGTGCATGCATCTTATTTTTTCAAAAACGACTGGATAAGGTTCTCTGTCGAGAATTGGTCGTTGGTGAGGTCACGAAAAGGTAGCTTCTGTCCCCCAAACGATACAGTAGCTTCTTGTCCAAAGATTACGTCTCGAATCTCAATGGGAGATATACCCTTCTCGTGTAGCCTCTGCACTCTTTCGCCTAAACTTTCAAGGTAGAAGATAGTTCGATCCAGCACTGCGGAAGCGTCAGTGACAACATTTCCCGATGCCGGAAACATAATTCTCGGCTTTAGCGCCCTAACCTTCTTTAAGGAAGCAATTGTTTCCCATTGTCTTTCCTCAGGACGCGCAACGTTTGGTTTTTCGGAAGCGTAGAGGTCGCCGGAAAAAAGCCAAGCTTTTTTGGACTCGAATAAGCAGATGTGATCGTCACAATGTCCAGGCGTGTGTACTACTTCAAATTGATGATTTTCTGTATCTATTCTCTCGCCAATTTTCTTTGTCTTGGAGGGGACCGGGTAGCCCCACACCATTTCCTGATATGGAAACAGTTTCGCAGGCTTGTTGATCTTCGGAACAGCCTTCGGATGGGCGAAAATATCGATGCCGAATTTTTTTTGAATCGCCGCGTTACTGCCTATGTGGTCCTCATGGTAGTGGGTGTTGACAACTTTCTGAACCTTTTTATTTTCCAGAAACTGGATTAATTCCTCTGAAACGTGAACCGTTCCGGTATCCACTAGCAAGCCGTCTACTAAGTAACATGCTACCCAGTATAGTGGTTTTCCTCCCATTGTTTGACTCATTTTGATGCAAGTTACTTCCTCGAAGCTGCTGACTTCAAGCATCGCTTCGCCACTCCCTTTAGGATTATTTCTATTAAAATAAAAAGATGGCGTGAAGACTACCGACAGAAGTGGACAAGAAATTATAGAAAGGCAGAACCAACATAAAAACTGGAAATCTTGTGTTCAATAAGTTTGTTCAATGGGACTCTATTCGATACAAGTGTGATAACCGTGGGCATTCAATTTTCCGAGCAACCAAATCCCATAAATAGGCAAATGCTATTCTTGAAAAATAATGAAAAAAGATAATAAAAGAGAAATGAAAGATTTCTTTCCTGTTTTTCTAATGGGTGGTTTTTTTGTACTCATCCATAGTCTGGCTTTGTTGGTAATAAGACCGTTTGAAGATGCTGGCATGGGTGTGTTTGAAAACCCAAATGACCCAATTAATATAGTATTTTTCTTTTTGACGTTGCTACTGCTTACCATTACAATATTGTTGATTGCAAAATTTTGGAAAAAACAATTGATACAGGGCATTTTTCTAGGGGCAACCGGATTTACTGCCTTTTATGTTTTTTATCCTTTGTTGTCTTTTGTAGTTACAGGTGTGTGGTTATTATTCCTCTCTATAACAATCGTAGCTATTCTAGTAATAACTCTTGTCAAGTATCCTGAATGGTATGTAATTGACATATGCGGCATCATAGTAGGAGTAGGTGCTATTGCAATGTTGGGTATTTCATTGAGTATCTTTTTAGTAATTGTTTTGCTTGTCGGATTAGCGATATACGATGCAATATCGGTATACCAAACTAAACATATGATTGATCTCGCAGACACTGTTTTAGATCTTAAATTACCTGTTATATTGGTTATACCAAAAATCAGAAAGTTTTCTCTAATTAAAGAAACGAAGACTTTGAAAGAAAAGCTCAGAGACGAGGAAGAAAGGAGCGCGTTTTTTATGGGATTGGGAGATGTTGTAATGCCTGGAGTTTTAGTTGCGTCCACCCTTCATAATGTTCCTAGTAATGGTCTCCTCATAGCCTTATCTGTAATGCTTGGTACACTTTTTGGTTTCACATTACTTATGACAGCCGTCATTAAAGGAAAACCACAAGCAGGACTGCCATATCTTTGTAGTGGCGCTATATTGGGTTACTTAGTATCGAGCTACATATTATTTGGAGAATTAGTTGGTCTTACTTTTACTATTTAAGAGTACAGTGCGTGCAAGATTCGAGGCGACACAACCTTTCTCCCTTCTAAATCAGATAAGACGTGAAAGTCATAATAAAAGACGACAACCTAATTATAGAGAAACTGAAAGAATCATATTAAAGATTAAAAGAAACGGAGAAGAAGATATGAAAGTTGCTTTCCAAGGTGAAATAGGCGCCTATAGCGAAAGTGCAGTTTACTCTTTTTTCGGTCCTTCAGTTGAAGTGAAGCCCTGCAAAAACCTATCCGACGTTTTTGAAAGCGTGAAAAAACAAGAAACGCTGTATGGAGTGGTTCCCATCGAGAACTCCATAGAGGGAAGCGTAAACCAAACCTATGATTTATTCTTAGAATACGACCTCAAGGTGTGCGGTGAAATAGTTCTGAGGGTCGCCCATTGCCTCATAGCCCATCCAGGAACCCAGCTAAAATCAATTAAAACGGTTTATTCTCATCCACAAGCCTTAGCTCAATGCAGAAAATTCTTAGAAAAACTGGGCTGCAAGTTTATTTCAACATTCGACACCGCAGGCAGCGTAAAAATGATAAAAGAGGAGAAATTGATGAACGCTGGAGCCATTGCCAGTGAAAGAGCGGCAAGAATATACAGCATGAACATTCTCGCCAAAGAAATAGGAGACACCCAAAACAACTACACAAGATTTTTCGTTTTGTCAAAGCAAGATTCACCACATTCTGGCGAGGACAAAACTTCCATAATTTTTTCGGTGAAATCCATTCCAGGAGCTTTATATCATGTTCTCAAAGAATTTTCTGTCAGAAACATAAACTTGACAAAAATCGAATCCAGACCCACCAAACGAACACCTTGGGAATACAACTTCTATCTAGACTTTGAAGGCAATAGAAACGAAGAAAAATGTAGAGAAGCGTTAGAAAGCATTAAGGACAAGACTCTTTTTGTAAAGATCCTTGGATCCTACAAAGCGGCCATCGAAGAATCTAAATTCAACTTTTAACAGCGTCCAACAGCCTGTGCATAACCCTATATGACCGCGCGTAGTCAGGATTTACCTTCCTCAACTTCTTTTTAACAAGTTCCATTTTACTGGCAAACGCTGACCTATTCTTTCGCCTCACCATGCTAAGCCATTCCTCAGATTTCTTCAGAAACAACCCTTCAATTTTCTCTATTTCAGGTAAATTCATTTGAAGACTTCTATAGAATTCTGTTTCTTCAGAAGCAACAGCTTCCGCCAAGGTCAATAACACTTTGTAACTAGCCCCCGCAACTTTCTTTGTTTCAACAAAGTTAGGGTAGTTCAGCAGAGTGTCGCAAACAACTAAGCCGAGAAAGTGAGGAAACCCTAAGACAACTGACATTAGTTCGTCGTGTTTTCTCGGAGACATAATAAACACGTTTGCTCGTTTTTTCTCCAACCAACTTTTGAATTCTGTAGCGAACCGTTTTTCTTTATCATTAATTGGTGTAAGAACGAAATTCTGATTTTCAATGCTTTTTACGCCGGGACCAAATACGGGATGAGCCCCCAACGTTACGCCAGTCTTTATATATTCATGCATTATTTTAACAGGGTTCTCTTTGATTGAACAAATGTCCATAACAACTTGATCTGGGCGTACGTGAGAATGAATCTCTTTTACAACGGCTTCAAAATTCTCTATGGGCACACATATTAAAACTCTGTCAGCATTTTTAACCGCGTTTACGTTATCAGAAATTTCAACCCCAAATTCATCTCTTATTTTTAATAGTTTTTCTTTACTTCTGCTCGAAAGTATTACAGAATCACCTTCCTCTAAGAAGAATTTTGTGAACCATCTGCCCATTTTTCCTGCGCCTATAATCGCCGTTTTCATTGTAGTGCCTCACAAATTTTCTTTAACCCTAATTCAATTTCTTCCTCTGGCACAGTTAAAGCTATTCTAAAGTATTCCCGGTAATCTCCAAAAGCGGTGCCAGGAGCTATGGCTACTCCGCTGTCAAGTAGATTTAAGGCGAAACTTTCAGAATCTAGGTTGTCGTATTTGGGAAAAACGTAGAGGGGGGCATCTGGTTTGGAAAATTTTATCTTCGTTTTCGAAAGAATGTTGCAAGCCAAATCTGCTCTTTGCCGGTAATCTTCCCTAATTTTATCTGCAATCTCTTGTCTCAATTCCAACGCCTTTAAAGCCGCTTGCTGGACGAAAACTGGTACATTTGTTAACGTTATTTGGTTCAGTTTCATCATTTTTTCAGCTAACTCCTTTTTCACTATGACGTAGCCAATTCTCCATCCCGTCATTGCAAAGGTTTTGGAAAAGCTTTTAACGAGTATGTGGTTATCGTCAAAATCCAAAATGCTCTTCGTCTTCACGAAACTTATGTCAGAATATACTTCATCAGATAGGATGGTGGCTCCTTTGTTGTTTGCTATCTGAACGATTTCTTCAAGCACTTTTTCATCAACGACCTTGCTGGTGGGGTTGTTGGGATTATTCAATATTACGAGCCTTGTTTTCTGATCCATTAGATCTCCAAGTTTTTCAACATCAATTTTCCAGTTTGAATCAATGGCTGTCTTCAAAAATCTTATTTCCGCTCCAAGAGTTTTTGCAGTTAATTCGTAGCTAGTCCAGTGAGGAGTTGGAATAACAACGTTCCCTCCCTTTTCTAGCAACAAAAACATTATAGAGAAAATTGCCCACTTTGACCCTGCAGTGATTACAACGTTATCCGCGGAAACATTGTGAATGCTTGCCAACTCTTCTCTGAGTTCTTTCTCGCCAGCAGAGGAAGAGTATTTCGTCTTTCCTTGTTTCATTGCTTTGAAAGCTGCCTCAATTATTTCGTTTGGCGTTGGCTGATCTGGGTCTCCCATATTAAACTTTATTATCTTTTTTCCTTCATTCTCAAGTTGCATCGTTTTTTCGCTTATTTCGTACAGCATTTTTCCTCAGCCGCCCCTAGAAAGACCTAAAACTGATGAGATATTTGTATCAAGAGATGCTGCTTTAAGTTTTCGTATCGGATTCTTGGGCGCGTGCACTCATAGCTATTATTTCTCGGTAGATGGCTTTAACTTCCTGCGGGTTAAGTCCCAATTCAGATGCCTTCCGCATAACATTGGTGTACACTTCATCTTCTCTTTGATAGTCTCTGATGGGAATTCCACGTTCCGGTTTGATGGCTCCGATGTTTTTACAGATTTCAACCCTTTCCTTCAGAAAATACAGAATTTTTTCGTCAATTTCATCAACCTTTTTCCTTAACGCCAAGATTTTTTCCAAGCTATTTCTGTCCTCCCAAAACTTTTGGTATGAAACCTGCCCGAAGCATGTGGTCAGCTAAAACAATAGCAACCGCAGATTCGATAACTGGAACTGCTTTGGGCACGACGCAAGGGTCATGTCTACCCTTAACTCGAATCAGAGTTTCCCCCATCTTTGACAAATCAACCGTTTTTTGTTCTTTTGAAATCGAGGGCGTTGGTTTAATAGCTACTCTAACCAGAACAGGCATCCCAGAAGAAAGCCCGCCCAAAATACCGCCCGCATTATTTGTCAACGTCACAATTTTTCTGTCTCGTATCACGTATTGATCATTGTTTTCGGAACCTTTCAATTGAGCAGCCTTGAATCCGGCGCCAAACTCAACTCCTTTGACAGCCGGCACATCAAAAAGAATCTTAGCAACATCAGCATCCAAAGAGTCGAAGAGTGGTTCACCGACTCCAACTGGAACATTAGAGGCGATGCATTCAACGACTCCTCCTACGCTATCGCCTTCCTTTTTTGCCTTCAAAATTGTTTCCTCCATTTCCTTTGCGCTCTCCAAATCGGGACATCTAACCGCAGTTTTGTACGTATTCTTACGAACTTCTTTAAGAGTTGGCGCTGTAGGGAGTTTCACTTTACCTATCTCAATCGTATACGCAAGAACTTCAACATCAAAGAGACCTAACAGTTTCTTGGCGATAGCACCAGCCATGACAAAAGACACCGTGATTCTG
>JGI2172J19969_10000392_pt1 | contig 18609 bp, 13 predicted proteins | sample DeeMarSWOR230_32_FD_19969 | JGI IMG/M metagenome (IMG submission 19969)
GCCCATTTTCTTCAAAGTCGCCAGAGTTTCAGCCACGCCTGGAAGTAAGCTCGTGCGTTTTGCAGCTTCTAATTCAAATTTCTCGGCCATTGCTAAGGCTTTTCCATGGATTTCTTCTATTGCCATGTCGGATTTGCCGTCATTTTTCAGGAATATCTCGGCTTTCTTCAGCATCTCGAATATGCTTTCATTTGTTGATAGGATTGAGGCTGGCAACTCTTCTCTTATGAGAAGGCTTCTAACCTCTGCTCTCACAACCTTATAATCTAGGTTGAAGTTAGCAAGAGTTCCGTCAAGGTCAAAGACTACGGCTCTAAGGATCATAGCATCTTTCACTTATGGTTTCGGGACTTGAAGCCTAAAATATCTGGATAGAAATATAGTTTACGGTAAATCGAATAACCATCTTTCCGCGGATTATTGTGGAATGTGCATGAGCTTAGAAGATTACGCAAAGAACACGCTCTGGCCAATACTTGTAGATACAGTTCACGCCTTAGTCATGTACCCAAACCATAAGACCTACACGAGAGAAGTCATTCTCCATGAGAAACCAAACATAAACTCGACTGAACTGGCTGTGAGACTTCGTATACCTTTAGGCGAAGCCTGGGTAATATTACATGAGTTGAAAGAGCAAGCCACATGAACTATCGAAGTTGCTTCAAGACAAGGAAATGTCATTGCACAACATAACGATAGGCTATGTGCGTGCCTGCTGTAGGGCTTTCTCTGATTATCCGCAGTATGTCTCCTGGTTTCGCACCTATGGCTTTCACCGTTGGATCTGAAACTTTAATCTGAAGCAATTGGTATGGCTGAATCTTGTATTGAGCTAGCATTTGCTCTCTTTCTTCCGGCGTCAAGATTTCGTGTTTTGGAACAAGCTTATGCTCAAATAAGTCGAAGGACGGAAATATCTTTGGCAGAAGCTCGATCTTATCTTTCTTCGCTTCCACGCCTGCTGCATGGGTGTATTTCCCACTTGTTATTAATATTCCCTTTTGTATGTTTTTCTCTTTCATGATTTTGTGCAAATTCTTGACTATTGCTATGCCCACTGTGCTCTCTTCTGGGATGCACCAGACTAGGGCTTTCTGTTTCTCCTTGGGAATCTGGACAAGATAGCTGACTGCGTTCTTCGTTTTTTCCTTTTTAACAAGCTTGTATTTCCTAAGCTTAATTATGACATTAGCCTTGAGTTCCTCCAAGCTTTCTTCACTCAAACCATAAACCCCACATAAGGAACAGTCGAAACCTAAATGAAACATTAACCCTTAAACTTTGCGCTTCTGATCGAAAAAGTGAAAAGCAAGAGATACATCTTAGTTGTTTCTAAACATGGGGATGTGTTGAAGTGTTTTCAGAGTTTGGTGAAATCGCTTTAGAATACGCAGCAAAAGAAGGAGTTTCGTATGCGGATATCAGAATAAGCGAAATCCTCAACGAGGTCTTAACGGTGAAGGATGGTGAGCCAGAAGCCGTTAACCTTTTGCAGACGAAGGGTTTCGGCGTTCGAGTGATTGCAGACGGTGCATGGGGTTTCGCAGGTTCAATCGATATCAACAAGGAAGAAATCACAAAAACAGTCCGAAAAGCGGTCAACATCGCGAAGGCAAGCGCCATGTTGAAGAAGAAAGATGCGACTTTGGTCAGAGAAGAAGCTAGAGAAGACCAGTATTCTAGCGGCTTTCAGAAAGATGCGTTCAAAATTCCGGTAGAAGAGAAGTTGGATGTGCTTGTTCAAGCTGGACGAATCCTCAAGAAGCAGTCTCCGCTGATAAAGGCTGCGTACACTTATTATCGCGGATTCAGGGAGAGCAAGCTTTTCATGAGCACTGAAGGCGCAAAAATCAGCCAGAACATAACATGGTGTGGAGGAGGGCTATCAGCCATTGCCGTGAAAAACGGAGAAATGCAAACAAGATCGTACCCAGCCTCTTTCGGAGGCAACAACGCTCAAAGCGGCTACGAATTCTTTGAATCTTTGGCATTGGTTGACCACGCAAAGGAAACTGGACAAGAGCTTTTGAAACTTTTGGGAGCAGAGAAGTGTCCATCAGGAGAAACAGACCTAATTCTAACAGGCGATCAGCTTGCCTTGCAGGTTCACGAAAGTTGCGGACATCCGACAGAACTTGACCGAGCGTTGGGCACAGAAGCCGATTATGCCGGAACAAGTTTTCTCACGCCTGAGAAGCTTGGAAACTTCCGGTATGGTTCCGAAAAAGTGAACTTGGTGGCTGATGCTACTGTTCCGCATGCTCTCGGAACGTTCGGGTACGACGACGAAGGAACAAGAGCCAAGAAAGTATATTTGGTTAAGGAAGGCATGTTTGTGGGATATCAAAGCTCTCGTGAAACTGCAGTTGAGTTGAATCTTGAAGAGAGCAGTGGTGGGATGCGGGCAGACTCGCCTATGGCTTTGCCTCTCATTCGCATGACGAACATCAATTTGCTTGCCGGAGACTGGAAGGCTGAAGACGTTATCGAAGATACGAAAGATGGCGTTCTATTGATGACTAATCGCTCATGGAGCATTGATGACAGACGCGTGAACTTTCAGTTTGGCACAGAAATCGGCTGGAGAATAAAAAACGGGAGCAAAGAAAACATAGTCAAGAATCCAACGTACATGGGGGTTACTCCTCAATTCTGGGGTTCATGTGACGCTGTAAGCAAGGACGACTGGATGATGCACGGTGTGCCAAACTGTGGCAAAGGTGTTCCAGGTCAAGTGATGTATGTTGGACACGGCTGTGGAACTGCAAGATTCCGTAAAGTTCGTGTTGGATTAATGTGAGGTGATAACTGTGGTTACGGAAAGATTGTTAGGAATCGCGGAGAAAACCGTGCAATACGCTATGCGACGGAATGTTGATCAAGCACAAGCTTCAGCATTCCTGCTTGACACGGCGCTAACAAGGTTCGCAAACTCCCAAATACATCAGAACGTTGCAACAAAGAAAGGCGGAGTATTGATCAAGGTAGTTCTGAACAAGCAGATCAGCACGACACGCGTCAACACTCTGGAGGAGCAACAGATTCAGAAAGCTGTAATGCAAGCAGCAAAAATCGCGAAGGCTTCACCACCAAACAAAGACTTCAAAAGCTTACCAGAACCAGAACCTTGGACTCCAATTGAAGGAACATTCGACGAGGAAACAGCAAGCTGTACACCGATGTACAGAGCAGAAAAGGTTAAAGAGGCAATCGAAACAGCACATTCAAAATCACCAATCGTGAAGGCTGTTGCTGGCTACTTCTCAACTGGTTCCATGGCTTTTGCCATAGCAAACTCGCTAGGCATCTCGGCAGGGACTAAAGCATCCTCGACAGACATGAAAACCACAGTCATATCTAAATCCGGAACTTCAGAAGGGTTCGGAACCGCTGAAAAATACTCAAGACACGTTAAAGATATTCAACCAGTTGCCTTGGCTGAAGATGCTGCTGAGAAGTCCGTGAAAAGCATAAATCCAATCAAGCTTTCTCCAGGCGAATACGAAGTCGTTTTGTCGCCTTTGGCTTCTGCTACACTTTTGATGTTCCTAGGTTATGTTGGGTTTTCAGCGACTTCATATCAGGATGGACGATCCTTTGTTAAATATTGTCTAAACCAGCAGGTCTTCGACAGCAAACTTAACGTGAAAGATGATGGTAGCGATCCTCGTACGCTTTATGCAACGCCAATCGATGGCGAAGGAGTTCCAAAGAGAACTATGCAGCTAATAAGTAACGGAGTGGTCTCAGAACGGAGCATATGTCACAACTCCTTTACAGCTGGGAAGGAAGGTAAGAAGAGCACTGGTCACGCTTTGCCGCCGATTAGTGACTATTATTCTGAGCGACCTATGCCCTTTAACGTGATTGCAAATCCGGGAGACGCCACTTCTGAAGAGGAGATAGCTGAGACAAAGCGTGGCATATTCGTTACGACATTTCACTACGTGAACCCTGTTGAACCTACAAAAGTAGTTCTCACGGGGCTGACGAGGGACGGGACCTTTCTGATCGAGAACGGCGAAATTTCCAAGCCGATTGTGAACATGCGATTCACGGACAGCATGCTCTCAGCTCTAAAGAACATACCGATGATTGGCAAGAAACTTGAAATGGTGGAAGTCGCAACGGTTGCTTCAATGAAACTTGAGAAACTAAAATTCGTAGGCATATCAGCCTACTGACACCTTTTTTCGCGGTTGACATGCGTAGATCCTCGCACCAGTCCCCCACCAATTATGCGAGTTGCAGACTGGCGAAACATAGACGCTACATAGACTGGAAAACCGCATACAAGCAAAGCTTTCGTTACATACCACATACTTTTCACCCAGTTTGCAGATAAGCATCACCATCCATCAGGCGCGAAGCACGACTTCATCCACATACTGCCTCATGATTTCTGCAAGATTAGAAATATGCTCAACAGAGTAGGGTTTGATGTTACTAAACGCTTTGTCCAATGTGTCGCCAGCAATGAATTGTTGNAATGCAAAGCGTTTTCCACCCTTAACGATTTNACCCATCTTCTGAATGTCCTCNTTATCAACAANACCNGGGACAACTGTAGTTCTGAACTCGNATTCGAGCTTTCCATTCTTCAGAATCCCAACTGTACGCAAAAAATCAGCCGTGTTCTTTGCTCCTAAANNTCCATACTTCTCCAAAGAAGTNTTCACGTCTAGGGCTACGTATTCGATAAAAGGCAAGCATTCCTTAAGCACATCGGGAAAGAATCCGTTCGTGTCTAGCTTGACAGCGAAGCCCCTTTCCTTAAGCCTTTGTAGAAATCTCGGGATATCCTTGTGTATCATTGGTTCTCCACCAGTTATGACTACTGCTTTCACGTATTTTTCGCGTTTTTCAAGGATCTCGATCACGGTTTCTTCGTTGATGAAAGGAGGNTTAGGGTCCAGCACTATTCTCCAGTTGTAACAGAAAGGACAGCGTAGATTGCAGCCAGGTGTAAACAGCACTGTGGCTATTCTATCTGGAAAGTCTATTAGACTTGTCTTTTGAATGCCGCTGAACTTCATTAATAGTTCTCTCATGTGTGCATGGTCGTCAAAACAGCAGACTTGTCAAAGTTTCTACGTATGGCAAATTCCGCTTGTTTACCGTCGTTCCACTGGTCAACTGGCCTAAGATAGCCAACAACTCTCGAGTAAACCTCGGTTCCTGCTCCGCACATTGGACATTGTCTGTGTTCACCGCTTACGTAGCCATGAGTTGGGCAAACACTAAAAGTGGGTGTTAAAGTGAAGTATGGCAAACGTGAATTCCAAGCCACTTTTCTAACGAGTTCAGCCGCCGCCTTCCACGAATAAACTCTCTCACCCAAGTAGATGTGGAAGACCGTTCCGCCAGTGTAAAGAGTCTGCAGCCTATCCTGATGCTCTAAGGCTTCAAACAAGTCGAGATCACGGTCCACTGGCAGCTGCGAAGAGTTAGTGTAGAATGGTTCAACTCCTTTTGAAAGGTGTTTCTCGTTCGCTACAACTATGTTTGGATATTTCCTCTTGTCTAAACGGGCAAGCCTGTAAGACGTCCCTTCAGCAGGTGTTGCCTCAAGATTGTATATGTCTCCAGTTTCTTCTTGGAAGTCTACTAATTTCTTCCGCATAAAGTTCAGCACTCTTACAGCAAATTCCAGTCCTTCGTGGCTAGCTATGCCAGTTCCGAAAAGGTTCACTATCGCCTCGTTCATGCCCACTAAACCTATTGTCGAGAAATGGTTTTTCCAGTAACTTCCAAATCCTTCCTTCACAGGACGCAGATAATGCCGCGAGTATGGATATAGCCCGTTCTCCGTAAACTGTTCCAGAGCTTTCCTCTTTATTTCTAGGCTGTCCCTTGCAGTCTCCATCATTTCGTCTAAGCGTTCAAAAAATCCGTCTTCATCCTTCGATAAATAGCCAATTCTCGGAAGATTCATTGTCACGACGGCTATGCTGCCCGTTAGTGGGTTTGCTCCGAAGAACCCGCCGCCACGCTTACGCAGTTCTCTGTTGTCTATTCTTAGACGACAACACATGCTTCTAACGTCCTCGGGTTTCATACCGCTGTTTATGAAGTTGGAGAAGTATGGCACACCGTATTTAGATGTGACTTCGAAAAGCGTTTGAGATACAGTGTCTTCCCAGTTGAAATCTTTCGTTATGTTGTACGTTGGTATTGGAAACGTGAAAACCCTACCTTTCGCGTCACCTTCGCACATGACTTTTGCAAAGGCAAGGTTGAAAATGTCTAATTCGTCTTGCATGTCACCGTAGGTTTCGTTCATCACCTTTCCACCAACCATCACCGGTTCATCCTTCATGAACTCCGGGACCGTCAAGTCGAGTGTCACATTGGTGAATGGCGTTTGAAAGCCCACACGGGTCGGCACGTTCATGTTGAAGAAAAACTCCTGAAGCGCCTGCTCAACGTCTTTCCGTTTTGACCCATCATAACGTATGAAGGGCGCCAAGTAGCTGTCAAAGTTGCTGAAAGCTTGGGCTCCTGCCGCTTCGCCCTGAAGAGTGTAAAAGAAGTTTACCACTTGCCCAAGGGCTGTTCTGAGGTGCCTCGCGGGCGTACTTTCTATCTTTCCAGAGACTCCACCGAATCCTGAAAGCAGCAGATCTCGCAAATCCCACCCTACGCAGTACGGTCCTAACACCCCGAGGTCGTGAATGTGTATGGCCCCTGAGAAATGTGCGTCAGCAATGTTGGGTGGATAAATCCTTGTAATCCAGTATTTTGCAATGACCGTGGATGACAAGTAATTGTTCAGGCCCTGCAGTGAATAGCTCATGTTCGAGTTCTCTCGAACACGCCAGTCCTGAACCTCCAAGTATTGATCTACAAGGTCTGCTGAACTGAGCAGTGCAGCTAACTCACGCATGTCTTGGTGCTGCTTCCTATAGAGAATGTAAGCCTTAGCAGTTCTCGCATGCCCGTTTTCGATTAGCGCCTTTTCAACTAGATCTTGGATTTCCTCAACTGTGGGAACACCTTCTTCTCCAAAGCGTTCCTGAAGCATAGCCACAACTTGATCACTTAGTCTCTTGGCTGGTTCGCGGTTTTTCCCACCTACAGCTTTAGCTGCCTTCCAAATGGCTTTCGTTATTCGTTCTTGATCAAATGGTTCTAGTCTTCCGTCACGTTTTCTAACAAACTTCACTTTCTCACCTCTTGAAGCACACGCTGAAAATCTTCAGGCTCTTCAAAACGCCTATAAACAGAAGCAAACCTAACGTAAGCGACACGATCAAGATTCTTTAAATATTTCACAACGAGGTCACCAATCTCTTTGGAAGAGACTTCTTCCTTACCCTTCATCATCAAATCCTGTCTGACACTTTCAGCCAAATTGCGAATCTGCTCCATAGTCACAGGTCTTTTCTCACAAGCCTTTTGAAGACCCCTGACTATCTTGTTTAAGTCAAAACGCTCAGTTCTTCCATCTGCTTTCCGAACCATGAGCTCCACTGTTTCAATGTACTCGTATGTAGTGAAGCGCCTTCCACAGTTTAGGCACTCTTTACGCCGCCTAATGGTATTGTCTTGCGAATCCCGTGTCTCAAGGGTTCTAATACTATCCAACCCGCAATACGGACACTTCATTCTACCATTTTCCCTCATAATAACAACGCGCTAGTGCGCTATTGACCCTTTAAGACACTACATATAGCGTATATATCTCCTTTTTACCGATGAAGCTAAAATACACAGACTTCTTGGTTGTGAAATACACATAATCGCGTACTGTACTAGAAGTTTAATGCAGCTTGTAGGTATTTTCTAATTGCGTTAGAAGACGTTGTCCTCACGAAAACGTAGAAACTACGTTTTTCAGTCATTTTTTGAGAAAAATCAAGAAGATTTGTTCGTTCATGTTCGAAATTTTCGGAAAATCTTATAAACATACCCAAATACTCACCAATATTCGGAACAAGCGGGGAGGGCGGGATTTGAACCCGCGTCTTTGAGTTTAGTAGGCTCATACTCCGTCCGTCTGAGTTACCTCCCCGCATTGCGTTCGCAAGTCAGGTTTCTCAAGCCGCCCATAGATTGAAAGTGAGCCTAGTGTATGTCTCACGACCCAAGATTGCCTAGTCTAGGAGCTTTTACTCACATATCCACCTAGTGTTTTGTAAGGCAAAACAAACGCTATACATAGCGTTTGATATATAAGATCTTTCTACATTCGCATTGAAATAACGAGCTTAGCAGGCAAGAGGAACAATGTAAAGCATAGACACAACCAAAGAAAACCAAAAAGCAGTATCACTGACGTATTTCTGAAAAGATTCCAGCTTCAAGCACTTCTCTATGACTTAAAACTTGGTAATCGTCAAGCATGTCTAATGGATTTGAATAGTTCCTTTTATCGAATCCTAGCCTTAGCAACACCGGACAAGGCAAAAACTATGCAAGAAAATAGCAGTACGAAAGTAAGCGAAGGAAACACACCATAATATTGGAGATTTGTTGCAAGTATAAATCCACTAATCACAGGTCCAAGTGTTTGCCCAACATCCATTATCGTGTCGAGAAATCCCATGGATGTCCCAATCGATTCTTTGGACACAAGCTCGCTGATTAAAGCTGGCGTCGAAGCCGTTACGGCTGCAAAACCAAACCCGTAGACTACAACAAGCAAAAGGAGAACCCAAAAATCAGTGACAAACGGAATTGCCAGCAACGGAAGACCAGAGACTACACAACCTATCAGTATTGGAATTCGCCTTCCAAACTTGTCTGAAAATCTACCCACGTAAGGTCTCGCGAAAATCACCACACCTATTATGCTCATGACAATGACACCAGTCAAGAACTTGTCCAAGTGAACAACCTCTGGCAAATAACCTGCCAGAAAGAATTCTGTCGCACCATAAGCATAGTACTGGCAGGCTTGGACAAAACTCACCACTAAAACCCCGCGACTTCTAGCGACTGTTCCCCATCCACGAAATAGTCTTCTGGCAACTTCTTTGGTATTTCCTTGTTGAATCACTGTTGGCTGTTTTCTCCCCGTCAAGAATGATAAACCCATAATTAACGCTGTTACACCCACCACAGCCACACTCAAATAGAGCACGTGAAAGTTGTCGGTTGTGACGAGCAATATGTATCCGCCTAGACCAGGTGCGATGAGTCTTCCAACATGTGTTGCTGAAGAGAAAAACGAGATGCGTTCTCCTCGTTTGGCTGGAAACAACTCGGCTATTGACGCCTCAGCGACTGGTACAAAAATCGCCGTTGCAAATCCATGATAAAACCGAACTATGATGAGTTGCCACCACACAGTTATCAGAAGATAAAGTAAGGGAGCTGAAGCAAAGACAAATCCTGCTGCCAACAAGAATTTCTTTCTTCCATAAATGTCTGAAAGCGAAGCAGCAGGCAGACTAATCAATATGCCAGGAATTGTCGAAGCAGCAGCAACAAAACCTGTCAAATCCGTGGGAGTCCCCAGACTCAAAGAAAAAGGTTTTAGAACTGGATTCTTGGACATTGTAGAGCTTAAAATCGCAAACAGTCCCATAGTGCAAATCATCAAAAAGATGCTGTTTCTAGGTTTTATTGTGTGCAAAGCTATCAGCAAACCAACTCCAGTAGTCACTGAACTTCAGTGTTAATAAAAATAACCGGAAAAGTGATGTTAAATTATTGCTTCTGCCCGAATTTTCCTTCGCAAGAACTCTCCCTGCTCCCTTCGGTTCATCTTTAGCAGTTCATCCTTGTATTTCTCGCGGAGCAGTTCAAGCCTGCAATAGGTATAAAGTGCATTATAAACGTAAGTAGCTTTTTCCACTGCTTCAAAATCATCTTTAACATTGAATCTTGCGCCAGTCATCATTGCACTCAGCCCTATCCCTTCAGGCGCCAGTTCAGTGTCACTTGTATCTGCGGAATGAACAATCTTGGCGAGTTCATGGAGCGCCGGGTCTTCTAGCCTGTATTCTTCTATTATTGTTTCGAAACTGCATTTTCCGTCTCTGTGTCCAAGCTTAACTTCAGGCGCGTCAAAAGGAATCGCTCCTTGGGTTTTTGCGATTTCTGCTATTTTCTCTGTGGGCACGAAGATGAATTCGGCTTTTGGGTCTATGAATTTTCTGATAAGCCATGGGCATGCTGTTCTGTCTACATGTACAAATTCACGGGTTACCCACTTCACGATTTTCACCTGTCTCTAAGATAGTTGCCGCAAGAATTAAGGTTTGCCAGCGATTCACCATTGAAGTTGATAAATCTTGAATTATTCGAGTGCAAGTAAAAACTATTTTCTACGTATTTACTAATTACTACATCATAAAATTTATTAAGTATTATTACAGACGAAAAGGACGAATGGTGTTAGACAATGGGAGGAACTTCTGAGCAAGAATATAAGGAAAAGCTAAACAAGATAAGTGAAAAGCTAAACAAACGTGTAAGAGACATACGAAAAGACTTCGCAAAACTCGAAAAAATGAAAGTTGAAACCTTGAAGAAATCCGAAGAGACCAGACGTTCCGCAGAAAAAGACCTGGACAAGATAGAAGGAAAAGTGACAAAATCGAAAGACCTAGCTCCAGAATCGAGAGATAGACTCCGCGGGGAAATCGTCGTTTTAAGAAAAGAAATCAGACAAGAATATACCGAACTGAAAACGCAGATCTCCAAGACTCTGATACCAGCATGAGCAGAGCGCCGAATTACAGGAACTCTTTGCGAAGCAGGCGCAGGCGATACGCTCTGTAACGTTATAAACGACAGAACAGACTATCCATTATTCTTTTTATTGAGAGTCGGCCCAAAAACCAACATTACCCAGATTTATGTCCAAAAACCGATAACAGTGTTACCCCAAAAAGCCTGATGCATAAACTGAAAAATCAAAAGCTGGGAAGCCACAGGAAGAAGAAAAATCCGAAAAGGGTGAATAAGATGTTTAAGACTTTCTCTTGTGGGTCAGTTTCTTCTCGACTTCTAGCTCCCTCACTCTTGCTTCGATGAATTCTGCGACTTTTTCTTGGCTATACCTCTCGTCTTCTTGTTGCTTTGTTAACTCTTCTTTGATAGTTTTGAGAACTTTCTTCACGTCGAAGGGTTTTATTACATAAGCGTCTGCGCCTCTATTTACTGCTTCCACCGCGTTCTGCAATGTTGGATAGCCAGTGATAACAATTTTCCGCATTTTAGGCGTTGTGTCCTTCATTCTTGTTAGAAGCTCTATCCCCTCCATGTCTGGAAGGCGAATGTCGATTAAGGCTAAATTGTAGAATTCCTTTCTAGTTTTCGCTATTGCACTTTTACCCGAACCTACTGACTCGACAAAGTATCCTTCATCCTCAAGTATTGCCGTCAACACTTTTCTTATGTTTTCATCGTCGTCAACAATGAGGACTCTAGCGGTTTCACCCATACTTTTTCACCTCCATCCGTTTTCGATTTAGTTGGAATTGTAACAGTGAATGTTGTGCCTTTTCCACGAACACTTTTCACAGAAATAGAACCTCCGTGTGCCCCTACAATACGTTTGCATATTGCCAAGCCAAACCCCATTCCCTTCGCTTTTGTTGTGAAAAGTGGAGTCCAAAGCCTCTTCATCGTTCTCTTTGACACGCCTACTCCAGTGTCTGAAAAGGAAAATTCTACGTTGCCATTTGATTTTCTGCTTTTTGTTGTCAGCGTTCCGCCTTTGGGCATGGCTTCAACTGCGTTTTTNATTATGTTGATGAAGGCTCTCTTGACTTTTCCAACGTCAACCTTCATTCTTGGCTTGTTTTCGGTCAAGTTTACTACTCTAACATTTTTCGGAATTTCAACAAGAGACAACGCCTCTTTCATTATTGATTTCGGATTCCTCTCTGTTAAATCCAGCTTTATCTCTCGCGAGTAATCCAAAAGGTCATTGATTATCTTGTTTGAATATACTATGTTCTTCTCTATGAGATCGAGCATATCTTTTACTTTGCCGTCGATTTTTGAGCCTAACCGTTTCTTCAGATAGTATGCGGCTCCATTGATACTTGTTAGAGGATTACGTAGGTCATGACCTACCATACCAGCTAGTTCACCTATCACCGCCAATCTTTGAGCCTTAAGTAGTTGCTCTTGAGATTTCTTTAGCTCGCGTGTCCTCTCCTCCACTTTTTGCTCTAGCCGCTCCGCATAAGCTTCAAGCTGTTTTCGTGCTTCCTTCAAGCTTTCAATGAGTTGCGCGTTTTCAATGACCATTGCAGCCTGATGCAGGAAAAGTTCCAAAGGAACAAGGGACTCCATCGTNGGCTTCCGACCATTTGATGGATCATCCATGCTTAAGATGCCTACTATTCTTCCTTCAGGTGTGCGGAGGGGACCGTAAAGCATGTCTTGAGGGTGCCAATCAATCATTTCCTCGGCAGAAAGTTTGCTAGGAACTCCGGCGTAGGTGGTTGCTTCGTCAAGGGGGGTTTCAGACGGAACACCGTGGACGTGTTTTCGAATCCANGGGTCACTCCAAGGCAAATAGTAAAACTCACCTATCTTGAATCGTTCAAACTTCNGGCCTAACCGTTCTCTCCAGACACGACCAGGAGCCTTCCTTTCAAGCAAAAGTTTGACTTCATCCTTTGTGAGGCCTTCAGCGACAAGGTCTGTTCCTTCTAAGTCTTCATCTCTAAGGGAGATTACNACCCTTCTCCAACCGAATTTTCTGATNGCTTTTGTGATNACNTTNAGTCTTTGATANGTATNCTTNACGTGNATGATNTCNGTGGTGTTTTTCATCAAGTACTCTAATCTCTTAGTGAGTTCTGTAAGCTGTNTATGTCTTTTCACGTCNCTTATAGCAATGGCAGCGTGAGAACCCAATGTCTCGAGAAGTTTCCTGTCAGTCTCATCGAAAGCTGCAACCCTTGTNCTTTCAACATTCANGACGCCCAGAACCCTATTCCCCACTTTGACAGGAACCGCAAGCTCGGAGCACATGTCCTCCACGCCNCCNTTGAAATAGGCTCTCTCCCTTCTAACGTCCGGAACATAGACGGGTTTTCCTGTTTTTGCCGCCTTGACAGTTATGCCTTTCTCTCCGTCTAGTGGGAGCGTGAAGTCAAGCCGTTTATGATATCCACAGCTTTTGGCCAAACGAAGCATTTTCCCTTCTATNATCAAAAAAGATGCATACTCAAAACCTANTGTTTTCTCCATAGCCTTTAACGTCAGCATNTAAATNTCTTCTANGTCTTCTGCCCTGTTCAAGCTNTGACCATACTTGTTTAGNGCAGAAAGCCTTTCTTCGGAATCTTTNCTTTCTCTTTCCATCCTCTTTAAGNCAGTAACNTCAAGTACTTGAGCTATGGTGCGCACTCGACCTTGACTGTCCCGTATGGTCACGGATTTCACTTTAATGTTTCTTGTCTCACCGTCTTTTCGAACTATTTNTAGCTCGTATGTGGAAGGTGTCTTTTCTCCATTTTGCCTCTGTANATATCTGGTTTCAACAAGCTTACTTTCTTCGCCAAGGAATTTTCTGAAGTCTTGCCCAAGTATTCTCTCCCGGGAATTTCCACCCATTGTTGCACATTCATCATTGGCATAAATAATCCTGAAGTTGTCATCTAAGATTACTATGCCATCGTGNGAGTTTTCTACGANAGAGCGAAACAGTTCCTCACTTTCTNGNAGCGCNTCCTCAGCACGCTTGCGTTTAGTAATTTCCAGNGTGACCTCTATCCCACCGACAGTGTCGCCATTTGCATCTTGAACTGGATAGCCTCGTATGAACCAAGATCGTCCATCTGGGGTCGTCTTTTCTATTTTTTGTGGTTTACCCGTTTTCATGGCCTTTATGACTGGGCAGTCTGGGCAAGGGGTGCTGCGCTTTTGCCATATTTCGTAGCAATGGCGCCCTATCAGTTTTTCACGCGTCAAACCCGCCGATTCGCANGCGGCTTCGTTNGCCCATAAGATCTTCATTGTTGTGTCTTCGTGTATTACGTGTTCCACTAAGCTGTCAAGAATTGTNTCTTTCTCCTGCTTTGCACTTTTCAGTTTCTNCTCAGTCTGTTTGAGTTCAGTGACNTCAATGGCTATGCCGAATCGAACGTTTTTGGNATTAGGCCACTCGATGGCTTTGTTTACACATTTGTACCAGTGTTTGTTTCTTCGGTTTCGGTGCTCCCAGATGTGGGTATTTCCCAAGTTTTCTTCAAAAATGTATTTGTTTGTGCAAAAGGCACATGGATGGTCCAAGTTTTGGAAGATGTTGTAGCATTTTCTCCCCAAGATTCCATTGCCAGCTAGCTCTTTGAGTTTCTTGTTTGCAAAGAGTATTTCATACGTATCTGGGTCTGAAACATAGATTAGTTCATCTATCCCGTCAAAAAGCGCACGTAGCCTTTCTAAGGCGTGCTCAAGCATTCTATTGTTGTCACAATCTTCTTTTCTCCCCATCGTCCTATATGCACCTCTTTAGTGGCAAACGTTCCTTTGCATTATTCACGGATTCCAAAAAGTCCCAGTTCTCCACGTCCTTGAATTCTAGTCCCAGCTTCTCATAAAGTCGCTTTGCAATCAACTTCTCAAGGTAAAAAGCCCCAGGCCCGAAGATTTTTTCCAAGGCCTTTGAGAATTCCGTTAAGTTTGTCGGAATGTTATCTCTATTTATTTCAAAAGAAGCCTCCAAATGAAAGAATATTGCCTGTTTGGGCGAATCTCCTAGAGAGGATAAGCCTTCCTCAATGGCTTCCAAAAGGATTTTTCTAAGGTTTATTTGAGGCAAACAAGTCCCTCGGAGGTTTAATTGTGAAGCTTCGGCAATGAGATTCCATGGAGCTTTGATAAAGCCTTTGTGAACTGAAAATATGTATTGTGTCACCTAAAAACCATGACAAATAAGCATTCCGATTACGCGGCACCATTGGTTTGCGTGCGTTTGAAATCTCCACTAGAACATTGGCACACTTTGTACTTCAACCTCTTGTCTTTTATTAGCAGGCGCGCGCAACTTGCACAAAGTTTTTTGGAGAGAACGTCTAAGGACATATCGGTTCATCTATATGCAGCGGATTGAGGGACGCCTGAGCAAGGCTGAGGAATTCGAGAAAAACCATGAGTGGCTAGAAGCTGCGGAACTCTATGGTAAAGCTTTGCGGATAGTTGAAGAAGAAGATTTTCTGAAGAGGGGGGAAATTCAAGAGAAGCTGGGACTCTGCTTTTACAAGGTTGCCCTACAAACAGATAAGCAAGATGTCCTCAATTCGCATGTTCAAAAAGCCACTGAAGCATATGAAGCTGCAAGCCGTGCCTTCTCTTCTCTAAGTGACCCTTCATGCAAAGCGTCAGCCATACGATGCAAGGCGCTGGCGCTGTTCTGTGCACTAGACCTTCTGGATAAGTCCAAGGAAATAATGAAGGAACTCTACACAGTCCTCAAGTTCCAGAAAGACGCGCTTGAAGCGTACAAGAAAAGTGGAGACGCAGCCGGTGCAATCGCTCAATATAGGGATATCCTGCAGACCATAGATGATCTTTTGGAATACGAGGAAATGAGAGGCAAACGTGTCGAGCTCGTCGAGCTGGGACTAACCTACGGAGAAGAAGCTATACAAACATGCTTAGATCTGAAAAATGAACGTGATCTTGCTGACGTTTATCTTAAGCTCTCAGAGCTCCTTGGAGTTGGTAGTGGCATTGTTGAGGATGAAACCCAGCGTATGACAAGCAGAAACAGACAAGAAGAATACTTGAAAAACGCACTAGAACTATCAGAAAGAATTGGGGATTCGATTATCCGGGCAAAAGCCGTCAGCTCTCATGTCCATTGGCGAAAACTCAGATCCGCTGGTGAAGCTGCACCTGTCTATCTAAGGAATATGCAAGATGTGCTTGAGGATTGCAGGAAAACTCGGAACAGAACAGTAATCACAACTGTGATAAACTCCATCATCTATGGTCTACTCCACGAGTTAATTGGCGCTACGAATAGCGACCATGCTGAAGAGACCTTTGCAGCCATCAAGAAATACACAAGTGAATCCATTAGACTTAACAGAGTAACCTTTGGAAAATCAAAGGCGATCGCTTCTCTGGGTGATACTTACTGGTATCTGGGAATAGGCTATCGAAACTACGCTTGTCTGTCTGAAAAGAATCCTGAAGCCAGAGTCAAACTGCTGGACAAGGGCATCCAGATTGCCAAGAAGATACCGAGCCACACCTCTCCAATCGGCAAGATATTTTTCCTTTCAACATACAGCTATCATCTGAACACTCGAGCCTCCATAGAACAGGACGACGCGAAGAGAAAGAAGCTACTGCTGGAAGCTTTGAAAACCTCAAATCAATGGATGAAAAGCATCGAGAACCTGTTTCCGTACTTCTATCGACTAATAGCAGATCATCTGTTGGTCTACTCATCGATCAGAGCCAAACTCGCACAGATGGAAGCTGCAGACAAACAGATAAAAACCTTGCAAGAAGCCTCCGAATACTCAAAAAAAGGAATAAAATACCTCCGAACGGGCGATCTGGACAAGTCTCTAAGGATCAACTTGGCCAACGCCTTATTAGAACTTGGTCGGATTCAGTTTCAACTTCACCAATTGACTGGTAACCGCAAGTTCCTGAGGAAATCTTTCTCAACCCTTGAGGAGGCGGCACGAGCCTATTCAGCTGAAGGATTATACATACGAACTGCGGAAACTTTCTGGAATCTGGCTAACATGCAAGACGCTGCAAGGCAGTTTCAAGAGGCAGCTGAAAGCTTTGACATGGCTTCAAAGAATTACAGACGTATGGCACCTGAGATCCCCCAGCTTGAAGATTTCTACATAGATTATGCCACATACATGCAAGCTTGGAGTAACATTGAGAAAGCAAGGCACTGTCACGCACGGCATGAGTATCACCAAGCCAAGAAACACTACGAGAAGGCAGCTAGTTTGCACAGGTCTTCTAAGTCCTGGAAATACCTTGCTTCTAACTATCTTGCTTGGGCTCAACTGGAGTACGGCGAAAACCTGAGCCGTGATGAACAAACTGAAGAAGCCATACGCCGATTCCAGAGCGCGGTCGGACTATTCCAAGAAGCCAAGAGTACCCTTCGAGTTGCAGCAGACAGAGCTGAGAAAGCAGATGAAAAAGACCTAGCCAAGAGGTTGATCAAAGCCTCAGGCATAAGAGAGGAATACTGTATTGGAAGGATTGCCGTGGAAAAAGCGAAAATCCTTGACAGAGAGGGAGATAACGCTGCTAGCTCCACAGAATATGGCTTAGCAGCCAAAAGATTCCAGAGAGTACTCGATACTATTGAACACGAATCCAGTTTTACGAATGCGACAATAGCTAAGGATCGCCGAGAGCTGATGCCCATAATCTATCTATGCAAGGCTTGGCAGATAATGACAAAAGCAGAAGCTGAAGCCTCCCCGGAACTATACTTGAAAGCTTCTCAACTTTTCGATGAAGCTAAGGAACACAGCTTTAATGAAAAAGCCAGACTATTGGCCTTGGGTCACAGCCGTTTCTGTAAAGCACTTGAAGCTGGGACAAGATTTGAAGACTCCAGAAACACAAAGCTGTACATGTCTGCAACTCAGCATCTAGAAAGTGCAGCAAACTACTACGTTAAAGCTGGTTTCAAAATCGCCTCAGAGTACGCCATTGCTACACAACGCCTTTTCGATGGCTACGTCTATATGGCCAATGCTAAAAAGGAAGCAGACCCTGGAAAAAAGGCAAGATATTATATGGTAGCTGAAAAGGTCCTGCAAACTTCCATTGGATCTTATTTGAAAGCAAAGCACCCTGCAAAAAGTGAGCAAGTTCAACGGCTTCTGGAGAAGGTTAGAGAAGAAAGAGAGCTAGCGGTGTCGCTGAGTGAAGTTTTGCGTGCTCCAACTATCACCTCATCAACTGTAAGCTTCGTCACGCCAACTCCAACTGAAGAAACCGCGGTAGGTCTAGAAAGATTTGAACACGCAAATGTTCAAGCTAATCTGATTCTTCCTGAGAAAGAAATCCCAGTTGGAGAAGACTTCAACCTAGTAATACAAATCGCAAATGTGGGAAAAGGAACCGTCTTGTTGGACAAGGTTGAGGGAATTTTTCCTCCAGGTTTCGAGCTAGTTGCCAAGCCCAGTTACTGCTACTTCGAAGACGTAAATCTCAACATGAAGGGGAAACGGCTTGATCCTTTGAAGAATGAAGAGACTAGACTTGTCTTGAGATCATTTCACGAAGGCACTTTTGAGATGAAGCCAAGAATCGTTTACTTAGACGAAGAGGGACATCAAATGGTCTCTGAGCTCGAACCAGTGGCTATTAAAGTTTCAAAGGTCGTTCTTCCACGTCGTATCAATACTGGATTTGATGGTCTCGACAATTTGCTGTTTGGCGGGATACCGGAGAACTATTCGGTCATACTGACTTCACCCTCTTGCGATGAAAGAGACTTTCTGATCAGAAGTTTTCTTGAAGCCGGGGCAAGAGAACGTCAAATCACGTTTTACATTACTACAAAGGCAATCGGAGCAGAAAACCTTGCAGAAAAGTTTCAGTCGAACCTCTACCTTTTCATATGTAACCCCCAAGCAGATACTATCATCAAAAACGCACCCAACGTATTCAAATTGAAGGGCGTGGAAAACCTCA
>JGI2172J19969_10000396_pt1 | contig 18540 bp, 22 predicted proteins | sample DeeMarSWOR230_32_FD_19969 | JGI IMG/M metagenome (IMG submission 19969)
GGTTTCACAAGAAGTTAGTGGCAGTTCTTCTTGATGCTTATGAGGCTATTGGCGGGATAGATCTCGCTGTCATAGACGCCACACGTACATACTTAGGTCCAGCTGCACGCAAAGGAATAAACACAAACGTCCTTGTTGTTGGCAGAGATGCAGTTGCAGTCGAAGCAGTCGGAGCTACTCTAACAGGTTTGAAGCCTGAGAAAATGCCAGTTATACAAGAAGCCATGAAACGGGGCCTAGGAGAAGCCAAAATTGAAAGAATTGAGGTTGTAGGAAATTCTATTGAAAGCCTCAAAGAGAGATTTCAGCATCCTTAAAATGAGCGCAACAAAACATGAAAATGGAGAGTTTGCAGGAGCACTCGGTCATTAGATGACCGATATCCAAGTCTAAACCAGTGCAAGCATGCATGTAGCTCCATACCGTGAAGAATATATATTTTTGACCGCTTATTTCTGATCAGAGGTGAATGTGCCATGTACGAGTATAAGTTTGTAAGAGTTGATTTAGGAGGAATATTTACCAGAAAACCAAAAACTGATCATCACAGATTGGTTGAGGAATATGCGAAAGAGGGCTGGAGACTAGTTCAAATATTCTCTCCAGCAGTTTCAGCTAGTGGGGGAGGCATTCCAGATTACTTTGAACTCATCTTCGAAAAAAAGGTAGAATAATATGAAGCTGTTGGTCTTGCAGAGCTAGTTCTCTGTTCCCTGTAGGCTCTGTGCAACTACCTCACTTGTCTCGAACCCCTACTTAATCATAACTCCTCTGTGCATTTTAGCGATTGTCCATTCAAGCTTCTTTCTTAGATTTAACACATTTATCTCTATTAGCCAGACCAATTATCATGAAAACTACTCCACATCCAAGAAAAGCGGGACTAACTGTTAACATTAGGCTTACTCCTAGTCCCATTAAGCAAATTCCAAGGACAAAGAAAACTCTATAGTCAGTTTTCCTTTTTTTCATTGTTCAATTTCTTCAGCCTTCCAACTTAGTCTAAGCCAGTCAAGATTCAATGCCATCGCATCCTTCTACCCTCGACTTCTCCGACCTTCCAATAGGGAGAACCGAAGGTGCTTTTTTCATGCTAGAGATGTAGAAAGTTGTTCTTAGCTGGACGGGTACGTATTCGGTCTCATTCCTATTCGAAGTTTCTTCCACAAGTCATAGCACTCAAACGAAGGGAATCTATAGTCTGTTTTCTCTGATTTCGGTATTCCAAGCATTCCACAAGCCTAACTCAAGCTCTGGTGTGAGTGACATGATTTCCCTCCTTATTGTTCACCTATCTGAACTCCCACTCACAGTAAGGATCGCCCATCGCTATGCACTTTGTTTCCTTGACGTGCTGGTTTTTGACAGTTGAGAAGAAGCCATTAAAGAACCCTGTTGTAAAATAGCATGAGGGTTCTCCGGTTTTCATTCCAAATCTTTCACAGTTCTCTTTCATTCTTATTGTATCAGCCAATGTTACATTTCCAACCTTACAGTAATTCAAAAGGGTGACCATGCGTCTAACAACCTCCTGCTCACTTAACCCTGCTTCCAACAACGCTTCACCTAACATCTTTCCCGCTCTTGCTCCCCCCATACCAAAAACCATTCTTAACCTCGTATCAACATTAGGGGAGGCTGTCACATGCTGCAACTCGTGGATATGGACATCGCTGCCCCAGGTTGGTCTATTCATAAGAGGTTTATCCTGGAGAAGAAATTCCATCAGGTGGTCCATAAGGCGATCATTTACCCTTTCAATCACTAAACTGTCTTTCTCCAGAGATTCCTTCAAATCTTGGATTTCTCCAGTCACAAATTTGACTTCACAGTAGGGATCCCCAAGACCTACACATTTTGTCTCAATGGCGTTCCAATCTCTGTCAGGTCCTCCCAGAAGCTCTTCCATTCCTTTGAAACTGCCTGCCATCATTGCAGGTCTCATAATCGCAAGGGAAGCATCAACATTCTCAAATCCCCAACATTCGTAACCTTCATAAAATCTAAGATAATGTTCGTCCGTTTTGGAAATATCATTAAGATACTCAACAGTGGCAACTTTCAAGAGATTATGTTGAGACTCAAAAGAACGTTCAAGTATTTTCTTCATATCCTTTGCTTTGCTGAAGTCTTTTGGCATAAACAATTTGATGAGCAGTCTCTTATGCCAAGGAAAAATTGAAATCATGTTAAATTCGTAGTTGCTTGGGTCCTCAGAATATTTGGTTAATTCATACATCATCTTTGGGAACCGTTTGGGATCCCATAGCATGCCACTCCAAAATATGAGGTTTCGCCAAGCGATGTTAACATAGTCTCCAACCTCTGGTCTTAAAGTGGCTCTAGATCCCAAGGCAGACATCTTTGCTTGATTTCTCACGTACTCTTCATCGTAACAGGAGGAAACCACATGCGGACTAACAGTTACCGAAATCTCAATTTCTATCGGTCTTATTCTCGGATGCTTCACGACGCTCAGCACTTTCTTTTCTTCACTCAGCTTTGTCTTAATAACACCGTTGGATAGGGCCATCATAGCCACAAGATCATCAGGTTTTCCGCAACCTTCATCCATGCATATTAGGACAGCATTATTCCTAGCAGCAAATCTCGATAGAGTCTGTCTCATGAACCTAAGAATCTCAGAGCCACAGAAAAGATATGGCGAAGTCAGAGAGTCAAAGACCAATAAAATTCCTTTTCTACCTATCTTTTCTGTCAGCTTTGAGATAGCGATATCTATACTTGAAAGGCTGTTGCAGTCAGCTAACATTGTGTTGGCCCTATCTGATACGGTAACTCCCACCGTCTCATTGTAGGCGTCGACAAAGTTTAACAGGCCTAGTTCAACCTTCCCTAATCCCATTTCCTTTAAGCTTCTCTCAGCCTCGGACGAACCATACTCCGTAACAACAAAGATAATTGGTCTATCCATCGCTAAACTCTGGAGAGCGACCTGTTGACAGAAAGTTGACTTTCCCGCTCCAGGTGGACCAACCAGCAGTATCATGTTTTTGAAAGGTACTTCCTGTAACTGGGCTAGAGACAAAAAGATATCCCTATTATATGCACTTGCTAAAGCTTCTTTAACTTATCGATAGTCCTGAACATCGATGTCATCTGTACATTTCCTAAGACGAAGGAGAGAACTTCAACCAAGTCTAGAATTATCTTCTATAGGATCTTATGTCTACGAAGTACATCGTAGTGAGTGGAAGATATCAGACCTTAGATGCCCCAGATCAGGAGACATCTCCAAAACAGATATAGTTGTCTAACTTGTCCAAAATGCGTTCAAACCGGTCTCGACAAGTTATTTTGCTTCTTCTACTATCTTTGTTGCTTAGCCTGCATAAGCCTCTGGTTCATTTTCTTGTATAGCTTGTTTGAGTTGTATGTGTATGCCCATAGAGTTTAAATCAGTATTTCTGTTCACGATTTTGAGTTAAGAACTCATAAGTATTCGTTAGTTTGGAAAGAGTGTTGTGGTAGAAATGAAGAGTGAGCACACTTTTGCTCTGATAGCTTTGATCTTGGGTATTGTCGGTGGAATTCTTCTGTGTAAGAATGCTATTAGCGTTATATCAAAAGTGTTGGAGGGAGGTAGGCACGTCAGTTTTGAATCGCCAGTGCTTGTTGGAATAGGTGTTGTAGTGATCATTGCCAGTGTGATGCTTTGGACAGGACGCTACTTGGCGGGAGGGGTGATAAACATTGTTCTGGGGATAATCACTGTTTTCTATGGGAAGGACGCTGAAGGAATAATTATTCTGATTAGCGGTGTTTTGGGTATCTTAGCACCGAAGATAAAGGACTAGACGCACGCATGGCAAATTAACTTAGCCTATCACATAGACATACTCATTTTCTTCTTGAAGCTCCAGCTTTCCATTAACTCTTATCCATTCTTCTCTTTTCTCCTGTGGTACATCTCGAAATCCATATTTTCTCTTTCTGTCTGTAATGACTGCCACAACCTTGCTTCCACCTTATCCACGACTATTGTGTTTCGTTTTCTTATGAGCCAAGAAAGCTCCTCCATCTGCCAAAAGTAACGCGCCGCATTCGTCACATCTGTAAACCCTATATCCCGTATTGATACCCTCAATTCTACACAACCATATTTCTAGGTAACTAAAGAATCTCTAATTTTCAAAATTCATAAACGAGAAGAAAATAGAATTATTAAGTTCTTCTTTAACCAATCTAGTGACTGCAAATTAGAAAATCGAACGATCAACGGTTGTGGTTGAGATTTCAAACAAACGAACTGGTTTGGGTGCTGAGTTTCCCAGTTGCGACTCAATACAGCTCGCAATGATAATCCTGTTTTTCATAGTGTGGGGAGTAGATTCTTTAAGTTCTTTCATCTCCAGCTATTCAACTGTACTGCGTGATTCAACGCTTCTTCCTCTACGCTTCTTTCTGGCGATCGTATCGATAGGTTTTAGCCTATATCTCATAGCAAAGTCACACCAAGTAGTTTTCAGTGAGGCACATGACCCACCTAGACTTATTGACTCAGGTGTTTATTCATGGGTTCGACATCCCATGTATCTTGGAATCCTATTGTTTTGTCTAGGATTCTTCTTCGCTAACCCCTCACTCCTCTCCCTCGGAGTCTGGCTCGCATTTTTCATTCTATATGATAAGATGACAACATATGAAGAAAATGACTTGATGCGAATACTTGGTGAAGAATACATTGCCTACCGAAAGCGAGTACCAAAATGGTTTCCCAAGCTAGGACGTAGAAGCGTACGTGATTAACTACTTTTGCAAGCCTTCTAATTCTTTGAAAATCGCTATGAAACGCTATATAGTTGTTGAACATTAATTGCTTCAGAGAGATGAACAGAATGGAACTCTTTCATTACCAAGACGTTGAAGCGAAATACGCAGAGAAAGGAGCTTCAAAACTGAGAGTGAGATGGCTCATTACAAAAAACATGGGAGCAGAAAACTTTGCAATGAGATTGTTCGAGATGGAACCCGGAGGATATAGCCCATTTCACAGTCATCCTTGGGAACATGAGGTCTTCATTCTGGAAGGTAAGGGACTTGTAATTGACCGAGGACAAGAAAGAAAGTTCAAAGACGGTGATGTCATATTCATCCCTCCAAATGAGAAACATCAATTCAGAAACAATAGCGAAAAAAACGTGAAGTTTCTATGTCTTGTCCCCATGCATGAGTAATTTCTAAAACAAAGCTCCACAGGAAAAAAGCAGTGCGCGCTTGAACATTCATAAAACCCTTGCTAATCGTCTGGGCAGATGCTTATCCTTTTTACCTTAAATACGTAGATATCACTGCGTAATCTTTTAAGTCCAAGTCTATTATTTGCCTAAATTTAGGGAGGACAAGTACACCATGAAGATATTTGCTCAGACTTTCACACTTGACCCTCAAACACCCCTTGAAACAATTTCCTTTGCTCATCAACACGGTTTTCAAGGCGTTGAAATAACATGTGACTATCCAAGAGGACCGCTTGATTACTCACATGAAACCATCTCGCAAATGGCAACACTTGCCAAAAAACATGATATGCCTCTACAAGTGCATGCTCCGTACCGCAACTTGAGATTGGCAGATATCAACCCTAGAATTCGAGAGGCTTCTGTCCAAAGTGTTAAAGATGGAATTGACTTTGCACATCAAATAAACGCTAGAATTGTCACGATGCACCTAGGCAATACTGCAAAGATATTACTTAGCCAATTTTATACGCGCATTCGAAAAGCTCTGTTAGACTCGATTACAACATTGGTCGAATACGCTGAAGTACACAACGTGGCTTTAGCGATAGAGAATGTTCCATCAGGGAAATCTGCTTGGGAAGAGGCTATTGGACAGAAAGCGGAAGAAATCATCGATATTATTAAAGAAGTAAAAACAAAAAATATTGGAGTAACATTTGATGTTGGTCACGCCAATACGGTAAGCGACCCTGTCAACTTCGNGATCGAGTTAGCTCCATATATNGTAAACGTTCATCTCCACGATAATGATGGTAGTATTGATCAGCATTTGATCATTGGAGAAGGCAAAATAGATTTTCTAGAAATCCTAGGCACCTTTAAAAGAATCGGTTATTCTGGACCTTTGGTTTTAGAATACTTCGATCCTGCCTCACTTTTGAAAGCAAATAAAGAGTTATCGAAATTGTTGAAACTTCTGGCAAACAAGTAATGGCGCGCGCCCTGCCTATATATCTCTAAACAAAACAAATCCATCAGTATACTATCCAACCGAAAAGCACAATCTTTTACTATGATGTGTTTATGGAATATCATGTCCCAGTTTGAGAAGGTTCAAATATTGATGGCAAAAGCCGAGATCGACGTAGCAGAACATGTCGCAGGATGCCTCCAACTTGCGACTCTTTTAGAAGTAAGTGCCTACCCTAAACCAGGCAATGTCCATAGAACAGTGAACTTCAAAGAGACCAGATACGAACATTTCTTAGCTTCCGCTTGTGCTTTGGCGCCCAATTTTAGAAATGCCGCTCAAAAAGGAATTTTGGTGGCTCAGGAAAAAATGGGTCCTGATGAACTCGAAATGGGAAATACAATCAAAAATACTGTCGAGCATGTGAGGAGTTGGCAGAGCGGCGGAAACACACTTCTAGGAACTATAATTCTGCTTACACCTATTGCCTCTGCTGCTGGAATAGCTCTTACTGAAAGGCAGTTCTCTATTTACAATCTTAGGAAAAACATAAGGTTGATTGTGGAAGCGACTACACCAATAGATGCTGTTAACGTTTACGATGCGATTTCAATTGCCAAACCTGGCGGATTGGGCAAGGCACCAAAACTGGATGTATCTGACACGACTTCTAAACAGAAAATTTCAAAGGATAAAATTTCTCTCTTCGATGTGTTCAAGATTTCTTCTCCTTGGGATTCTATTTCCTCTGAATGGGTGAACAATTACTCTATTACCTTTGACTTAGGCTATCCATATTTTGTTGAAACGCTTGAAAAAACCGACGATGTAAACATTGCAGCAGTGCATACTTTCCTCAAAATTCTTTCTGAAGTTCCAGATACCCTCATAGCTCGAAAATTAGGCTCAGCCAAAGCAAAGGAGATTTCTATTCAAGCCCAGCTCGTTCTAGAATCAGGAGCCCTAACGACTCGTAATGGCAAAGAAAAACTCTCACAGTTTGATGATAAACTTCGAGACCTTAAGCATCGGTTGAATCCCGGCGCAACTGCTGACCTAACAGCTGCGGTTTTAGCTGTTGCTGTCCTGAATGGATATAGACCATGAAAGAAACTATGAGATCCCGATAAGAAATGGTATAAGGCCTAATATTTTTGCGCGTAACAACTTCTATTGCGTGACAGAGTGATACCAGTTGATAATGTATTCCGGCATCTTCAGCCCTCTTTCACTCAATCTCTCAGCTAGTTTAACAGGCAAGGGACTCAAAACGTACGCTGCTCTCATGTAAAACCTTCTGGGCTGACCCAGCTTAGCTGTTTCTTCTAAGGTTATTTGAAAATCTGACTTTTCGGCTAGAGTTGACTTTTTTGTTCCCGTGATTGACAGAACAATTCCACTCAGTTTTTTGAAGATGTCACACCAGTTGATGACAGGTTTGGTTTCTCCGGAAAACGACACCAAGATCTCAAGGTCTCCAGCTCTGGGATGTGGGGTGTTCACGCCTCTGGCCGTGTAGACGTTGTCTCCCATGAAACCTTTAATATGAAAAAGCCTCACCCCAGTCATCTTGACGATTTCGTTTGCTGTGCCCTTCCCACCCAGAAACACGTTGGTTCGTCTCTCCAGCATATCAACAAGATGCGTATAGGTTTCCGACTCTACATTTGAGTCGATTATGGACCCTAGCTTCCCAAATTCTTCTTCACAGAGACGAAACACTCCGTCTACCCTTAAGTTTCGGAAGATCGCTTCNGTCATCATNCATAGAAGGAGCAGGCTTCCGAGCTCGAACATGTCGCCCATGATGCCTATCTCGCTGTATTCAAAGGAAGGTTTCGATCTTCCTCGTCCTTTCAGCCCAACTACGTGCCCGTGTTCGCGAACGATCTGGGCTAGTGGCGTGTTCACGTTAGATGTTATGAGTCCCATGGAAAATCTTGTTGTTCTCTTGTCTGCAATATATTTGGCCAAATCCTGCGCCATCACTAGAGGATCGTCAGAGAGGCCGCTTCCAGAGTTTATCAAGAGCAGGGTCCTCTTGTATCGTCTTTCAAGCTCGGCTGCTGCATCATACATGTTTTTTCCAGGAAAACCTGGGTCATCAGGAGTCAATACAACCTTGTTTCTCCAGCCTATCTGGCTCATTGCGATCTGGCTCATCGCAGCGTTCAAGGAGTACAGTGACCTGCCCGATCCGCCGCAGACCACACAGTTGGCAGATTTTAGGTCTTCATACAGTGGCAACAGCTTTCTTCTTTTTACGTCGAAAATGTTGTCTCTGATTCTGTTAACGTATCCAATAAGGCTAATCTTTTTTCTTATCGCACTCACACCCTACTCAAGAGACGTCTCTGGCAATTTAAATCTTAAACTATAACGAAGTGTCAACTATTCTTATTTCCTTTTTCTGGATTCCTTGTGAGTCTTCAAATATCTCACCGAAGAGCATAAAAATGGGAGTCTGCGGGAGACATCTCCACTGTGTGCGGGGTTGCGCTCGCGCAGGCTTAGGAGACTTCTCGCTCCATCAACACGTAAACAGCAGAAATGCCGGTCGGAGCGCCTAAGCCGCCTATGGATTTGGCTTGCCATCCTTCTTTTGCCATNTTATTGATCTTAGCCACAAGTTTCCGACAAGTGCCGGTATCGGAGAGAATTNCATATTCCTTCATTTCAATGTCCTCCATTCTGAGTCTNGCAACTATTCATATATNTGCCTTTTNGAGTNGANNATACAAAATCTTTGGCTGCTCGACGAAGTGGTGATGAACACTTTTCAAACGCGCAGTCTACTTTTCTTCAATTAAATGGCTATGCTTTACACGGAAAAAATGAAGGTTTGTCAGGGATAAACCGAAATGTTCGCACTTCTTATATTCAAGCATTAGGTAAGAGATCTGATGATTGTTGGCTTTCTAGCATATCAATGTCGGCGGTGTTTCCAGAGTAAGCAACATTTCATTTAGTTCGTTCAAGCGTCTTCTTACAACGCTGAGTATCTTTTTTCTTAGTTCTTCCCCAGAAATGGACTCTTTTATTCTCTTCAGTCTCCCAGCCAGTTGAACGTCATTTATGCTTTCCCCAATCCACTTGTCAAAATCTCCACGTCTAAAATGGAATGTCAAAGATCTTACGTCAATTGTCTCTACGATTTCAAAAAACTCATCCAGATTTCGTGCCGATCTTCCTGTGTATTTGCCCATTTCCTCAAAGAAAAGGAATGCTTGGTCAGGAGGAACTGCTCTCAGAATCTTCGAAACGTTCACTTCTCTAAAGTTCGTCTTCATTTCATCACCATTCTGGATTAGACCGTTAATTGGAGTAGAAAAGAATTATGAATTCCAAATACAGACTTCGAGAAGTCAAGAAAGAATAGCCACTTATACACAGCAAAATTGGGTTTTGCAGGGGGAAGTTGGAGATATCTGGCGGAAGGTATTGAGAGGCTTAATTGCTCTCTTGTTGGTATTGATCTGAATTTAGTTTTCAGCCTCCATATTTTCAGTTCATAACAATTATTGCCAAACAAGTTGATTCTTTTAGCGGACAGTTCCGCAATGAAGACACACCATGCTTCGTTGCTGTGCAGAAAACTAATTGTTGCGCTAGTTCTGACGCTAATGATCTTCGTACTGAGTAGATCCTCGACTATCCTGAACATAGTTGTAGGTCTTTCGGAATCCGAAAAATACGTTCATAATTTTATTGGTGTGCCGCCCTATGGAAACTGGACATTTGTTGAGAAGCCAATGTTTCCAGTTCACGTTAACCAATCTCAAATTCCAGTGGGTTCTAATTGGACAGTTGTATCTCCTTTAACTGCAAACCACACTTACCACATTTATTGTTATGGAGAATGGGTAGATTATGGTTCTGATCCCTCAACTGACTACGATATTTACGTTTACAATCCGTTAGGCGAACTTGAAAGCTACCACACCGAGTCGGCTGGGTTTCCTGAACATTTGGGCACAACTGTTGATGAACCTTTTTTTATTCCTAGATATTCAGGAAACTACAGCTTTGTCATAAGAAACGACCCTAGAGAAAGCAATGCTTCTCAACCGGCAACATTTATGAATATCGAGAATGTAGAGACCAACAAGTGGCATGATGTTTTCATAGAAGGCAAGGAAAACAATGTGCCTGTCCTTAATACGAGTTGGGCCTTCGAGTTTGTTACTGAAAGCCAACGCATTGAAGTTTGGGTTAAAGTTCCGGAAACCCTTGACATGTACGAGGCTAGGCTTTATTTGATGTCTAATCCTGAAGCTGGATTGGGAGAAATTCTCAATGATGTTCCTCTAGCTTGGGAGCAAGGTCTTTATGGCGAAATTTCTGGAATTTACGGCGGATACAACATGGAAAGCGAAGAGTCTAGGGGTTTAGCCTATGCAAGCTGCGAATTCTACGGGCAGGACATGCTAATAAACTACACTTCGTCAGTTAATGGTGAAAGTCTTTACCACCTCGTCTTCATAGGCGAGAAAGGAGCAGGTAACATAGAGTTCTTGGTTAAGACGGAATTTGGAAACGTAGGTTTAAAACCTGTTGATCCTCCTTTGCGGGTGCATCCGGACAACGAGACAACTCTCACTTTTGCTTCCAACACGACTGACTTGAGAAATGCTACCTTCTATTATTCCGTCAACGACCTGGAAAACATAACAGCTTTGAACATGCAATTAATCAACAACAGAATATGCGTGGCAGTCGTTCCCGGTCAGCAAGCTGGCACAACCATAAAATACAATGTTGAAGCCCCAGACGTTCTGGAAAACATCTTGGTCTACAAAGGAAACTACACCGTAAAATATGATTCTCAGCTAAACCTAACTCTAGAAACTGAAGCAATCTCCATTGGAAAAAACATAACATTGACCGGACTTATAACCCCACAGAGTGAGAATCTTCCCATAACGCTAGTTTATACTTCTGCGAATGGAACGTTCCAGCAAACCGTCTTTACTTCAGCTGATGGCAATTTTACAGCTAGTTTTAGACCTTCAGCAGAGGGGGACTGGATTGTTCAAGCAGAGTTTGAAGGAAGCAACATGCTCTTCGGAAGTTTGAGTCCATCCCTAAGATTTAAGGTTAAACCTCCATCTTTTCTGAGCCAATATTCAACGTATATTTACGTTGGCGCAGTAGCAGGAATAGCTGTCGTAGCGGTTGTTTACATCAAGAAGCGAAGAGAATAAGAAACGTCCACCGGGAGATCAAGCTTTCTAACTCTGCAGAGGTAGTAAGAGACTCAGAAAAATGTTCTTCAATATCCTTATAACACGCGCAAATCGTCAACTAACTAAATGAGGCAAAACAATGGAAATTGAAAATGACAAAATGAATTACCGTCGGGCTAGAATCGATGACCTTGAAGCTTTGATCAACTATCGAATCCGATTTTTGAATGAGCTCTATAATCATCCCGATGATGAACAAACTGAAGTTTTAAGAAAGTCATTACGACGATATTTCTATGAAGCAATTACTTCTAACGATTTCATTGCTTGGGTAGCAGAATACAATGGAAGAATAATAGGCACAAGCGGAATGGTCGTTTGGCAAAGGCCTGCAAACTATGGTGGGCTCGAATCTGGAAAACTTGGGTATCTTTTAAATTTCTACACAATTCCTGAGGCCAGAAGAAAAGGCATTGGCACACGATTACTAAAGGAGTTGATCAAAGAAGCCAGATTGATTGGACTAAAATATTTACACCTTAACGCTACTAAGGATGGAATACACATTTACAGAAAGGCTGGGTTTGTTGAACCTAATGACATAGAGTTGGAACTGAGACTCAAATAGGAAAGCTACTTGACTTCAAAATTGATTAAAGAAGCTAGGTCATTAAAATTTAGATATCTCCATCTTTGTGCTTCTGAAGACGGGATAAATATTTACACAGAAGTAGGATTTGTCGAGTCTCACCAGATAGAGCTAAGATTGAAGCTTGAATAAAATAGTGCCCATACTTTAAATAAATGTAGAAAACGAATCAGTTTGTGGCTGATTGAAATGAAAAATAGATTGGGACAATCTAGGTTGATAGATCTATCAACTCTCATTAATAGCTGTAAGGAAAAATGGACTAATATATCCTTAACAGAAGTGAACGATTCCATAGTTCGACTTGGCATATTTAAGGGAGAATTTCATTGGCATAAACATAACAAAGAAGATGAATTCTTTTTTGTTGTTGAAGGCAAGCTTTTGTTAGATCTGGAACATGAGACACTAGAATTGTTCCCGAAACAAGGATATACTGTGCCAAGAAAAGTTATTCACAGAACAAGAGCCAAAGAAAAAACAATAGTTCTGATGGTGGAAGGAAACACAGTGAATCCTCAAGGCGACTAAAGATTGTAGGTAGAAACTTAAAAACAAGCTCACTTGAAAGCTTTCTCCCATTCCTGCCGCATCATTATCTTCTTAACATCCTTCAATCGATCTGTTGCGAGAACACCATCGAGATGATCTATCTCATGTTGAAAAAGCTCAGACAACTCGTTTTCTGCGTCTATCACTTGCTTTTTTCCTTCCTGATCAAGGTATTCGACCCTTATACGGTAATATCTGTCAACAAGTACAAAAAAAGCCACGTTGAAACTGAAACAGCTGTCCCATACTTCAAATCTTCCATCCGAAGCCCGCACTATTCTTGGATTTATCAAAGGTGACCTAAAAACCTGCGTATCGATGAAAATTACTCTTTTCAATTTGCCTATTTGTGGAGCTGCAATGCCACGACCGTAACTGAAACTTTTCTTAGCTTCCTGTAAAGTGTTAGACAAATCTTCAACGAGATTTCCTANATCGCTACTTTGGAAGTCTTTAACTGGCAAAGANTTCTTCCTAAGAGTCTCATTTCCNANCTGAAGGATCNGNCTAATCATAGTTGATATTCTCTCCANAACTGGGATTCTAACGCAAACGAGAATATTTAAGTGAAATGGCGTTTTACTTAGGTGCATCTCTGAGAGGGATGGTGAATGAAGAAAGATGTTATTAAAACAGAAGAAGACGTGGTCCATTTCTTAAAGGATAAGACGAGGTTCGAAAGGGAAGTACTGGTGACTACGTTCAAGATTCCGAAGGGAAAGGTTAGTACGTACAAGAGAATAGCCGAAAAGGTCGGCAGACCACGTGCTTATCGGGCTGTTGGCAATGCATTACATAAGAATCCGCTTGCACCCGTTGTCCCTTGCCACCGTGTTGTTAAATCTGATGGAACATTTGGAGGAGAGAAGAAAGGAGCTGAATCTAGAAGGAATGTCCTAGAAAAAGAGGGAGTACCCATCGAGAATGACAAAGTTAAGATAAATGATGAAATCCTTTTTTAGCGCGCGAAATATTTCTGAATTGTCAAAGCAATCAGTCGTATCTGAAACAGTTGACCATGCGAAAGTAGTGGTAGTCTGCAGTCTATTCCTTGTAACTAATCTTAAATAACGGGGTGGTACTAAAAACAATGCTACCTAGCACCAATACTGAGTAAAGGAGGAGAATTCAAAACGAAACCAGCCTTACTTGTAATAGACATACAGAATGAGTTCTTCAACCGCAATCAGGCTTGCGATGACTCCTTGAAGTCGGCAATTGCATATATAAATGCAGCAATAAATCTTTTCAGAGAGAAGAATCTTCCCATCGTTGTCATACAACACAAAAGTGAGGAACAAGGTCTTGTACCAGGTAAATCAGGTTTTGATGTGCATGATAGTGTGAAGCTCAAACCTCAAGACATACAAATCGTGAAGACATATGGCAACTCTTTCACAAAAACAGGGCTTGCAGAAGAATTGAGAAAGCTTGGGGTTGACACCGTGATTGTGACAGGGTTTTGCGCGGAGTACTGCGTCCTATCTACATACAGAGGTGCGCAGGACTTTGACTTCACACCTATAATGTTGAAGGGTTCGCTTGCATCTGAAAACGCCGAGCACATTAGGTTTGTGGAAGAGATTACAGAGACAATATCTTACGGCGCTTTGAAGACGCTGCTCTAAATTTAATGCACGCTCTTAGGTTTAGGCTTTTATGGTTTAGTAGCCCCAGCAATTCTATTCTTTACGATAGGATCTCATTTCGTCAATATCAGAGAATGTTTTGAAAAATAGTTTTAGCCGAGTCCCCAATTCATTTCGTCCTCTTCTTGTGAGGGAATAACGTTTGTTCTCATCTACTGAAAGTAAATCCTTGGCTGTTAAATTTTTCAACACAGGATAAATCGTGCCGGGACTTGGTTTTCTACCCTTTCTTTTCTCCAGTTCGAGAGCTATCTCTACTCCAGTCATGCTTCTTTTGTTGACTAGCCACAGTATGAGAAAAGAAAGGAGACCTTTCATCTTATTGTTGTGCATATGAATACACATCGGATAATCGATGTTAAGGTTTTTGGTTCTATGTGATATCGGTTTACCGATGAACTTATATGCTAATATCGCTTTTATTCCAATATCGGAAATACAATATAGCGTCTTGGAGGCGGGCAAAAACATGAGAATCGGATTTGCTGTTCACATAGCTCCGCAAATGGGATTTGACTATGAACATGCGAAGAGAGTTACACTTAGAGCGGAGAAGCTCGGTTATGACCTAGTCACGATCGGAGACCATCTCTTCCTAGATGAACAATCGGAAGAACGCAACTGCATGGAGGCTTGGACACTGGCTAGCGCCTTGGCTGCAGTGACATCCAAGATAAGAATTGGAACTCTTGTTACGTGCAATTCATTCAGACATCCAGGGATACTGGCCAAAATTGCGGCAACAGTAGACATAATTTCAAACGGACGCACTCTACTAGGAATAGGAGCTGGATGGAAAAAGCTTGAATATGACGCCTATGGGATTCCATTTCCCTCAGTGAGTGAACGGATGGATCAGTTAGAAGAAGCAGTTCAAATCATCAAATTGCTCTGGACAAAACCTAAAGCCACCTTTACTGGGAAGCACTACAAGATCAAGGATGCACTCTGTGCACCTAAACCTGTTCAGAAACCTCATCCGCCAATCCTTGTAGGTGGACATGGAAAGAAGAGGACACTGAGGATAGTTGCAGAGCATGCGAACATGTGCAATATAACTTTCCAGGTTGGCCCCGAGCTGGATGAACTGCTGGAGGCCTTGCAACGACATTGCAAAACAGTTAGGCGAGATTATAATTCTATTGACAAGTCCTTCTTTGCATATTGCTATATCACAGAAAACGAACAAAAGACTGAATCTCATCTCATCGAGATATCGAAACGTAGTGGGCGAACTGTAAGCGAATTGAAAGCTGATATGCCAGGAATCTGGATAGGTACTCCCGAAACAGTCAGAGATCGTTGTCAGTACTTAATCTCTAAAGGATTCACGAGTTTCCAAATAAGATTCCTATTTGACAAAGAATGCGAGATGAGCGAATTATTTGCAAGGCAGGTTATCCCCAAGCTATCATAGCGGAGTTTACCTTGATTATGTCATCTGCACACGAAAGCTTATGCTTTTGTTGTCACAATTTTCGGGCGAATGAATTTGCCGCAGTTGGAGCATTTTCGTCTTGACAATGTTCGAACTTGAGGATAGCCCATGGATTTCAGCTGTTCCTTGCCCAAAGGCTCTTTCCATTGATTTTTACATCGGGGGCACTCTACGAGAGCGGTTATCTCCTCCACTACTTGAATCCTTTCTCTCCTTGCCACTAATATTATTCCGCCTATAATGAGCATAATGACCCCGACAATAGAATAGTGTACAAGTTTCAGTCCAATGCCCAAAGCGACGTCCTCATGTTCCATTTCCAAAAGTTGGACACCCATTTCCGATAGAAGATCAGGCGAGTCGAATACTCCAGCGTCCCAAAATTTCCACAATACTAAGCCCAGCATTATTATACCTATAACGCAGAGTAGAACGCCGAGAGCGTAACCAGTTTTCTTTCTTAGTATGGTCATCGTCATAGACATCTCTCCACATCCCATTTACAAGCAATCTACTTATTTAATTTATGAAAAACTTGACACATAAATCGCTGATAATCATAAATGCGCGCCATGTATAAAATAATTCGAGGTCTTTAAACATGCCTATTATAGCTGTCGTTGGAAGCAGAAAATCGGGTAAAACAACCATTGTTGAGGCTCTAGTTAAAGGACTTACCAGAAAAGGCTACAACGTTGCTACGGTAAAGCATATTCCAGAACCAGACTTTACCATAGACACCAAAGGAAAAGACACGTGGAGACACGCAAAAGCTGGCGCGCTTGTCACCATGGGCGTAGCTCCAAACGAGCTGGCAATTATCAAAAAGGGAGACACAGCAAGATATGACCTAACTGAAATTGTCAAATACTGCGAAGATGAAGCCGACATCATAATTCTTGAAGGCTTCAGGAACCTCGTCGCCCAAAACCCGCTTATTCCAAAAGTGGTTGCCGTGAAAACCATGGAGAAAATTCAGGAGACTTCCAGACACTTTAGGCCCATAATAGCTTTTTCAGGCACAGTTTCAATTAAGCCCAAGAGACTGCGCATTCCATACACTGATGCCTTACAGAAACCAGAAAAACTGGTAGAAATTGTGGAGAACAAGATTAAACCCATGATTATGAAAGAAAAGAAACTAAAAGCAGCGATTAGAATTACGGTTGACGGAAAACGCCTGCCATTAAAACTCTTTGTTCAGAAAATTATGAGAAATGTTGTACTCTCTATGGTTTCTACGCTAAAAGATGTGACAATTGAAGAAGATGAAAATGTCATTATTACTATTACAAGTCCTTCAAGATGAACTACACACTACTTTTGGGGCTTGAGGAGACGCAGAAGAGAGAGAAAGGAGAATAGTTTTTCCACTCAAAAAAGCAGTCTCCCCAAACCTTTCCAATAGTTGAAGCATGTACTCTGTTTATAACCGTTTGAATACATCCTGGTTTGTGCTTCCTTGACTGCGCCATTAGACAGCCTTTAGGCTAAAGAGCCTTGAAGGCTTCAAACCATCTGTTGTAAGATGCAACCATATCCAAAGTAACGCTTGGCTTCCTTGTTTCCAGTATTTCTCTAAAGTCGTTCATACCTATAGATCTGGGCTGAGCAAGCTTGTCCTTTGCCTTTCCAGATTCAAAAAATTCTCCAATCACCTTGAGGTGAGCCGACTGCACGCCGTCGCGTATGTCGCTTCCAGAAAATCCTTCAGACACTCTGCTTAGGCTGTAGAGATCCATATCAGGAGACAATGTCAAATCTGTCGAGAAGAGTTTGAGCATTTGCAAACGTGCGTTGTAATCAGGGAGTGGAACCAAAATTCTTTTCTGAAATCTCCTTATGAAAGGCCAGTCAAGATCCCAAGGCTTATTGGTTGCCCCAATCACATAAACGTGAATCTTCTTTCCTTTGTCAATTATGCCATCCATTTCCTTCAAAAATTGATTACGAACTCTCACTTCTCCGCCAACTTCGTTGGTATGCTTTCCAATGAGAGAATCTAACTCATCGATGAAAACAATTGCCGGACGGCCGTCATTTGCTATTTTTCTCGATGTTGCAAAAAGCTTAGCAACATTTCTTTCGGCTTCCCCAAGCCATTTGGACATTATTGACGCTGCATCTACAGAAATGAAAGAAGCATCTATTTCTGTCGCTACCGCAGCTGCTAACAGAGTTTTTCCGCAGCCAGGTGGACCAAAGAGAAGGATACCTCTAGGCCATCCCAATGGAAAAAGGTCTGGTCTTTGAACCGGATAAACAATGGCTTGCTTAATAGCTTTTTTAGCTTGTTCTAAGCCTACGACTTGTTCCCATTTCACGTTGGGCTTTTCTGTGAGCACAAGATCTTCAAACGTATTTTTCTTCGTCTCAGACGGCACAGTCGCAGCTTCAAAAGGTCTTTCTTCTCCACCCTCTTCTTCAGACGCTTCTCCCGGAGCTGAAACTCCCTGGAGCATCCTTATCCTTTCTTGATAAGCCATGGCACGTTGAATATACACTTTGTTCAGACCATAGTTTGGATATAGCTGAGCAAGTTTCAGAAGAGTTTCGATGGCCTTTTGGTACATTGTGATAGCCATGCCCTTAGCGCCTTGTTTGTCAAGGCGAACAGCCTCTAAGGCGTAACTGGTAGCAGCTTTCTCTAATTCCTGGGATGCGCTCATTTTTAATTCATCTTTGAATTTGTATCTTTCCTTTTGTACCCAGTTTTTCGAGTGCTTTCAACACTTCATCATGTGGAATTTTCAACTGGAGCGCACACTGTTTGACGTCGATTTCACCATTACGCTTCCTTACATATTCAAGCAACATGTCTTCCAATGATGAGTTGGATTTAGTAGCTATGGAGACGCCACGCAACTCCATGTCTTTATGGCTGACATACCT
>JGI2172J19969_10000397_pt1 | contig 18444 bp, 20 predicted proteins | sample DeeMarSWOR230_32_FD_19969 | JGI IMG/M metagenome (IMG submission 19969)
ATCTGTATCACCGAAATAGTCTGCGGCATAGATTTTGTAACCTGCTTCCTTTGCAGAGTTGACAATAGGAACTGTGTCAATCCCAATCGCTAAAACACTCTGAATCTCAGTTTTCGACAAAGTCTTGGTATCCTCATCTACAATTTGATTTGGTGATGTACTCCCTCATATTCTTGTTTAAAATGTCTTAACAATTAGTGGCGTATATGACGTATATACAAGGTTTCTAATTCTGTTGCATCAGGCTATTCATTTTTCAAGTTTGCGGTAAAATTCTTCGTCTATAGTTGGAGGTAGCATCAATTTAGTTTTAGTTTTGAATTTCCCGTTTTTCGAGTGAGGTTTCCTCACATTCATTTTTCAAGTTTGCGATAAAATTCTTCGTCTATAGTTGGAGATAGCATCAATTTAGTTTTAGTTTTAAATTTCCCGTTTTTCGAGTGAGGTTTCCTCACTAATGTGTCACCATATTTCTCAATTTCTCTGGCTTCTTCGGCTAGTTTTGCAGCAATCTGGGCGATTTCATGTGCAGAAGCGACGAGAGGAATGTATTTTTCGCGTTCTTTCTCACGGAAACATGCTTGAAGATTGATCTCAGCGACTTTCTCAGTCAATTCGTACGCGGCAATGGCTTTGGCTTTTGCGTAGGGATTCTTGAAATCAGATCTATCTCGAATAGTGCTGGAATCAATTATTAATCTTGGTAATGTTACATCTGTNCCTGTTTNAATTGCATATATGAGTTTATCAATTTCTTGATGAATCATNCTGTAAACGCCGGTAATTGCCAGAACTTTAATGATGTTTGAATTGAATATCGCCATCTCTGTTGGGTCTAAAAACTCTCTTCGTGCTCCAATAAGCGGGTCGCCCATGATAATTATATATCCTAGACCCTGTTCCTCAAGTTCTACCTTAAGACGCCTTCCAGGAGCATCCGAGACAATCACACTAGGTATGTCATTTTTTGAAAATCTCTCTCTAACCTTTGCTGGACCCGGAATCGACGGATTGGGAGATATTAAAACTAGGAGGTTTGGGTTGAATTCGAAGATTCTTGGCAAAGCCTCTTCAACATCTTCAACACCCATCTTTGAACCTGTAGTCACAGTTCGAGTTTTAATATCTTTACGATCAGCTAGTTCATCGAGAAGAAGTTCAAATAAAGGCGACGAAGCGATGTTACCGCATTTAAAGACTCCAACCTTAACCTTTTCATAATTAATATCTGTATTATTCACGTGCTTCTACCTCACTAACTGTTATTACTTGTTCAACATTTAAGAAGAGTCATCACTTATGTGATTTTCGAATTCTAGCGCGCGCGCGCTGGGTGGATATACCCTTCGATCTGACATATGAAACTGATTTTGATTTTGTAAAGTCGCAGGTAGAAGAGATTATCCGCAATCGTCTAAAAGGAAAACTCGAAACAATCCGAGAAAGATATGAAAAAGCCATTAGACAATATGAGGTGAAGGATGAACCATTCATAGACGTCAACTTCAATCTCATACCTTCGGGCAGTTGGATCGAGTTTCGAGTCACTTTCCCTGTTGACCCGAAGGAACAAACAATAGTAGTCACCGAAATTACCGAAGATATTCTGCAAATGTTTAACAAGCATCCAAACAAAGTTCGATTCCCAAAGGGAAGATCTAGATGATCTCTTGGAACTCCAGCAAGTTTACGAGAAATACTTATTTTGTGAAGATATCGAAATACGATAGGGTTCCAACTCATGTTTGAGATTCTAGATTGGCATCTGATTATCGTGCTTGTGCGAGTGGCTGTGATAGTCATAGCCGCATTTATATTAGTGAAGATTTTCAATCGATTGGTAGTGAGGGTTGCTGAAGAAAGAATTAAGGTCAAGAAAGGAACGTTAGCTAATATTCAGAGATTCTTTCAGCTGATCACCTATTCTACAGCTGCTATCTTGGTTCTATTGGTTTTTGGAATTGACGTAACGGGATTAGTCGCTGGTTTAGGAATTGGAGCTTTATTAATTGGTTTTGCTTTGAAGGATATAATTGAAAACTGGATTTCAGGATTACTGTTGATTTCAGGAAAGACTTACCGAACTGGTGATGTTATAAGAGTTGGAGATTTCACGGGTGTAGTTACTGATATAAGCCTTAGAACGACTAAACTGAAGACGTACGATAGAAACGATATCATCATCCCAAATTCCATACTGTTACAAGGACAAATAACCAACCTTACCAGTGGCAAGAAAGAGACCGTAGCATGCATTGCTTCCTACATCGACTATGTTTTCAATGTTGAAAAAGCCAAGAAGGCTATCGAAAGCGTTCTCAGGGGTCACCCAAACATAATCGTGGACGAACAGAGAAGAAGAGAAATACGGTTCGTTGTACGAAGTAAAGAATGGACAACCGAAATAGAGTCATTGTTCTGGATAAATGATCCTGAAAACGAGGAGTTCATCAAGTCAAGAATCACAGAATTGATAAAAAAGAAATTTGAAGAAGAAAGCATATTGCCACCAATCCCCGGATTTATGAGGAGAGAATTTCTGGAAAGCAAAAAATAAATTCTTTGCCTTCGAACGCGCCATATTTTTTGCAGAAGTGGAAATATTGCACAAGGAGATTTATGAAGTGACTTTTGTCCAGCTTCTGAGATTACTCCCGGGAACTCCGAAGCGTCTCTTTTGAGATTAAAGGATGGACAACTATTGCTGGCTTAAACACACTTCTATGATGCTGAAGCTGCAAATATGCCGCCAGCGACAATATCGGCGAAAGTATCTGACAATCTAGAAAGGACATGGAGAAAGCGCTTCCCACTCCAAGAAAAGGAAGCGTGCGCTAAGCATAACTAGCACCCTGAGATACACGCATTTGGTGAACATTAAAGGGATAATTATCACGTCAGGACAGCAAAAAGTCTTAAAGAGGATGAAAAACTATTGAAGGCAGGGTTTGAATATGTCACAGACTGGGACGAAGTCAAAATCTACTGGAAATGTAAATGACCTGGAAGTAACTGGTAAAGACAAAAAAGGCAATTTTTTGGTGAAACATCGCCAAAGCGGAAACATTTGCACCATAGTGGATACATTTGCTGAAATGTTTTCTTTGTGGGCTGGTCGAGTGTTAGTTACAGCTGATAGTGAAAGATGGGCCTTAACTGCAGCTGCAGCTGCGACTGGTTTCGCCACAAGTGTAATTATGTCTCCTGCTGAAGCTGGCGTAGAAGGTGTAGTGGCAGCTGACAAGACTCCAGACAAGCGTGCAGGTGTTTTGATACAAATATACAACAGTAACAGGTTTGATTTGAAAAAGCAGATGATACTGCGTGTAGGGCAGTGTATAATGACGTGTCCAACAGCTTCAGCGTTTGATGCAATGCCTAACGCAAAAAGAGAATTGAAGGTTGGCAGAAGCTTACGATTGTTTGGGGATGGCTTTCAAGTGAAAGGGTTGGTTGGGGATCGAAAGGTTTGGCGAATTCCTGTGATGGAAGGTGAATTCACCGTTGAGAACACTTTCGGTGCATCTGAGGCTATAGCTGGTGGAAACTTTCTGATATTTGCCAAAAACAAGTCTATTGGACTTGAAGCAGCAGAAGAAGCAGTGAAAGCCATTAAAAAGAAAGCAAGTGAAGTCATTTTGCCTTTCCCTGGCGGAGTCTGTCGTTCCGGCTCAAAAGCTGGTTCTTTGAAATATAAGCTTAAAGCTTCGACGAATCATCCCTTCTGTCCACGATTGAAAAAGCTCGTACCAGATTCACAGTTATCTGAAGACGTGAACTGTGTTTACGAGATCGTTATTAATGGATTGACAGTTGAGGCTGTGAAGAAGGCTATGGGAGAAGGAATAAACTCTGCTGCAAAGGTTCCAGGCATCGTTAGAATAACAGCTGGCAACTATGGCGGTAAACTGGGCCCATACAAGGCGTTTTTGAAAGAGGTAATAGATATATCGTAATTTTTTGTTCCTAAACTCTTATTTGACGCCCTGTAATGTAGCTTCACAGCTAACATGATCTTGAGTGAGAACAAGTTTGCGCAAGAAGAGATCTTCATTAGAACGTTTCAGGCTTAAAAGGGTATTGAATACGCTAGCTAGTAAAGAGGGGCGTGGAACTGAACTTGTTTCGCTTTATGTTCCACCTGGAAGACAGATAAGCGATGTTATGAATATGCTTAGGCAAGAGTATGGAACGGCGTCAAACATAAAGTCTACAACAACACGGAAGAATGTTCAAGATGCAATCGTAAAAGCTCAACAACGTCTTAAACTTTTCAAGGAAGCCCCTGAAAATGGACTTGTAATATTCTCAGGTTCGATTCCACAGAATGGGCCTGGAAGCGAAAGAAATGAAACTTATGTTATCAGTCCACTTGAGCCTATAAGCATATATTTGTACAGATGTGATTCGAAGTTTCATACAGAACATTTGAAGGAGTTTTTGAGGGAAAAGGAAACTTATGGTATACTTCTCATAGATGCTTCAGAAGCTACATATGCAACATTGCAGGGAAGAAGACTTGAAATACTCAGGAAAGAAACATCTGGTGTGCCTGGGAAAACACGGGCAGGCGGACAATCAGCAAGGAGATTCGAAAGATTAAGGGAGATGCGGCTTCAAGATTATTTTAAGAGAGTGAGTGAACACGCAAACAAAATCTTTCTTCCAATTGAAGACTTGAAAGGTTTGATAATTGGAGGGCCAGGACCCACAAAATTCGATTTTGAGAAGGGTGATTATTTGAATTACGTGCTGAGAGACAAGGTTATAGATATGATTGACACGGCTTATGTGGATGAACAAGGAGTCAAAGAAGTCGTTGATAAGGCTCCAGAAATAATGAGGAAGATACGGTATATAGAAGAAAAAGAAGTGATGCAACACTTCCTGTATCAAATAGGACAGGACACGGGGTTGGCATCATACGGTGAAGAAGAGGTTAGAAAGGCTTTGAAAACCGGTGCCGTCGAAACATTGCTACTTTCTGAGGGAATAAACATAGTGCGAGTTACTGTGAAATGCACCGCTTGTGACTACGAAGAAAAACACACATTCAAAAGTCACATGTTGCCAGGGTTTGAACAAGATCTTATTGGAAAATCTTGTCCAAAATGCGAAGCCCCAGCTTTAACTATAACAGACACACAAGACCTTATAGAAGATTTCGCTGAACTGGCAGAAGAAACAAATAGTGAAGTAGAAATGATTTCTGATGAAACAGAAGAAGGACAGATGTTAAGAAAATCTTTCGGTGGAATAGCAGCAATATTGCGCTTCCAACTTTAAAGTCTCTAGAATGATATCGCGCGTTAAGGTTTTATTGGAGTGATAAGCAGCGTTTTACCTCACTTTTTCCGATGTCTTCTATAAGCAGCTTTTTTTGTTTAGAGGTGAAACCGTAAACAAGCTTAACTTTCCTATTGAAAAGCCTTGAAAACTCCTTAACGAGTTCCCTGTTGACTTTTCCCTTAACCGGCTCTTCCTTACAAAAAACAATAATTTCGTTGTTGGCAGCCACAATCTTAAAATCCTTAGATCTTGGCTTAACATACACTTCCACGATTACACCATACTTTATCTTCTGAATCTTCATAGAGTTCCACGCATACTAGTTAATACGATGTTGCTTTACATTCTAAATTCTACACTTTAATCTATTGCTTGACAGCAAATATGCGCGTGCCACCTCCAAATACTTCAAAACTCAGCTTATAGTTATAAGAGTCCAACAGGACTACGTCGATTATATGATAGGGCACGCCATCGCCACATACTACGACATTCAAATAAAGGGTGTAGAGTTTCTCCGCAACATCTGCGCAGCCAGCGGCTTATCCATACGGCCTAAGATCCGTATAAGCAAGATCGACGCCCTAAAACAGGTCATTAGAGTATGGGGTTTAACCCCTGAGAAAACCCTCACAAGAGAAGCATGCTCATCACCTCACCGAACAACCGTAAACCCAAAGGAACAGGAGAACACACAACTCAAAATACTACGCCAAGCCTTAAAAGATAAGTTAACAAGGGAATTGCAATTAACCAGAAACGGGAAACCAGTATCCATTCACCCTGAAGAAGTAAGTCCCTGCGCGCGCGCACTATTGTTTTCGAAAGTCCTGCGTTTAGAAGCGAAAGAAATCGGAGATTTAGGGCGGTTTAGCCTGCGCTACATGCAATCCCTAGGTCTTGCATTCCAATATGTCAAGGTATATTCAATTCAAGGGAGGCACTTGCTGTCACACTTCCGTATTCTGTTCTTTGGGTAGCAGAAATCTGCAGTGCGTATGTACCAGATATCGCTTGATCGCCGATAGAGATTTCTAGGTTTATCACAGTTTCAGAGCTTGGTTCTATGCTTGTCTCGTTTTGACTGAAGTGAGCTGTAATCTCTGGTGGCAGTATGGGTTGAATTGGGGCTAAAGGAGGCAGGTAATGTTCTGTTCCTATTGAAAATAGAAGGTCGACCTTTTCTGTTGAGTATATCCTAACGCTAACATTGAGGGATTCTGTCTTATTAACCGTTATCTGATATGTGTATAAGGATATTTGAAATGGAATAGGTTTCAAACCTTGTATGATTGTGGCGTTCTCAGGGGCACGCGTCTGATCCCTATTCAAGTCTGGTCCTTCTGGATTAGTATCTTTATTCCAGTTTGGATCGCCTGGCCTTGCACCAAACGTCGTTGAAACCACTGCTGTGTCTCTCATGTCAACCTTACCATCTGGAGTATCATAAGAACCCGTTATATCTCCTTGCAACGCTCTATATCCGCCATTGTTGGTTACCCAGTAAGCGGAGTCATAAACAGATGTCGTGACCTTTTCAAAGCTATCGTTCTCTATGGGGTTCACTGGTTCCCTAAAAGCGTTAGATATGTTGATATGTAGAAACAAAGTCAGCGATACTAATATGATGACTGACAAGGGTTTTAAGTTCAACATAAACTTACACCCCATTTATTTTATGGGAGTTCTTCTATATAATACTTTTGGTCCAATTAAAAATTCTATTTGATATTATTTGGAAAGTATCAATAAATCAGAGGAACACATTAAATACTTGGCAATGACAAATAATGATACGGTAGATGGGGAAGTTATATTATGCGGTGGGACTTAAAGATAAAGCTGTTGTTAACTCTTTTGTTTTTGTTATGGTCTGCAATAGTTAGCATGTCACTAAGTCAAGGTAGAATCGTTGGTGTCCAAGAAGGTGATTACTTCAGATATGCCGACTTTGAGGTCAATTGGACCTCTACAGATCCAAATGCTACATTTCCGCCACATGGTGAAGAATGGATAGTAGAAATGAATAAGACTAAGTGGATGTCGTTGTCAGTTCAGAATATTAGTCACACGTTCATATCTTTTCAACGTGTGAAACATTTTGAGGATGAAACTGAGAAGATCGATGAAGGCATTGTAGATGTTGATACGGGATTGGGCGAGATGGGGTTCTTCGCAATATCAGCCAATCTTGACGCAAACGATAGTGTATATACAGGCATCGCCTATTCTGCATGGAAGATTAATCGAACAACGATTCGAGCCTATCCAGATAGTTCTAGGGAAACAAATCATCTGAACATGAGCCGGGAATATTTAGTAGATACCAACGGAAAAATACGCGTTTCAAAGAACTACTATTGGGATAGAACATCTGGAATCCTTGTTGAACGCTCGTATGAAGAAATCGAACAGATTGGAGAATACATAACGATCGTTGAAATTTCTTATCGACTTGTCGAGTCCAATGTTTGGGTTGTACCAGAATTCTCTGCATATACGCTAATAATCACATTGATCGTCACTACAATTGGTATTTTTCTTTTAATGCTAACATTCTTCAGTGAGAACAAACTGTAAAAAACGATAACGTCAGTTTGACTGCGCATAAAATTCGCATTATTGCCGCGCTATTCGATATCAATGCCGATCAAATGATTGTTGCTTGACATCACGAATCTGTTTTTGGGGCAGACTTTCATTTTTTAGAAGAACAAAACAAAATACATCCTATGAATATCCCGATAGGTCCTTCACAACCGTCAGATTTTTAAACCAAAAAACATTGCTATAGGAAGAAGAAGAGCACCTTCCGATATTTGCTGAGCACTTTTCATTAAACTAGTAATTCTTAATGAAGCAACCAAAGATCAATAGATCGATAGCAATTGCAGACTACTTTGATACACTTAGTAAATTGTGTACAGACAGCCTCACCTCCTCTCAGGAGTGGCAGCTGATGGAATTGTGGGGTTGCAATAGAGATTTAAGACACGTCTCCACAAGTATTATATGAAAAAATCCAGTGACCTCAATTGTTAGAAAGCGTGCTTTATCCAGCAGTAGCTGTCACATTGATTCTTTCAGTCCTCTGGCTCATCCATAAGGCCACCGCAAAAAACCGAAAGGAAACCAAGAGAAACAAAAAGAAGTCTCCAAATGCTTATGAGACTATGCCCTATTACTTCCCGACCGAACAAGTAGATATCGTTAAGAAGATGAAGCCAAAAAGGCGAAGAAAGAAAAGGCAGTCCTAGATTCCTTCAACTTTATATGTGCAAATTGAATTCTGCCATTGATTCTTCAATTGTTCAACTGAAAGCGTTGGATAGAGCGGTATCTGTTCAGGAATTGTCGGACCGCTCGCGATATTACGTAGCACTTTCACTTGAAATGACACTTGGTTATACACACGAAGCTTGCAAAGAAGAGAGAAGAGTTTCTACCTTACCTGTGTCCCACACGACGTTTAGAAAAAATCAACACTGTTTCGCTTCTTCGCATATTTTCCACAAAGATAAAACAGATGTATAAGAGTTGTTTAAGGGGAGAGATGCCAGAGCAAGGTTTTTGTAAACATAGTTTGTATACATTCCAAAATAGTTTCCGAGAATCGGAGAGCGCGCAAATGTACACGTCTTGCGCAAGAGAGAACGGATATACGCCGATTCTTGTGCGCACATGCATCGTCTGAATAATAGTTTTACGCGCACTATAATTTGTGAAAGAATTCTGACATTTAGAACTTGTGACTCTTATGAACGCTCTGATCTTGCTATTGCTAGAATGATTGCTCTAATGATCAATGAAACACCTAATAGCATTATTATTGTTGCCCAAAACANAAACCATGTTTCATTTGTTGTTGTTTCATTGAGAAATCTGTTTATAAGAAAGGTTGTTCCTAACCAGAAGACTANATTGGACATAGTTTCGGCTTTCTTCGTTAACTGTGAACGGATGAGAAATCTCAGCACGAGAAGGATAATCTCGAATAGACCCCAGACAAAACTGAATGTCCACGCGGCTGAATACAGTATTGAATGAGTCCAAGGATGTTTGGGTGCAGGTAAATGTATGTTTGAGTTAGGAACAGACGTTGTTTCAAAGTCCTTAAAGAATTCAACAATCTTATCGATAAGATTAGGTGTAGTTGCAAATATCATTCCCACCAGAATGAGAAACAATCCTGCGGACAAAACGCTCAAGAATGTTTCATTACGTTTATGTGGAAGTCTCTTGTAGCTTACATCCATCTTATCTACCCAACTGACTTATCTTTTGATAAAGCATATAACTTTTTTAATGACTTAAGTACACTTAAATGCTCAGTACTACAGTATAAAAATGAATTGGTGAAGGTGAATAACATGGTGTATTGCCCAAAATGTGGCACTGAGGTTAATGAAGAAATGGTTTTCTGTCCAAAATGTGGTGCTGCATTAAAAGCTGAACAGGCTACTGCAGACGCTGTATCGACTCAAACACGCCGCAGAGCTGAGAAGGCAGAAAAACAGGAGAAGCAGGAGAAACAAGAGAAGAGGGAGAAGTCGGAGAAATATGAAAAGCGAGAATTCGGATTCATAGGTCCGCTAATTGGAGGATTGATCTTAGTATTCTTGGGTTTAATATCTTATCTCCAAGTAACTGGTTATCTTGGAAGGGAAATTGTAGGTGCTTCGTTTCTCGTCATGATTGGAGCAATAATCATAGTTGTGGGACTCTATGCAATGGTGTTGGCATCGAGGAGACATCCTAGAACCTAGAGGAACCATCCGAAGAATAGTCTATAGAGTCTGTGTTCTAGAAGGGTTATAATGTTGTGTCTTCCGATGACGCGGAAATAGTTTTTTCCAGTTGCCTCGATCAAATCTCCAATGTCATATCTGGGAAACATGCAGGAGGAGATTATTAGTTTGCCCCATTCGCCGCGTTTGAGTTCATGCAACATCTTCAATCCTTGATTGGTGTCGACTTCGAAGAAGTACTTGTCATAGTTTGGCGTAACGTATGGTAGTTCGTCAAGTTGCTGTGCAAAGACTCCTTCTGTTGCACTATATATCTCAACAACTGGAGCTTCTCCATAATATCTTCTGAGAATGGGTGAATATTTGAAATGGATTTTTCGCACGCTTGTGCAGAAGATAGCTTTAAAGTTCCACAGTTCTTTCGGTTTCTTTCTGTGTTTCTTCTTTACGTATTTTGCAAAGGATAAGATAACAGGCGTGACACCAATAGCCGCGGTCACATTTTCATTGAGTGCTTGTTGATAGACTAATTCAAATCTTCTTTCCCAGTTTCGTTTACTGATTCCTGTACCTAAAGCGTCTATATCCTCTTGTCGAGGTAAAAGACTGACTTCATTAAGCATTGGATTCAGTTTAGCGTAAGTTCCAGAACTGTACCCATAGGTTACTGTTCGTCCATTCATAGTCATCGTATGGACTTGAGATGGAAAATTGAGGTTGAGAATCTTTCCAGTGAAAAGTTCAAAGTCTTTTGTTCTCAACACATGATTCACTAATGCTCTTGCTCCACACGTGAAAATCTGGCTAAGATGTGTCTTGGTTGCAGGTAACACCTTTGCACGGCCTGTTGAGCCTCTAGTCATGACCCAACATTCAAGTGGTTCAGGAAGTATGGCATTATAATTGCCTTTTTGGACTTCAGCGAAATATTTGTTGAGTCCTTCATAATTTATGACAGGGAATTTGGCTTTGAAGTCTGTGATTTCATTAATTTCAGAAGCATTGTAACTCTTTCCGTAAAAAGTTTTTCCGTATCCTTTGATCAATTCCAAGAGCGTTATTCTTTGGGACTCTTGCGGATCTTCTAAGGATTTATACCAAGAGCCTATTATGGGGTGAAAGATGCTAGGATTGGGTTCTTCTCCAAACATTCTGAATGCCTAAGATAGTTTAAATTAGTCCGCTTATATGTTTCATTGCTCAGAATTACCTAAATCAAGCCTAAAAGGAAACCGGAGGGAATCTGAAACCAAAGCGCATGCGCGCTGTATCTACACTTAAGGAAAACTTAGAAGAATCTAATCTTCTTCTAAACCTCTAACTGCTTCATGTAGCTTCGTAATTTCTTCTGGACTCGCAGAATCAACAAATTCGTATATTTTCTTTCTCTTTCTAATTTCTTCAATCCGTTTCTTTCGGCTTTTCGGAACAACATAAACTGGATAGACTCTCCATACAATTTTCAACATCAAGGCTTTTTTATCAACCGTTTTATTAACAAGTCCTTCAGCACAAAGCTCTTTCAAATAATCAGAAAGCTTCTGCCTGGAAATATGCCGTTCCGATCCATTTTCAACAAATTCCTTGAGGAGATGTGACCACCTCGTTTTTCCTTTTTCATCAATAAAGAGAGCAATGTCATATTTAGAAAAAGCTAAAGGTCTTCTTTTTGGACTTAATCTATTTGTAGACATAGTCTAATCAATAGATTATCCTTTAATAAAATATATAAGTTTTGGGTTTGGGTTTGGGTTTGGGGGTTTAAAACTTTATCCAACCACCACCACCAACTGACTAAGCTGACGCTGAAGAAAAGGGGAAATCAGCGTCGGCGCATGACAATTCTTGTCAGAAAAAGATTGGAAGTGAAACGATTAAGGTTTCTTTTTTATTTCGTAGCTCAGCCAGGCGAGTCCTATGATAATTGCTGGAATTCCGAAGATTATTGCACCCCAGACAAATATTGTGATTATTGAATCTACGACATAGTCTAAAGTCCAAGATGCTATGGCAACATTCCAGTTTCCGTCAATGTAAACCTTGATGCAAAATGCAACAAAGAATAGAAATGATATTCCGCCTCCACCGCTTTCTCTGCGCGCGCGTTTATCAAAGAATTGATATTCTTTTCTTTCTTCATCTGGTATTTGTTTCCACCATAGCCAACCTGCTACCGCTGCTACGATTACTGGGATTCCGATGAAGAGAACTTCCCAGAAAATAAGATGCAATAAGAAAGTCACTAAATGTCCCATTGTCCATAGACCTAAAGTCATAGGTACCAGACCAGTTGATTGGGCATCTCCAACGAACCATAAGTAAACTATAATTGCGCCTATTGCTGCAACAATAGCGGCTATTATCCAACAAACGAGCATGTTCCAATGCTTTCTCAAGAATTCTTTCCATGTCTCGGAACCGTTTTCTAGCTCGGTTTCTTCAGTCATAGATTTCCTCTTCCTTTTAAATCTATACAAATATGACTCTTATAATTTCTATTGATAAAACAATTCGCGCGCGCTATCATTCTCAAAGAAGATTCTCCGGATGAATGTTGCCACACACCACGCGCGCGGTTTCTCTTGTCAAGAGCGTAAAGGTTTTCTCCGTTTAGTTTCTAAAGGGAGAACTTCAATTTTTCCCATGGTAAAACACATCTGTGCATATACGAATTAAGAGGGGGGCTCTTGATTTAAGAGGATCAAGAGATTTTAAGGCTACTTCGCGCTGTCGAACCATGCTAGCACCCCTTTTTTAAGAGAATCAAGAGGTCAATTTAAGAGCTAGATTTAAGAGGTTAAGAGCAGAATTTTAAGAGCGTCAAGAGCCAAATCAAGAGCAAGTGGTAGAATTTGTTTATGCTGAACAAAAAGGAGTCTGAACCCCAAATTGGCCAAACCCAATATGACGTAATTAAAGCTTCATTCTTGAAGCTTAATCCCCCTTAAGAGGCGCGCGCGTAAAACAGCCAAGGAATTAGGCTTCAACATCATCAAACTATGCGAAAACTGCCTTAAAGAAGCAATAAGACGCATGAAAGAACCCAAACCACAGAAAGACTGTGAATCCACCTCAAACAACAGCAAGAAACAGCATTTTCAGTGGACCGAGGGGGATTTGAACCCCCGACCTCCTGAGTGCAAGTCAGGCATTCATACCAAACTGAACTACCGGCCCGCCCTTTTTTCCAGGAAAGAACCGACGCTAAGAAAATATTTAGAGATTTCGGTTTTGTTTTAAGCTCTCTCTTCCCTTTTGAAACATAAGATGCTAGAAAATCTGAAAGTTTTTTCAACAATTTTTAATCTCCTAGAAAAAATACCGTAATTCTCTTTTTCTTTGGTCAGTCCACTTATCGGTTCATGCTCTACAAGGCTAACATCAATTTTTCAAAAGAATTGAATACTCACGAATAGGCGAGAGCGGGTAAGTCTAGTCGAATATTGAAGGGACTGTGCGGACTCTACAGAGACATGGTTCACCTTCTAGGTTTTGTGTTTTCTTCAACACTTCTTATTTCAGATTGTTTGACTAAAAAAGAGTAATGTNCAGCGCATATGGACGGGTAACCTTGACAGTTNACTTTTGCATTTATTTATGAAAGATTCAGATTCAGCCTTCATAACTTAATTATTTACCTAATAGCAAAAGAGGCTTCAGTGAAAAAAACATGTCATTACCAACAGAATTTGACGATCTTCAAAAGAAAAAGGCAGAATTAGAAAATGAGTTGCAGTCACTAACGGAAAAAGAAAAAACTTTGAATGAAGACTTGAAGACACTCGAAGTTAAAGTGGCAATTAAAGAACTAGAAGCAAAGGCTAACATGAAACGCGAAGCTGTTGAAAAACTAGAATCTAAGAAAAGCGACTTAGAAAAGGACTTGAGAAAACCAGAAACCGCCAAAATAGTCGAGGAACAGAAACCTGAAGAAATGGAGGAAACTCAAGAAATGGACGAAACTCAAGAAATGGAGGAAGCTGAGGAAAAACAAGAGAAAGACTTGATGGTAACTGTAGCTCCTTATGAAAACCAAGAACACGAGCAACCACAAAAGCAACCTAAGAAAGAAGATAAAAGGAAACACAGATTCTTCTAAGCATCAGAAAAAGACCGAAGCAAAACCGTCAAACAATACTGAATAAAAGATAGATAATTCCTACGCAAGGCAAAAAGCACTAAAGTTCATGTTAAATTTCTTTGACAGTTCTTGAATTCTTTCTTTCCAATCAGATATTGCCGCAAGGTTAAAGCAAGCTTGCATTAATATATTTGTCTAAACTTGACCCTGAATTTCTCTGTAGTCACAATAATCTTTGGCACAAACATGAACAAGATTTTCAAGCTATTTTCGAAAACCTTTCTCCTCAAACAACTGCCAATGCTGGTTAAATGCTCATACCAGACCAGATTGCTGATCCTCATTTAACTCAGGTTAAACTATTGAAACCAACATTTGCTTGGATCTTTTACGCTAAAACTATTTACCTCACTCTTCTTAATTTCTTGGATGAAGAATAATGTCCACTAAACCATCTGGAAGATTTGTAGTCCAGAAGCATTACGCGACGCATCTGCATTATGATTTCAGACTTGAAATGGATGGTGTTCTCAAAAGCTGGGCTGTACCGAAAGGACCTCCAAAAGAATATGGTGTTAAACGGCTTGCGGTTCAAGTTGAAGATCATGAGCTTAGCTACATAGACTTTGAGGAANCAATACCTGAAGGCATGTATGGCGCTGGAAAGGTTGAGATATGGGATAAAGGCACATACACGCTTAGGCACAGAAGCAAAGACAAGATAGTGTTCACATTACACGGTGAAAAACTGAATGAAGACTACGTGTTAGTAAGGTTTAAAGAAGATAAAAACTGGCTTTTGTTCAAGAAGAAACAGAAATAACGAAGACGTTCTGGAACTGCAATCAGTTATAGATTGGTTCTAAAGGCACAGGAGGTTGCTATAGACAGCGAAAGATAACCTTTTGTCTTCTTTCGTTCATAGCTGGTTTTATGGCGATTTCCTGATGGTTAGCGAATAATCCAATCTTGTGAAGGAGTTGAATGGAGTGACGCTAAAGAGAGATAGTCAGTAAATAACGGTCAAAGGAAGAGGGGAGAGTTTTGAGGGNTGTAATTCTCATAGTATTGGTGTTAAGGTGTATCTGCCCCGNGAATTGAAGTTCTTTATCCTAAGAAACAAGGTTCGCGCGCACGATAACACTCCACCCAACCGACAACAAACCCACAAACTACCAAATTGANCTNATCTACCACGGAAGCAACGCCCTAAACCTAACAGGACTGGCCACAACTCCAGACGACACAGAATACACAGTCTGCATAACACTCCAATACTTCCCTTACAAACCAACAAGCAACACCACTTGGCTAACCGTAGAACCACAATCCACGCAGGTAATGAGAACAACAAAGACACCGGAACAACTACAGCAAGAAGCAGAACAAAGCGGATGGCTCAGCATATGGCACGAATTCACATGGTGGTACCCATGGTACAGACTACACTTTGTGTTAGATGTTGACTTACCGCAAGGAAACCCAAACATAGATTATGGTTGGTCTCTGCTTCCCGGAGGCGAAAGCTACGTGGCGAACAACGATGCCCTAGGTCAAATCTTAGAGGTCGCAGCAAGTCTAGGTGATGTGTTCATATCGTTTAGTCTGACTTATATTGCACAATATTTCGCTTTCAGGGCATTGGGCAAAACAGGAGTCGCAGTTTGGTTAGCCATAGGTCTTTATGTAGCTTTTGGCATTGTTGACACAGCTGCTTGGTATTTGGCTACCGGCAAAATTCGGATTTTTGGTTGTCTGCGTTTTTTCTGATTGCGGCTGTGACTATGGCTGGTTGTTTTATTACTAACTTGATCGAAAGTGTTGGGCCATGGTTAACCAGTATCGCTAGATTTGCACTAGGTAAGATAGACCATGTGATGCAGTCCATGTGGGCAAAAGGCCTAGGTTTCTTGGACATAACTGGTGTGGCATTTCTATTTGCTGATCTTGCCTTTATGGTAAGTTATTTAGCTTTGTATAAAGCATCTCTTGTTGATTAGGATGAAACTCGGGCCAGTGATGTATAGTAAGGAAGAAGAAACCATTATTGGCAGATCTTTTCTCTTGGGTATGATTTTCGGCGTTCCATTAGGAGTTTTTGTGAATTTCGTGCTAGGTTTTCCAACGATCCCTGAACAGATGCCAACGGGTTTGTTTGACCAGTTTATCATGTTTACGCTGCTTCTTACGAGCATACTTGGCTTTTGGTGGTTGTTATCGACCGCCCTCTCGTTTATTTTCTACAATGCAAAAGCATTAACCTTGTCTTGGCGGAATATCGGCAGAATACTATTTGCCATGTTGACAATTCCTTATATCATAATCTTTGTACCCTTTGTATACAGTGCTTTTTTCGTTCCAATGTATGGCTTGCTATATCCGTCTCTTCCCATTCTCCTAGTAAGAACACTTGGCTTTATTCTATTTCTTCCATTCGTTCTTGTTTTCATAGCCATTGTTATGCCCGAATCAAAGGCTAGAAAAAGCATAAATCGTTTGTTTCGGCGACTTAAGAAAAAAAGTTAACCCATTAAAGAAGGCAAGATTTGCAATGACTCTAGGGGAGTTTGAGAACAACGATATCTTAGATCTCAAACCTAACTCTCCATTGGCTCTAATTCAAACTCCAACTGAGATTGAGAATGACGATTCGAGCTATAAACATGTAGTGTCTGATGGACTCTTGTGTGGTGAGACTGCTGTTGCGAGCAAGCAGGTAGTGATAAAGGTTAACGGCACTGTCGTCGACATGGTCACCACTTCTGGGGATGGAGGTTACACCGCCACCCTTAACCTAAAACCTGTGGACAACCATGCCACCAACCAACAAGTCGAGGTGGACTGCTACAGTGATGGCGCCCTAAACCTAACAGGACTAGCCACAACACCAGACAACACAGAATACGCAATATGCACCACACTACAATACTTCCCCTACAAACCAACAAGCAACACAACAACCCTAACAGTAGAACCACAATCCACGCAAGTAATAAGAACAACAAAAACACCAGAACAACTACAACAAGAAGCAGAAGATGAAGGCTGGCTCAGCATATGGCACGAATTCACATGGTGGTACCCATGGTACAGAATGCATGTGAAAATAAACATCAACCCAATGATAGACGTCGGCTTCAACCCAATACTACCCTTCGGAGAAACATATCAGTGGGAAGGACTAGAAATATTCGCAGAAGTGCTCGCCGAATTCATAGAGGAACTCGTAATAGATATTGGAGTACTATTCCTAGAATATATCGTTGCAAAGGGATTATCAATGGCACCAATCACATGGGTTCCTGCAGCAATAGCTCTTACCGCAAAGGGACTCACTCAAGGTTGGCTGTTGTGGAATGACTGGAACAATCAAGCAAAGATGTTGGCAGTATCACTTGTCAACTTTGCCATGGGTCTAATTGCGTTAAGAACTAGTATTGGAGTTGCTTTTATCAATGCACTCTTCAACATTGTTTACGCACCAACCATATCCGCTCTATATTTGTTGCAAAATAAACTCACTGCTGTTGAGCCGATCCAACACATAAGGACATGGATTGACGGGCTTGAGATAGGCATGGATTTTTCATTTGGAGTGACAGCCTTAGCGCGATTTCTAGGATGGATCTGAAATGGCAAACGAGGACTTGACTTGGGAGGATAGAAATCAACTTTATAAATTATGCACAATACCAATGCTCATAACCTTCTCTATTTTCTTAATCTACTTTGTTTATTTAATGCGATATGCCATTCTCCAAACGTCATGGGATTTCCTAACGAAATTTGGTCTGCCATTCGCTATTAGCATTCCTCTAGCAGGCATAGTCTCATTTGAAGCTTTTTACTATAGAAAACTCAAGAAACCAATTGGATTTCATTTAAGAAGATTGGGACTAAATGTCTCATTAGTTCTAGTGAGCGTGTTCTCCTTTTTTGGGTTTCTATTGCTTACAGATGCTGTTCTCTCTCCATATTTGGGTGGTCGCGCCATACTCACCGGCGTTGTTCTGTGGACAGTAATCTTTTTCATAATTGTTACAAAATACCAAAGGTTTCTCAGAAAGTTCTAAAATTCGAACAAGAGAAGCGGAAAAATGTATGACAAACAATTGTCAGGTCGAAGCCATCCTCAACGGTGACAACGCATTAAACCTAACGGAATTAGCAACTCTTCCCGACGGAACAGCATACGCGGTTTGCACAACGCTTCAGTACGACTACACACTTGAGTACAGCAGCTACAAACCAGCAAGCAACGCCGCATGGCTAACCGTGGAGCCACAATCCACGCAAGTAATGAGAACAACAAAGACACCGGAACAA
>JGI2172J19969_10000399_pt1 | contig 18410 bp, 18 predicted proteins | sample DeeMarSWOR230_32_FD_19969 | JGI IMG/M metagenome (IMG submission 19969)
CGACTCATTCGCGCTTTTCGAGCCGATTCACGGTTCAGCGCCCACTAGGGTGGGCAAGCAAACCGCCAATCCCATTTCCATGATTCTGGCAGCCAAGATGATGTTGGACTGGCTGGGTGAACGACACAGCGACCCGAAGTGCTTAGAAGCAGCAACCGCCATAGAAGAAGCCATGGTCAAAACTCTGCGTGCCCGCAACACGGTTCCAGACTTGGGCGGCAAAACCACGACGATTGGCATGGCTGAAGCCATAGCCGCTGAAATTTCACAAATGAAAGGTTGAATATGTCATGACAGTAAAAAACTCAGGTTACATCCGAATTTTTGACACCACCCTGAGAGATGGTGAGCAAACACCAGGGGTGACGTTGACTATTGAGGATAAGATTGAGATTGCGCGGCAGCTAAGCAGGTTAGGCGTTGATGTGATCGAAGCGGGTTCGCCCATGTCCTCTGAGGGCGAAAAGAAAGTGGTTAAAGAAGTAGCTAAGGCAGGTTTGGACACTGAAATTTGCGGGTTAGCCCGCGCCACACGAAGCGATATTGACGCTGCAATTGAGTGTGATGTTGACATTGTTCACACGTTTATTCCCACGTCGCCCGTGCAGATGAAGTATGCTGTAGGCTTGACGCCTGAACAGGTGCTGTCGTCTACCGTAGATTCGGTTGAATATATTAAGAAGCACGGCTTGAAATGCGAGTTTTCCCCGATGGATGCTAGTAGGTCTGAACTGGGTTTTCTGAAGCAGGTGTGCAAAACTGCAGAGAAAGCAGGCGCGGACATGATAAATGTTCCTGACACTGTGGGTATAATGATTCCGCGAACCATGCGTAAGCTCATTGAAGAGCTCAGAAAAGTAGTCAAAGTTCCGATAAGCATTCACTGTCACGACGATTTTGGAATGGCAGTCGCGAATTCTCTAGCTGCTGTTGAAGCAGGCGCAAAGCAGGTCCACGCAACCATAAACGGCTTGGGCGAGAGAGCTGGAAACGCCGCTTTGGAAGAAGTTGTTATGGCGTTGCACATGATTTACAAGTTGAAAACAGGTGTTAACCCGCGTTTGCTCTACAGCACTTCCAGAATGGTCTCCACGTTAACCGGCATATCCGTTCAGGCGAACAAGGCGATTGTAGGCGAAAACGCCTTCGCTCATGAGTCTGGTATTCACACCCGAGGAGTAACTGTTAAACCCTTAACGTTCGAGCCCATAAAGCCCGAATTAGTAGGGCGCACAAGAAAACTCGTCGCTGGCAAGCTTGCGGGAACTCGCGGTATCAAAGCAGAACTCGAAGATGTAGGAATACATCCCACTGAAGATCAGCTGAAAGAAATTGTCCGCAGAGTCAAAGATTTAGGCGACAAGGGCAAAATGGTGACCGATGCTGACCTGCTAGCGTTGACATCTGCAGTTATGGGCGAAGTGATTCCAGAAGAAAAAATCGTTGACCTATGCGACATGGCCGTGGTAACAGGAATTAAGGTGATTCCGACAGCGTCCGTTAGACTGGTCTTAGACGGGAAAGAGTACATCGCAGCGGAGACAGGCGTAGGTCCCGTCGACGCTGTTTTGAAGGCTATACAAAAGCTTACCAGTAACCTAGCGCAAATCAGACTAAACGAATACCGCCTTGAAGCCATAACAGGCGGCTCAAACGCCGTAGCTGAAGTAGTTATAAAAGTTGAAGACGAGAAAGGTCACATAGTATCAGCACGCGCTGCCCGAGAAGACATAGTCATGGCCAGCGTCGAAGCAATGATTAACGGAATAAACAAGTGCCTAATAAAGAAACGAAAGCTGGGAAACAAAAAGTGAAAGTAGCCTTTCAAGGAGAGAGAGGCGCATACAGCGAAAGCGCAGTTTACACCTTTTTCGGAGACGCAGCGGAAGTTAAGCCCTGCAGAGACCTCACCGAAGTCTTCGAAAGCGTGGACGAACAAGAAGTGCCTGTTGGAGTCGTCCCCGTAGAAAACAGCTTGGAAGGCAGCGTAAACCAAACCTACGACCTTTTCCTAACGCACAACTTGAAGGTCTCTGGCGAAATCATCATCAGAATCTCCCATTGCTTGATAGCGAATCCCAGCACAAGCTTAGAGACAGTTAAAACAGTTTACTCGCACCCTCAGGCTTTGGCGCAGTGCCGCAGTTTTCTTGAACGCTTAGGCAGCGACCTAATTCCAACCTACGACACTGCAGGCAGCGTGAAGATGCTGAAGGAGAAAGGACTGAAAGACGCAGCCGCTATAGCCAGCGAAAAAGCAGCAGAAATCTATGGCATGAAAATCCTCGCCAGAGAAATAGAGGACACCCCAACGAACTACACAAGGTTCTTTGTCATATCCAAAAACGACGCGCCAAGGACGGGCAGAGACAAAACCTCAATAATTTTCGCCGCTACGCACACACCCGGCGCACTTTATCACGCCCTCGGAGAATTTGCCAAGCGAGACATAAACCTTACAAAAATCGAGTCAAGACCGACGAGGCAGAAGCCTTGGGAATACAACTTTTACTTGGATTTCGAAGGGCACAGAACTGAAGAAAACTGCGCTACAGCACTGAAAGCGCTAGAAAAAAGTGCGTTGTTCATAAAAATTTTGGGGTCGTATCCCAGAGCCGCATAGCCCCGCGTTTAGGCTTCTTATTCCTCGGCAGCCTCTAACATTTTATACATTATCTCGTACGATCGCTCGTAATCGCGGCTTGTTTTCATAAGCTTTGATTTCAAATGTTCCATTTTACGGGTGATGGCCTCTCGATCTTTCTGTTTGATCAGATTCAACCATTCATGTGCTTTTTCAATAAACGAACTCTCGAGTTGCTCTAGCTCTGGCAAGTTCAGCTGGAGACTAGCGAAAAGCTCGGGGTTTTCCAACGCTGCAACCTCAGCCAAGGTAAACAACATTCGATAGGTTGTGCCAGCCACACGTTTAGTTTCAGAGTAATCAGCTCGTTCAAGTAGAGTGTCGCAAGCAGCCAAACCTAGGAAATGAGGCAAGCCGAGAACAATTGACATCAACTCGTCATGCTTTTTCGGAGGCATCACAAAGACGCGGGCTTTTTTCGTTTCTAACCATTTCTTGAAACTTTCAGCAAATTCTTCTTCTTGGCTGCTTATTGGCGTAAGAATGAACGCTTTGTTTTCAACGCTTGTGCTTCCAGGACCAAAAACGGGATGCGTGCCCAAAATTAAGCCCCTTTTTATATACTTGTGCATGACTTTGACGGGAAAGTCTTTAATCGAGCAGATGTCCATGACAACTTGGCCTTTGCGTATGGCTGGGCTGATTTTTTTGACAACATCCTCGAAAGCACTGATGGACACGCATATCAGCACTCTGTCAGCGTTTTTGACAGCGCCCACGAAATCGGCAGTCTCAACCGCAAGTTCCCGTTTAAGTTTTGATAACTTCTCTTTATTCCTGCTCGCTACCACTACAGAGTAACCTTCTTTGAGAAAAAACTTTGCGAACCACACGCCCATTTTTCCCGCGCCGATTATCGCTATTCTCATTTCACTGCCTCGCAAATCTTGTTCAGGGCTAAGTTGAGGTCATCGTCGGGCGCCGTCAAAGATATTCTGAAGTGCTCTCTGTAATCGCCAAACGCCGTGCCTGGAGCTACGGCTACGCCTTTATCAAGCAGGTCTAAAGCGAACCTTTCAGAGTCTAAGCCGCGACATCTTGGAAACACGTAAAATGGCGCATCAGGCTTTGAGAATTCAAGTTTTGCCCTAGAAAGGATTTCAGAGGCTACTTTCGCCCTTTCCCAGTAAACTTTTTTGATTTCCTTTGTGAGCGTGTCGTGCAGCCCCAATGCCTTCAGTGCTGCGTCTTGAATAAAAACGGGCACATTAGAAATTGTTATCTGGTTAAACTTGCCGATTTTGTCAATTAACGCCCTATTTGCTATGACGTAGCCGATTCGCCAGCCTGTCATTGTAAACATTTTGGAAAAGCCTGTCACCAGTATGTGGTTGTCTCCGTAGTCTAGGATGCTTTTGGTTTTCACGAAACTTATGTCCGCATAAACTTCGTCCGATAAAATCGTAATTCCCTTGTCATTGGCTATTTGGACGATGCCGTCGATGACTTCTGCGTCCATAACTTTGCTGGTGGGATTACTTGGATTGTTCAATATTATCATTCGCGTTTGTTTGTCAAGCATGCTTTTAAGGGCTTCAAGGTCAACTTTCCAGTTGGAATCAAGTTCTGTTTTCACCAATCGGGTCTCAGCACCAAGATTCTTCGCCGTTAACTCATAAGCTGTCCAGTAAGGCGTGGGAATAACCATGTTGCCGCCGTCCTTCAACAACAAGTACATAGTCGCGAAAACGCCCCATTTCGAACCAGGCGTAATCACAACATTATCAGCGGAGACGCCGTGAATATTTGCGAGTTTTTCTCGGAGACTCTTCTCGCCATAAGCTGAAGAATACTTTGTTTTGCCCCTTTTCATCGCGTCATAAGCGGCTTCGATTATCTCGGGGGGTGTGGCGAGGTCTGGGTCGCCTATGTTCAACTTGATTATTTTTTTTCCTTGGCTTTCAAGTTTTATCGCTTTCTCGTTTATTTCATACAACATGTTTGCTAATCCTCCAGCACGGTTTTCATTTTAATTCCTGAACGGCGCTACACATGTTAACTATTTGACGGTAAATCGCCTCCACCTGAACAGGATCGAGACCCAAGTCCGCTGCTTTTTCCTTAACATGGGCGTATACGTCGCTTTCTCTGGGAAAATCCTGAATGGGAATTCCATGCTTTTTCTTCACCAAACCGATGGACTTGGATATTTCTGTCCTTTCTCTTAGAAACTGCAAGATTTGCTCATCTACTTCGTCGATTCTCTTTCTTAACTGTTTGATGTCTTCCATTTCATTTCCGCTCCTTCAAAACTTTAGGTATAACGCCTGCGCGGATCATGTGGTCAGCAAGAATGATCGCCACGGCTGATTCTACAACGGGCACCGCCTTAGGCACCACGCAGGGATCATGTCTACCCGTTACTTTCATCGTGGTGTCTTTCATCTTTGCCAAGTTAACAGTGCGTTGTTCCTTTGCAATAGACGACGTAGGTTTCACAGCCACCCTAACTATAATTGGCATTCCAGAGGATAATCCGCCTAAAATTCCCCCCGCATTATTCGTTCGAGTTACAATCTTGCCGTTCTTCATTAGATACGCATCGTTATTCTCTGAACCTTTCAACTCCGCAGCCGCGAAGCCTGCTCCGAATTCAACGCCCTTTACAGCGGGAACCGCCAGCAACATCTTGGCTATGTCAGCATCCAACGCATCAAACAACGGCTCGCCAACGCCCGCTGGAACGTTCAAAGCGATGCATTCGATTATTCCGCCTAGGCTGTCGCCTTCTTTTCTAGCGTTTACGATGGCTTTTTCCATGGCTTCGGCGCACGTTAAATCAGGACATCTGACCGCGGCTTTGTACCTTAGTTTGCGAATTTCCTCAGGACTAAGGGACTTGTCCATTTTCACTTTGCCTATCGCCTTGGTGTAAGCCAAGACGTCAACATTGAATGTGCTCAGTAATTTTTTGGCTACAGCGCCAGCCATTATCAAGGCTACGGTGACTCTTCCCGAGAATCTGCCGCCGCCGCGGTAATCATTGAAGCCGCCATACTTGATACGGGCTGGATAATCGGCGTGTGCTGGTCTGGGCAAATCCTTTATGGCTTCGTAGTCGCTGGAGTCTGCTTCCTTGTTTTCTACTGTCATGCTGATTGGGGCGCCTGTTGTGAAGCCATTGAAAACTCCTGAAAGAAGCTTTACGATGTCTTTTTCGATTCTTCCAGAAACAATCTTTGGTTGGGGTGGAATTCTCCTGTCCAGTTCTGTCTGGATGTCTTTTTCAGAAAGAGGCACTCCCGCGGGGCAACCGTCGATGACGACGCCTACGCATTTGCCGTGACTTTCCCCGAAAGAGGTTACCGTGAATTCTTTACCTATCGAATTCCCCGCCAACAACATCCACTCCTAATTCACGTAAATCACTGAAGAACTTCGGATAAGATTTTCGAACACACTCGGCATTTTGGACCCGCGTCTCGCCGCTGGCACCTAAAGCAGCAACGGCGCATGCCATGGCAATCCTGTGATCATTATGCGGATCAATCACAGCACCATGCAATTCACATGGACCTTTCACTGTCAAACTGCCTTTATCCATAGCTATTTGCGCTCCCATCTTTTTCAGTTCAAGATAAAGCGATAACAGCCTATCAGACTCCTTGTATCTAAGTCTATGCGCATCATGTATTTTAGAAGTGCCTTTCGCATAGCACGCGAGAACTGTGCAGACGGGAACAAGGTCAGGTATATCCCTCGCATCCACGTCCACAGCCTCAAGCAAACCGCCTTTCCCATCTATCTCCACATGGTCTTTACATACCTTCCCGTTCACACCCATTTGCTTAAGAATTCCCAATATGGCTTTATCGCCCTGCACCGTCTCATAATCAAGATTTTTGACGCTTACTTCAGAGCGGGTTACAGCCGCAGCAGCTAAGAGGAACGCGGCAGACGAAAAATCGCCCGGTACCCTGTGGTTGCACGGCTTGTACGTTTGGTTTGATGGAATGCGGAGGTGGTCAAACTCTTCTAAAATGGACACTTTTATGCCGTGTTCAGCGAGAACAGCCATGGTCATTTTAACGTAGCCTTTAGACTCAAGCGGTGTGGTTAGAGTTATTTCCGTGTCTGTCCGCGCCATTGGACAAGCGAACATCAACCCTGAAATAAACTGAGAGCTTACGTCCCCGCGCATGGCAGTTTTTCCTCCGGAAATCCCTCCGCCTTGAACAACGATGGCTGGCTTGTCACCTAGACGTTGAGAATGCACCTCTGCTCCTAATTGCTTGAGGCTTTGAAGCAAGGGTTCGATAGGTCGCTGTTCTAAAGATTTACCTAGGACAAAGACTGAAGTCTCCTCTGCCAACGCGGCTACAGGTATCATGAACCGTAAGGTAGCTCCAGACTCCCCGCAATCTATGGGTACCTTTGCGCCTTTAAGTGGTGTACCGCCTTCAACAGTCCAGCAGTCTTCTCCCGTCTTCACTTTTGCACCTAAAGTCTTAACTGCACGCAAAGTAGCTTCGGTGTCGTCTGAAACCAAAGGACCTGAAATCTGGGAGGTTCCATGCGAAAGCGCGGCAGCTATCAGCATCCTCTGCGTATAAGCCTTAGACGGTGGAGCGCAGACTTCACCCTTCAGCTTTTCGGTTCTTCTGATTACCACTTCTGTCATTTACTAATCACCTTGGCTTTCTCGTGATTCAAGCGTGCGTGCAGAATTTCGCCCTCATGACGTTGCAGCGCTGTCCTCACCGAGTCGATTTTGTCACTGGAAACCACTGCCGTTACCGCAGGGCCTTTTCCGCACAGTCCAGCGGCTAATGCTCCAGCAGTTAAAGCGTCCAAAGCTACTGAAATGTCGTATCCTGAGGCTGCCGAGTAGATTATGCCGTTAAGAGTCAACGCTGACCAAAAATTGCCCTTCAACGCTTCCTTGTACACGATTTCAACAAGCGGCTTAACAGTTCGCAGCTTATCAACTTCAGAATCACCAGTGTACGCCTTTCTGGATGGAACGTGAAACAAAACCGTCAAATCTTCAGGCAACTTGACTCGCTTCAGAAGTTTTCTTTCCAAGTTATCAGTAACCACGGCGCCTCCGAAGTAGGAGGCACAAGCGTCATCAAAAGCGCCTGTTACAGTGACTTTTGCATCAAAAGCCGCGTCCACGCCTAGATTAACCACCGTCAAGTCGTCAAGCGTCCTGCCCAAAGCTGCAACCGTTGCGAGAGCTACGGCGTTTGCCGCTACGCTACTGCTTTTCAGACCTCTAGCGACGGGAATATTGGACCAAGTTTTCACTTTTGCGCCAAAGCGTTTGTCAACGCTGAAATGCTGTAAAACCCGCGACACTGTTCTTTCAATTAGAAGAGTGCTCTCAGCTGGGTCTGACGTGATTTCTCCTTTGATTATTTGTGGCTCTTCTGTTAATCTAACTTCAGCCTTTGTCCACAGGTCTACTCCGAAAGCCGCACCTTTGCCCAAAGCAATCGCGTTTACAATTGTTGCCGCGCCATGAGCTATCGCCTCAGCTTTCTCCGTCATTTGCTTGCACCTGCGCTTGAAAGTTTGTTTAGCGCCGCTCTTCTCATGACTTCGATGGGAGCCGCGCGCCCAGTCCAGATTTCGAAGGATGCTGCTCCTTGGTAAATCAGCATTTCAACGCCGCTGATTACTTTGGCACCTGCTGCTTTGGCGTCTCTCGCCAGTTTCGTCTCAACAGGGTCATAGATTATATCCATCACTACTAAATCGGATTTCAACCATTGAGGCGCAACTATACTTTGGCTAAGGTTTGGTTTCATCCCCACAGAAGTTGCATTAATCAGTATGTCCGAAGCTCGCAGATTCTTCGCTATGGCATCTGGGGAAAGAGAGCCGCCAACGACTTTTTTGTTAAACATTCGCCCCAACGCTTCCGCTAGCTCTCTTGCCTTTTCAGCTGCTCTATTCAAAACAACAAGTTCTCCAACTTCTTCGGCAAGAGCGAAAGCTAGGGCTTTTGCAGCGCCGCCTGCTCCAAGCAAAAGCACCTTTTTCTCAGACAGCTCAGCACCGTTTTCTCGCAGCGCTTTCAACGCGCCCACGCCGTCGGTGTTAAAGCCTGAAAGCTTTCCATCTTTATTTAGAATGGTGTTGGCTGAGCCGAGAAACTGCACGGTTGGGTCTACTTCATCTAAAAAACTAATCACTGTGCTCTTATGGGGCATAGTTACATTTAATCCATAAATGCCTAAACCGCGCATGCCCCGTACCGCGTTTTCCAAGTCAGCAGCTTTTACTCTAAATGCCAAGAAAACGAAGTCAAGTTTCAGGTGATTAAACGCCGCGTTATGGATAGTCGGGCTTAGAGTGTGCTCTATAGGATCGCCGATAACGCCGCACACTCGTGTTTTTCCCGAGATAACCATTCATTTTTACCCCAAGAGTTTGTAGGCTGCTTTCATTTCTTGAATTGTAATTTGTCCAGAGGCTGTTTCGCTGCCTCGCTCAAGCGAAGCGAAGGTGAAGAAGCCGCCGAACAGCGGCGACAAGAGTCTGGAAACCTTGCCGAGATCGCCCATGCAGAAACACACAAGCTTCGTCTTGTTAGATGCTACTGACGTGAAATTCAAGAGGGTGAGGTTATCTTCAATCCGCTTTGCGGTTGTAACGATTTTGCAAACGTCAGCTCCGCTGGAGATTTCTCTTTCAAGAATGCTGTTAAGTTCTGAAGAGCTTAAAGAGCCATCAAACTTGTGAAAAGACACGATTGGTTTAGCGCCTAGCGCCTTCAGTTCCTTGACCAAGGACTTAAGCTGCGGCGTGGATAATTCTGCATCTACATATTCAAAGCCGCTCTTGGCTGCGTTAAGCAGCATCTGTCGTTGCTCCGTTTCCTTTCGGGATGCCCTGTCCGTGGCGATTTTCGGCGTTTTCCCGTGAGCCGCCAAATCAGCTAATCCACGGTGATTTTCAAGGCAGTCTTCTAAGCAGTCAAGCCTTACTTCTATGAAATCTGCGTGAGCAACTTCCGCTTTTTCGATTAGCCGCAGAGCTGCTGGTATGGTTTTAGGAAGAATCGACACGCAGATTCTAGCGGTCACCGTTCTATCACCGTTTCGTCAGGTACTGCTACGCCGAAGTGTCTACCCGCACTTGTAGTCACGTGGGCTAAAACTTCGTCGCCTGCTTTCAGTTCTGTCACTGGCTTTGAACTTTTCGGGGTTACGAGCCTTATGGTTTCAGCGTTTTGCAGTATAGTCTTGATTTTTTTTCCTTCAATTTCGGCTTCCACAAGGATTAGTGGTCTAAGTTCGATTTTCACTCGTCCCACGTTTGCGGGTCTCACTTTTCCTTCTCTGCTTACTATGAGGACTTCGTCGCCTGCTTTCAGTTCTGACAGGTACCGTGTTTTCTGCTGAGACGCCAAAGTGTACATGGAGAGTGATCCAGCGTTGACTCTGAAAGGCCGAGATTGCACGTAAGGGTTCTCGTGTACTTCTGCCTCGACGAGGAAGAATCCGGCGGCTTGGACGCCTATGAGCATTCCTTCGCCTGGTGCCATGAGGTCGCAGGTGTCCACGCAAACTCTTGCTCCAGTGCTGATTTGCTTGACAGCGGTGACTCTTGCGGTGACCATTTGAATTTTGGGGGTTTGTTTCTTGACTAAGTCGATGGCTTTCGCGAGTTCGTCAGCGTCTGACGTTTGTAGCAGCACGCCGTCTGTTCCCAATTCCAGTGTTTCCAAAACTAGTCTGGCGTCTTCAGCGTTTGCGACTTCTGCAATTAGCTTGCTTTTGCCGCGGGTTCTTGCGATAAGGTTTTCTAGGGGGATGACACGCCAGTCAAGGCAGTTGATGATTATGTAATCAGCTGAAAGTTCCGCTGCTTTTACAGCTGTGTTCTCGTCTTCTTTTCCTTTTATGCTTATTTTCAGTGCTACTTTTTTGCCTTCGCTTTTCAGCCGCTTAATCGCACCCGCGTCAAAGCTATTGAGCACATGTATGTCTTCTTCGCTGGAACGGCTATGTGCTTGTGCGCCCTCTAGCAGAACGTCGGCACGTTCATTGGCAAGTTTTAGCAGAGTGGCTTTTTTAGAAGGAGAAACTGTTTGCGCTATTTCGACCCAGAGTTCCTTCAATGGGCTTCACCCAGAATTTTCAGAGCTTGCTCAACAGAGACGCCTTTGTGAACTATAGCGGATAGCGCCTTAACAACGAGAGTTGGATTTTCGTGTTGGAACACGTTCCGCCCAATGGAGAGTCCAGCGCCACCAGCTTTTATTGACTCGTATGCTGTCTGGATGATTTCCTGCTCAGTCTTGCATTTAGGGCCGCCTGCAATTATGACTGGTACAGGACAGCCTTCCACAACCGTCTTGAAAGTCTCTATGCTGCCTGTGTAGTTTGTTTTGATTATGTCAGCGCCAAGTTCTGCGCCTAATCTAGCTGCGTGCGCCACTACTTCAACGTCGTGTTCGCTTTTTATCTTTGGACCCCGTGGGTACATCATAGCTAGCAATGGCATGCCGTAACTGTCGCATTCATCGGCAACTCTGCCCAGCTTTTCAAGCATTTTGTCTTCCTCTGGGGCGCCCACGTTGATGTGTACTGAAACTGCGTCTGCGCCAATGCGGATTGCTTCTTGCACGGTGCATACTTGAACTTTGTTGTTTGCGTTGGGGGTGAGGTTTGATATGGCTGAGAGATGCACTATTAGTCCAGCGTTGTCGATGTCGACTCGTTTAGCTATGCCTTTGTTTAGCACTACTGCGTCAACGCCGCCTTTTAACAGTTGGTCAACTATGTTTTGCATGTTGGTTATACCTTTGATGGGGCCCATACTGACACCGTGGTCCATTGGAACCATGACGGTGCGGTTGTCTTTTTGGAGGATTCTTTTTAATCGTCGCTTTTTACCTTGGTCCATTTTTTCTCAATCCTTTTTTTGTTATTGTTTTCATTTTTAATGGCTCCTTAATGAGTTTCTAATCAACTGTAAAGCTTTTTCGCGTTCGCTCCAATCTACAAAGAGGAGTATGCTCGATGTAATAGTAAGTATTCCGTAAATGTTCATCTCGTTGACCCGCAAATTTTCAGATATTTTCCCAATTAGCCCGTGGGTTTCTTCTAGCCCAACGCCGCTGGTTTTCAGAAAGGCTAAGTCTTTCTTTACTGCCATGGCTATGGTTTCTGCGTTGTTTAGTGTTATATTATGGATTTCGCTGAAGAGTGTATCTATGTTTTTCTCTTGGGAAACGTAGAGAATAACCGAGTTTGTGTTCATTGACATGCCCAGCAGTGACGCGTGCGCTTTTGCTTTTTCAACTATTTCCGATACAATCTTGGGATTTTCAGAGACGCTGTGTCCAACTATGGTTATTTCCGCTACTGGTGATGAATGTGCTATTTCCACGTCAAGTTCAGTTGCCAGGGCTCCTGTAATCAAAGTGCCTTTCTGACTCAAACTGCCGTAAGCGTGGTTGATTACTTTAACGTTAATGGATTGGGGTTTGTATTTCAGTGCTTTGCTGTGAATGAATTTCGCTCCTGAATCGGCTAGCCCCACCAAAGTGCTGACATCAATTTCTGAGAGCCTTTTTGGATTAGAAACAATTTTTGGGTCGCCCGACAGTATCCCATCAGCATCGGTGACCAGAACAACTTCGGCAGCTTTCAGGGCTTCAGCTAGAATAAACGCGGTGGTGTCGCTTCCGCCGCGTCCTAGAGTGGTGATTCTGCCGTCTGTAGTTCTGCCAACGAAACCTGCGATGACTGGCACGACGCCTTTTTCAACTACCGGCAGCACATATTCTTGGATTCTTTTTTTGCATTCTCCTAAGAGCGGGTTTGCATTGGAGAAAGCCGCGTCGGTTATTATGGGCCATTCCTCATCCAATGGGTCGAAATAGCGGGAGTCCACGCCGTTAGTTCTCAGTGCGGCAGCGAATATGCGTACGCTTGTGCGTTCACCCATTGAGAGTATGTCGTCTAACTCGCGTTTCTCTAGTTTTCCGTTTGAAGTGTTTTTTGCTGTGCTCATGAGAAGGTCGGTTGTTTTTCCCATGGCTGAAACTACCACTACGATTCGTGTGCCTTTTGCGGCTTCTTTTGCTACGGCGGCTACAGCCTTGGATAGCTTCGCATGGTCAGCTAGGCTAGAACCACCGAATTTAACCACGATTTTTTTGCCAGATTTTTCACTTTTCATTAATTCAAACCATCCTTGCGCCCAGAAACCTTAATCAAAAATTTTTGTTAAGTCTGGGCTTAGTTAAAATAGTAATAAAAGTAATAGCCGAAGCTAAAGAACTGTGAAGACCAGCTTTCTTTTTTTAGCGTTTGTGTCATTGTAGCTTCGAACCTGTTGAATGAGACGTGGCTACGCGAATAAAAGCGTTTCGGAAAACACTCATCAAAAATCCATATTCTGGATAACACTCGCGTGCTCTCTAGCGCGCGAAATTTTGTCTATACCCCTCTATAAATAGAGTTAACTAGTGGTTGACTGAAACTGGCGGGTTCGGGCTAGCTGCTTGGAAAAGACTATAGCCCCCTTATATATACATTGAAGCTTAGAGTGAACTTTAGCTAGTTTTGAATGCTAATCCTGAAAAGAAGGCTATTTTCTTGTCTTGTTTGGAAATTGTCACGTGGTACAGCCCAAGTTTTTTTCCATCTGATACCCTGACTGCCTCAGCCGTGAGCGTGTCTCCCTCAAAAGCGGGTTTCAGGAAATTGATGCTTACCTGAACTGCGACTGCAACGTTTTCCCCGAAGTTGGAAGCCTCTGCAAAGGCACAATCCGCCAGTGCAAAAATTGCTCCGCCGTGAGTTGCGCCTAAAGAGTTAGTGTGGTTTTTCGTTATTTTCAGAGACAGTTTTGCGTAGCCGTCTTTCACTTCGAGAACTTGAATTCCCAGGATTTCTCGGAAGATATCTTTTCCTTTCATTACGTTTTTTCCTCCTTTAAGCTACTACGTAAATATTTGTAGGCTTTCCTTATAAGAGGAGCCACTCCTTTGGGCGCAAAAATAACTACCACGAGCAAGAATAAGCCTAAGCCCAACATGCGCAGTGGCGGACCCACATTACTCACGCTAGGAAACAATGGATGCAAAAATCCCTGCAGAACAGAGTCGATTCCTGGCAAGTATCGGTCAATGGTGACAATTATGGCCGAGCCAATTATTGGTCCTTCTATGGTGCCTAATCCTCCAATCACAGCCATCATAAGCGGCAGGAACGAGTAGTATGGGTCAAAGATTGAAACTTGAATGTATCGAATAGATTGGGCGTAAAGTCCTCCTGCTAAACCTGCGAAAAAGGTGCTAATAACAAACGCTATAAGTCGGTATTTTCCCGTGTTTATGCCGATCATCTTGGCTTCGACTTCGTTTTGGTGTATAGCTCTGAAAGCCAAGCCTAGTTTCGATTTCATTATAAGATACATTATGAAGATAGAGATCACTGCAAAAGCAAATGTCATGTAGTAAAAGGGAACGCCGCGTTCGACTATAAGCGGAGTTCGGAATCCCATAACGGCACCAGTGAAATCATCAAATTGACTAAAAATAGTAACGATGATTACTGAAAAACCGAAAGTAACCATGGCTAAAAACCAAGCCTTCAATCTAACACACGCCAGACCAATCAGCAAACCTATTGTTGCAGAGAGCAAGCTTCCCAAAAAGAGTCCAACTATTGGAGGTATACCCGATTTGACGGCCAGCAAAGCTGAAGCGAAGCCGCCTATGCCCAAAAAAGCCGCATGCCCTAACGAGCCTTGACCTGAAGAAGCTAACAAATTCCAGCTTGAAGCATAAAGTGCGAATATAATTATAGGGGTTAAGACCTCACCAACGACGTAGTCGCTTACAAATAATGGCGTAATGGCCATAATTGCCATGGCGACTAGAACGAAGTAAAACTTTTGAGAGCGAGAAAAATTCACTAACTCTCTTTTAATTGAGCCAAGCGAGTTTACGAGTGTTCTGTTCATCTCTGTCTATTCACCCTTTTCGCCGAAAATTCCTGTGGGTCTAATAACGAGCACGATTATGAGCAAGGTAAAAGCGATAGCGTCTCGCCATATTCCACCAAGAAAATAGACCGCCGTATTCTCGGCTATGCCATAGAGAAGACCCCCGACTACTGCACCGGGTATGCTGCCTAAGCCGCCTATTATGATTATTGCAAAGGCTTTGATTGTTGGAAGTGCTCCGATGGTGGGGTTGAAGTTGAATATTATGCCGTAAAGTGCTCCTGCAGCGCCTGCTAGTGCGGCGCCCAAAGCAAAGGTTAAAATGTAAACTTTCTCGATGTTTACGCCCATTAACATTGAAGCGTTGCTCTTTTGGCTGGTGGCTCGCATAGCCAAGCCTATTTTAGTTTTCTTTAACAAGAGGAAAAGAGCGATCAGTATGACTATTACAACTAAAATGGCTAACAGGCGGTTGTAGTCTATTGATATTTGACCTAGGGAAAGCAGTCCTTGAAAAGGACTTGCAATCTGATGGGTGGTGTTTCCCCACAAAAGAACCGCCGCATTTTCAAATACGTAGATTAAGCCAAGACTGACGAAAATTTCGTTTAGCTTGTCTGTTCCAAGAACCCTGCGGAAAGTGAACCTTTCAAGCCCCACACCGATTACAGCAACGGCACCCATTGCCACCAGAATAGCAAGGTAAGCATTTAGACCAAGTGCGGTGGTAACTGTAAAAGCTATGTAGGCTCCGATCATCAGCAGTTGACCGTGAGCAAAGTTGACTAGTTTCATCACTCCGAAGATTAAGTTTAATCCTGTAGCTAAGAGGATGTAAATGCAACCATCTGCCACGCCCCAAAGCAACGCTTCGATTAGTCCAGAGACGGTAATCATGCTATATCGACTGACCTATTTTCTCATGTTTGCTATTTAAAATATACGAGGTTCAATCAACAACGAAAGAAAAAAGGGGTTGAATAAGAAGCCTATGGGCTTCCATGTTCATAGCCGTCTGGCAGAACAAAGTCTGTTTGCTTCAATTCGCCAACGCCTTCCGCGGTTGCAGGATACACTATTACAGATCTGCATTCGCCAACATCTTCGTTCCATACGAGCTGTTCAATGAAAGTCACTGGCGCAATCTCATGATAATCCGTTCCAGTGCTGAATTCTATTTTACCCGTTTCAGTTATTATCAGCATTTGTTCTATGGCACATGATTCTATGGCGGCTCTTACCGCGGCTTTGTCCACTGTTCCTGCGCGTTCGATTGCATCTTTAGCTATGTAGAAAGCGTCGTATGTGTCAGCGCCCATCATACCTGGGATTGTATCGTATTCTTCCTGGTAGTTTGTCACGTAAGTCTCGATACTTTCAAGATAGAACGGTGGTCCAGCGTACGGAGCGAACTTTGATTCCAATAGCTGTTTGTCACCATACTCTCCTAGCAGTGTATAGTACGCAGGGTCTTCACAGCATTCAACAGCTATGTACACCGTGTTTAATCCTACGTCTCTTTGTCCTTCCTTGATGATTTCAGCCGTGTTTGCAATGAAGTCTACAACGTATACAGCGTCTGGCTTGGCGGCTTTAATGGCGGTAAGATCAGTTTGGAAGGAAGTAGCGGTTGCTGGGTAACTCCTTTCTGCAACAATATCTATTGGCAGGTCATTACTTTCTATTAGTGATTTGCTGTCAGCGGCAACGCCTTTCCCGAATGCGTCATCACGATAAAGTATAGCTAGCCTAAGGTTTCTCGAAGAATCAAATTCATACGTGCTGTCGAGCAGAGGCTTCATGGCTTCAGCGAAGAAATTAACTACAGTTTTGCTGTAGTCAGCAGTAGTTGTGCAGTAGTGGAACATGTAACTCATTCCCTCTTCATCATCAATCCTCAACGGATCGCCTTCAGGAAGACCGCCGTAGTTGGCTTGTGGGCCTCTTCTTGTGACAAGGCTTGATGATGCACCAGTTATTATGTAGGGCACGCGTTCATCGATGGCTACAACTTGGTCAGCAAGGGTGCCCGCACTTGTGTAGCCGCCTATTAACAGGTCAACTTGGTCTTCTGTTACTGCCCGGGTCACAGGATCAACTGCTTTGCCAGGTGTATCATCTTCTGTGTCAGCTATCACTAACTCAATTTGAACGTTGGTGTGCCATTCTGCCACATAAACTCCTCCAGCATCGTTGATCTCCTTAACGGCCAGTTTAGCTGCGCGATCCATGTCTTGCCCTTCTGCCTTTTCATAACATGCAACCAAGCCTATTTTGATCGCACGAGCTTCAGGTGAGGGTACTTGGGTTAACTGCCATCCAGCGATGACTACAGCGATAATAACAATCGCGGCAACGACAGCTACAATTAACTTCTTTTGCATAATTCCTTCTCCCTTTTCTTCGCTATTATGATGCGGAGTGTTAATAAAACTAACTCAAAAACAGGCTTTCTCTGCCAAGTTGGAAAGCTTTCAAGTTAATGCTATGGTATTTTTCTTTAAGCCTCTCACATATAGCCTTTTTCAGTGTTTCTTCTTTTATCGGGTTCTCTGGAAGAGCGGAAAGCGCTCCGAGTAGAACTGTATTGACCACGATGGGGTTTCCTAGTTCGGTAGCGATGCCTATTGCGTCAATTTCGTGAACCTTAAGTGCTTTTTTCCTTATCATGCCAACCAAATCGTCGATTTTCGTAGGTTTAGCTGCTGGTCCTTGAAACGCAAAATTGGGTGGTATATACTTCGTGTTCATAACCACAGTTCCCTTCTTTTTCAACATAGGCAAAGCTCTTGCAGTTTCAAGAATCTCAAACCCTAATATTACGTCAGCCTTTCCTCTTTCTATCAAAGGAGATTCAATCTTATCCCCAATTCGAGCATATGCGACAATCGAGCCGCCTCTCTGAGCCATGCCGTGAACTTCTGCCTTTGCAGCATCGAAACCATCCAGTAGGGCAGCCTCGCAGAAAATGTCGCTTAGCACAACCACCCCCTGCCCTCCAATGCCCGCGAAAACCAAGTCTAACTTCATCTAACCAGTACTCCTTATTGCATCAAAGGGGCAAACCTGCTCACAAACACCGCATCCCCAACAAAGAGTCGGATCTATCTCGGCGCGCTCGGCAGTTAAAGAAATGGCGGGACAACCGAAACCCGTTACGCATTCACCGCATGAATTGCACTCTTTCAAAACTTCCCGGGCTGNGCCTTTCTCGATCAAAAGAGGNCAAGGCCTCTCAGAAATTATAACAGAAGGACCATGATAGTCAAGTATCTCGCGTATCACTTTAGTTGTTCCTTTAAGATCGTANGGGTCAACAACTTCCACTTTTTCGATTCCGAGACTTCTCGCAACATCCTGAATCCTTATTATCTTTGCATCTGTGCCCATGGCGGTTTTGCCAGAACCAGGCGTTGGCTGGTGCCCAGTCATAGCCACAACATGATTATCCAAAATAATCACGCACACGTTCGCTTTGTTATAAGCTATGTTAAGTAAACCAGGCATTCCTGCATGGAAGAAAGTGGAGTCTCCTATAACCGCAAATACTTTATCTTTTACTCCCGCGTGGATCATGCCTGCAGCCTGCGAAATCCCCGCGCCCATGCAAAGGCATGTTTGAACAGTGTTTACTGGCGGGAGGACCCCTAAGGTGTAGCACCCTATGTCTCCTGTAACGATTTTATCAGTGGCTTTTCCTGAGAGCGTCAAAGCCCCTTCCGGGCAAAATTGAACACATTCAGGCTCTCCGTCGCACACATCGCAGACGATAGCCTTCCGCTTGTCTGGATGCAGAGTTATGGCGCCGTACTCGCAAGCTCCGATACACCAGCCGCACCCGTTACACTTATCC
>JGI2172J19969_10000401_pt1 | contig 18359 bp, 17 predicted proteins | sample DeeMarSWOR230_32_FD_19969 | JGI IMG/M metagenome (IMG submission 19969)
CTAACGCCGCAAATCGTCGCCGAAGACGGCAGAACAGCAGAGGAATTCATGGAAAAGGCGATTCAGGCGGGACACGAAGGCTTGATGGCAAAGAAACTTGCCAGCCCATACACGCCCGGGATTCGCGGCAAAAGATGGCTCAAGATCAAAAGAATCCTAGAACCCCTTGATCTAGTCATAGTTGCAGCAGAGTACGGATATGGACGCAGGCACGGATGGCTCTCAGACTACTACCTTGCCGCTCGAGACTCACAAACCGGAGACCTAATGCCAGTCGGGAAGACTTTCAAAGGACTAACAGACAGCGAAATAATCAAAATGACAAAACGATTGAAAGAGCTGGCCACCAAGAAGGAAGGACACAAAATTATCGTTACGCCAAAGATCGTCGTAGAGGTTGCATACAACGAAATACAAAAAAGCCCAAAATACAACTGCGGCATGGCTCTCCGCTTCGCCAGAATCACCAGAGTCCGTGACGACAAATACCCTGAAGAAGCAGATACAATACAAAAAGTCAAGCAAGTCTACGAACAGCAGTTTCGGAAAAAGGCAAGATACCCATAGTTTTTCCGTGATACTACGAACACTACTTGCGCTTTCTGAAATACATCAGGTCGTCCTTTTGACACACGTAGTCGAAGCCTACTTCCAGCAGTTCTTTAACTTCATCTTGCTTGGTGGCTACTCTGACGGTGAATTCGTCTGATTCTTCCTTGAGAATTGCTTGTTCAGGTTGAATATAGCGAAGTGTGCTGATCTTCGCCTTCATGGCTTGCATGCATACCTGATTCTCCTGACTTGGATTTGTGCAAAGAAAGCGAATGGCTACCAGCTTTCTGCGTAGTTGCCCGATGCAATGACTATGTCGTAGATGTCGATGTCCGCATCACCATCCAAATCGCAGTTAGCAATAAACTTTTCATCTCCGATCTTAGAGCCATAAGCACCAGACATAGAGACAATATCGTAGATGTCCACATCACAATCGCCGTCAACATCGCCTGGAACAGTAACGAATATGTTGCCGTAAATGAAGATATTGTCAGTTTGGTTCGTTTCCCGTGGCACCGCATCTGCCACGGCTTTTAGGACATAGGTGCCTTTTGCGAAAGATGTTGTGTTCCAAACAAAACTGATGCTGGTGGATGAACAGTTGTTCAGAGTGATTGTTTGTGTTAGAATCGCAGTCGCATTGACATAAACTGTAACGTTGAAGTTCTCTGTGTAGTTGCCTTGGTTAAGCACAGTGAGGCTCAAGTTGACTGGGTATCCTTGCCCAATCACAGATTTTGATGCAGCAACGTCTGCGACTGCCAGATTATGGATGAGACCATTCACGTAGACTAGGGCGACATCTGCATCTCCAAGGCCTGGACAATAGCCACCAACGACCACGTACCCGCCATCGCTGGTTTGCAAGCCATCGCGACTGGCGCAATGAGGAAGGTCTTCGACAAGCTTTTCCCACAACTTGCCGCCATTCTCGTCCACTTTTATCAGTCTCACACATCCACTGTACCATGCACCAGGTGTGTGACCAAATATCATGTACTTTCCATCTGCAGTCTGTTGTGCAGCACAAGTCGAATTTGACGTTTCCAATGTTAATTCCCAGACCTGCTCACCAAGCGCATCTGTCTTTATGACCCAACCTCTGAAATCGTAGCTGCTATAGCTATTGCCGGCAACGATGTATCCGCCGTCACTGGTTTGCCGAACACTGAAGGCAGTTTCATCTCCAGAATAGTCCTCATACATCTTGCCGAAAGTTCTGTTCCAAGTTACGGTGCCATCCATGTCTACTTTGATCAGCCAAATGTCTCCATTACCTCCTAGGACTGATTGTTTCCTGCCAGCGACAATGTATCCGCCATCGGTAGTCTGTTGAAGCGAACGTGCATAGGCAGCACAGTAGGGTAGTACTCCGCCACCGTGGAAAACGCGGTCCCATATCTTGTTTCCAAAAGCGTCAGTCTTGATCAACCAAATGGCCGCGGAACGGTCGCCTCGAGGTTGGACGACCCCGGTTATTATGAAGCCACCGTCGATGGTTTGCTTCACTGAATGCCCTTCTCCCCAGACTACTGTCTGATTGACGCCTTCATAAAAGGTTTCGTTGAAGGTCTTGTGCCATTCCATTTCACCGTTCTCATTAGTTTTTATTAGCCACGGCTTGTGGCTAGCGTAACCATATCCTTTATTGTTGCAGTAGCCGACAACAACATATCCACCGTCAGTTGTTTGCTTGACTGAAAATCCTTGATCATAGACGGTGGTGCCGTAGGTGGTGTTCCACACAAGGTTTCCTTCGGAATCGGTTTTGACTAGCCAAACATCGCTGTAGCCTGCACCCGAAGACATTGTCATTCCTGCGAAGACATACCCGCCATCACCAGTCTGGTCAACCGAGCTAGCTCTGTCTTCGCCAGAACCACCAAAGATCCTATACCACTCTTCCTCTGATAATACTTCTGACCAGACTGACAAGAGCGAAAAGAGAAGAGTGGGGAGCAAAAGCATTGCTAAAAGGGCAGAACGCTTCACCGTATTCATGGAAAGAACTTTCACTTGTGTTTCCCCATTCATTAGGGCCGCGTTATACGGATAAAACTTATGGAAGAAAACTCTAGTGAAGGAAAAAACGCATGCATGCAAGGAAACTGTTTGCGCGTGCGCATGAATGACTAAAATAAAAGGCACTCGAGTAGTAATGTGGTATAAACCTTGGCTATGCATGCATGAATGGGGACTTATCCCCAAGAATGCTTCGCCTTAGAAGGCATAGATCTTAGACCAGCACGGGAGGCTTTCTAGATGTAGTATCGTTTGTCCGCTGTCTTCTTTATTCCGCTGAGGAAAACTCCGGCGAAATAGTGCAGCCATCGTTGTTCCTGTAAGTCTAACCCAGCTTCCTCAACCGTCACGGCTTTCTCTTGTGAAGTGGCTCCTGCTTTCTCGATTTTAGAGATGATTTTGTAACGCATCTTGAAGTGAAGGCCAGAAAGGGACAAATCACAAATCCCCCTACACACGTGCTATCGGCCTGGTAGCGTTTAGGTCTTTCATAAGGCTTAGAAGCCGATCGTAGTTTCTGTTTGCCGATTTCATACTTTTCTTCTCACGCTTATTGGCAGAATGGTCAGAAGATAAATGACAAAACGCAGTGAATGCTTTCTGTCAGTACTTTGAGAGAATTCTACCTGCTAATATAATGCATTCCGGCGCATATTAAGGTATGCATGTAATCAACGCGTACGAACCTACAGAACCGCGTGTGCGTGAGCCCATGACCATTCGAGCGAAACGGAGTGACGCAGTGAGATCTTAACTGTGTGTGAGAAGCCAGAAACCTGTACCCGCGAATGTCTGCAAGCTGTTAAGCATCCTTGATGGTCTTTGGGCTCTATAGGCAACGTAGTGCTTATATCCGCAAGTCCGTTCTTGTAAGAAAAAACTCCATCAAGAATGTGGGATCGTTGCCAATTACTGAGACTTTGCGTGAAGAGTTTTCTTTCATTAGAGGAAACTACGCGACTCTAGTGGCAAGTTGGATTCTGATGGATTTTTCGATGGAGCTGCCTGCAACCTATTATGCCTTATATGTTCTTGAGCTTGGAGCAACCGAAACAATTCTTGGCATGATTGGCTTTTCATCGTTTATAGCCCTCGCAGCGGTCCAATTTCCAGGCGGCTACCTGGCAGACAAGTTTGGGAGACGATGGCTTGTTTCTTCGATGACGTTCGCCGTAGCTTTGTGCTACATCTTCTTTGCGATTGCCCCCTCATGGCATTTAATCCTGCTTGGAACAGTTGTCATGAGTTTGTGCCACATCTACCAGCCTGCGTTGATGGCTATGATTGCTGATGCTGTGCCTGCCGAGAAAAGAGGGATGGGATTCAGCTTAATAATGCTGATAATCAGCGCTTCTACTACTCCCGGGCCTTTCGTAGCTGGGATACTTTATACTCAGTTTGGCTTGGTTGAGGGAATGAGGATCGGGTATACTATAGTCACTGCTCTCTTCCTAATCGCAGCGATCCTGAGGTTGCGTCTAACCGAAACCATGGAGGACAGCAGCAGACCTGGGTTCAAGGATATCTTGGCCGCCTTTCCAACTGGGTTGCGGGAGAGTTTTGCAGTCTGGAACAAAGTGCCGAGATCTATGTTTTACCTCTTCCTTTCGCTCGTCATCTTGAATGTTGGCTGGGCTGCGTCCAACCTTTTTATCGTGGTATATGCCGTTCAGGAACTCGGAATAGACGAGGCTGTGTGGCCCCTCATTCTCACTGGCTTGTTTGCAGCAATGATAGTGCTGGCTATCCCTGTTGGGAAGGCAGTTGACAAGTTCAATCGGAAAGTTCCGCTCCTAATATCGTACGCAGCGTTCTTCGTTGCGATATTCCTTTTCATCACTGGAGATCTTCTGAGAGTTTTTGTTGCGCTGATATTGTTTGGAGTGGCGAATATCCTGATAAACGCGGCTTACGGCGCTTTGGAGGCAGATTTGACGCCTAAGCAGCAACGCGGGAAGGTTATGGGCTTCAGTAATTTTTCTAATGATATAGCCATGGCTATTGGCAACATAGTAGGGGGAGCCCTGTATGAACATGTCTCTCCCCAATTCCCCTTCTTGATCACAATAGTCTTCTTAATCCCATCTTTCTTTCTTACTCTCTCAATGGTCCATGAGCCGGAAAAGAGAGAAGACTGAAGCCGAGACAGAGTTGACAGACATTTCGAGAAAGAGGAAGAACTGGAGAAACATCTCCACTCCTCAAAGGCTAACGGAAGAGTCTCTGCGTGTGTGTTTAGAATAATCCTTCAGGCAGGCCAGGATTATTCATGCATAGCCTGACCCGAAATGGTTACACACGCAACGGCGTACAGTGGCGTACTATACGTTAATATAGCAGCCAGCCCATCTATCATTTGCGAAACCATAAAAGCATAGAGAAGGCAGACATACAAAATGAGCAAAGAACCGAATGTGATATACGTCGGAAACAAACCTCCAATGAGCTATGTCATGGCAGTGATCACAGCTTTCAACATGGGCGATGGAACAGAAGTCACATTGAAGGCACGCGGCCGTGCCATAAGCACAGCCGTTGACGTCGCTGAAATCACACGCAACCGATTCTTCAAGGACGCCAAAGTACATGCCATTTCAATCGGAACGGAGGAAATAACGCCAAAAGAAGGCGGCAACCCAAGAAACGTCTCAACGATGGAGATCAATCTCAAAAAATAAGCACGCGAGACGCCAGAAACCGCCTACCCCACTTATTTCTCCTAAATAAACAGACAGTAGTCCAAGCCCTCAAGTCATTCTACTATAGCCGACTCGCACCACACAGCGATAGTTGCGCTGTCTAGGACCATAGTCTGCATGCATGCATTGTCAAACACATCTGAAAAGTAAGAAACGTCTTATCGAACGATACNTGCATCCAGTTTGCACTAAATGCTCTCTGTGTTCAGACCACAACCGTGTGCGCTCATTTGAAAGGTGCCGACGCGCTTCATCGATTGGTGCTCTCTCAGGCTTCGTAGACTAGAGGCTTCGTAGACTAGGAGGATGTTCTGGGGGTGGTCAAGGCTTTTGTGTTCTTGCAGCGCTCTGAGAACTGCGAGTCCTTTCTCAGTAATGCTGTAAACGACTGTTTTTCTGCCTAGAGGGAGTTTCTCGACAAGACCGTGTGAAGTCAGGAAGCTCAGATATTTCTTCACGGTAGTGGCNTTTTCGTCGACCTGATAGAGAACGTTCTCAAATTGGAGGGGTCTAGAAACAAGGACTTCAAGAATGCTGAGATAGGTTTCTAGCTTTGAGAAAGTCATAGCACTATCTCTTAGTATGTTGTTGTGCTTCTGCGGATAAATTCCTTAGGAAGGAGCGCTACTTATTTCTAATCCGCATTTCTGCGCGTGCCTAACCAGTTGCATTCAATGAATAACGCTGAGGCTTTCACAATATGGATTGGGTTTATCTGTCGTCGGCCAAGTATTTGAGATCAAGGGCTTTCATCTTGAACTTCGATGCAACATCGACAGTGAATGATTCAAACGTACCGACAATGCGTCCCCAGTCCAGGGCAAAGCTTCGTATGAAGTCCGTGTATTTCGAATAATCCTTATGAAACGACACTATTACAACATCTTTCCCGCCTAGACCTTGCCCGTCGGCGGCGAAGATAACGTTGGGACGCTTGCGCACCCAATCCATGGCTTCCCTCTGCACCTGTAACGCTTCCTCTTGAGTCGGATAGTATTTCATTTTGACAAAGGTGAACACCAGCATGTTGTAGCCCAGCTTGGTGAAATCCGGAACAATTGTATATGTCTCGATGTACCCCTCCTTTTCCAGCTTGCCCCTCATCCTTGTAATAGTGGGCTGCGACACTCCGAACTCCTTGGCGAGGTCTCGATCGCTTCTCTTAGAATTCTTGAGAAGCAACCTCATCAGGTCAAGCAATCTCTGCTCTTTCAAACGATAAACCGCCATCTACAAATATGCCGACTTCCCTCAATCATAAGTTTTAGCTTTTAAAAGCCTTATGAATCCTCCATATGGGGCCTGACGCTCACAAGCCCCTTTCTGGCGCACGTGTCTGCAAGTCTCCAGAGAGATTGTTTTCTCTTTTTCGTTGGTGGTTCATCATGGCTGCCAGCTTTCGCCATAGTGGCCAGCCGCTACGACAACGTCATAGATGTCTACGTCACCATCTCCATCGATGTCTTCAGGTGGTTGAGGCCATGCAACAGGCGGCAACACTTCACCATACCGACCTGCGATCATTACGATATCGTAGATATCCACGTCCCTGTCTGCGTCCATGTCCCCAGGGATCGTAATGAAAACGTGAACACCCGTTGCATTGTTGTCGGTGGTGTTTTCTTCATCTGGAACTGGCCATGCGTACGCGCTTATGATGTAGTTACCCTTGGCAACGTCTGCAGTAGCCCACAAGAAGGTAATTATCGAAGAAGTGCGGTGAGAGAGTGTTATGCTTTGAGTTTGAACGATTGTGGAGTTAGCGTAGACTGTTACGTTGGAAGCCTCTTGGAAAAAACCTTCATTTCGTAAAGACACGTTCAGTCTCAGAGTATAGCCTTTACCAATCACAGTTTTTTGGGGTTGAACTCTCTCCACAGCCAAGTTATGAAAGGCTTCATTTATCGTTCTGTTAGTGATGTAGAAGAACACAGGAAGCCAACGCAGAATCGTGGTTTCAATGCTCTCTGGAAACGGGTTGAACCAGTATTTGAGCCCGCCTTCCCACACAGTATTCGGGTGAGGGCCTGGCTCTCCGACGCCTTCCCATGTCTCGTTGTAGAATATTTCGCAGGTGAGAGCAAATACATTTGCAACACCGTACATCCAATCATCCCAAACGCCATAGGAGAAGTAGAAGTCACTCGCTTGTTGGTAGAGCGTTCCGCCAGTGATGCTTGAAAGATCCTGTGCAACTTCTATGAACCGTGCTTCATCTGGGGGAGGGGCAAGCGTACTTCCCCATGGATACAAAATGAGCTCAACTCCGGAGTGGAAGCTGATAGCATACGTGAAGTCATGTTCAAGGACGAAATCTCTTATTGCTTGCGTTTCCGGTTCTGAAAAGGGCTGTGGCCCTTTGTATATCTCCGATTGCCGTTGCGATGATCCAAGCTCCCACGCATAATCATAGTTTCTATTCAGGTCGACACCGCCTATCCAGTCTTCGGCGTATTCAGCGTCGCCATCGTTATCGATTCCTTCCCACCTGACGAATGTTGGATAGCTGGGATTGCTGTAGTCAATTAGTTGCTCTATGAACCCATCTTCATCTTCATCCTCGGGAGGATCCTCATCATCTATAGCGTCAAAGTCCTCATCGGTTGGTCGAGCGTTTTTCCTCTGCCAATCATTTGCTTCAAACAGTTCGAAGCCGTCAACATTCAGGGCTACAATAACATAAATCTCGCTTTTGTCCACAACTTTCGCCACGGTTTGGTTTGTCCCGTAATTTGTTGCCGCATAAACTGCAAAATACAATGATAACTCAGCAGTTATCGGTTCACGGGCATGGTGATACCCCACAAAGAGAATTTCAGGCTTAGTCTTCTGATCGCTTTCATTCGTTAAGCGAACGCAGTAAATATCCCTATTCAACCAGCTCTCGCCAATCGAAAAAACATCAACAATGTCAGGATACGTCTCGTTGAGTGCCAACAAAATCGTCACTATTTCCGTGTAGTTGCTGTAGTGCTCCCAGTCTATTGGAGGCAAAGCATACACTCCTTTCCCATTTGAGGCTTTGCCGCATATGGATGCTTGACAGCTATTCGACCCGCTCCCGAGAACGGGGCTCCCGAGATCGGGCGATTTCGCTGTCAGCCTCAACACCAGAGGGCATAAAATCAGCACAACTAGCATTACCCCGGTTACTGCCCTTCTGCACAACATAATTCCCAGAATGGGTTTCTCCGCCAATTATATCAGCTTTTAGGCAGCACGCGCGTAGACCCTTCTTAATGTGTAACCAATACTGAGAATCATTACCGTTCTTTCATAACAGTTAATGCAATCATGCAAGCAAAGTTGCATATTTGGAAGCTCCAGAATTGTCAGCCCGCATAAAATGCAAAAAATGCAACAGAAGAGATGCAACGAGTGAAGACGGCCTATGCGACAGCTGCCGCTTCGTTCTCATCCTAGACAGAATTGTAGAAGAAAGAACAGTCCCTGCCAAATCTCACTGACAAATCCTACACAATCGCCAAGATCTTCGTCTCCACTCGAAGCCATTACAGAAATGGCTCCGGATCGTTATGATATAACACAATTGAAGGAAGAACGACACGTTCCCTTGGAGTCTAATCGGAACAAAGCTGCCAGATTTCACATGACTTGGAAAAAAATAAGGAAAAAGTAATGATTGGCGGTTTAATATCAGAGCGCATGCCTTTCGCGACAGCACACGCAAATGGTTACCGACTAGTATCTGCCGCGTCTTCTTGGTGGTCTTCTCTTTCTCCAGCATTCTCGACAGTAAACTGGCCTACTGGGATCGGGCTTGAACGGGACTTCACATTCCTGTCCGCAGTCAGCGCAGACTGCCTTGTGCATCTCTCGGTCTTCTCTATACGACAATCGGTTTGCACCTCCGTGTCATAGTTACGAAGAACTAGGAATCTCCTGGAGTTCTAATTCTTGCGTGGTCAATCAGTGAACAGGCTGAACTATTAAAGCTTATGGCAGATAGTTCCAGAACAGAAGGTTCCCTTCAGCGCGAGACAGCGCAGCGCACTGATGGATCGAGAACTTCTTGACAGAAATAGGTGCAAGCGTATCCGTCAATTCGTTTTCAACGCAACGTCAGCTCCGCATTTGGGGCAGAACTTGGAATAAGCTGGAAGCTTGTTCTTGCATTGCAGGCACATTACATATGCTTTGCCTGCAAAGTCATCACGCGAGATTCCTGTATCCATAGTTGACTGTACTGATTGGGCTCTATAGAGGACAGAGATACCGGCGAAGTTTCCACCAATGGCCAGAACAGAGCCACCGACCAAAAGAAATACAGTGACCAGCTCATATTTCCCTCCGATTCTGAACTCGTACTCCCGCACAACAGGCTCTCCAAGGAGCGTGTAGTCTACATATTCTTTAGAAGCAACGTTCGCGAGTCCAGCTGCTAACCCCAAGAATACGCAGCCCAAAACGCCAAACAAGACTAACACAGAAAACAGTGGAGCTGACTTCACATCATTCCCTCTTCNTGGANCTTACGATTCCTTGCACAACTTCGGTTAGCTTCACACGAAAGCCCTCAAGAAACACCAACCTNTNCTCTAATCTTTCCNATTCTCAAAAGGTGAGGAAGATATGAAAATCTTATGAATCTGGAATCTNCTTTTTGAGACGATGGCCATCTTTCGCCNGCAATGNCNNTGCGAAGGACGTAAGTGTTCCTCGAGCTCCGTCACATATTGGGCTCGGTTATGNGGCTCGGCATTTTACNGAAATGACGATTCCAGTGATTGTCGAGAGTGANGCAACGCCCCGGTTGAGAAGGCTGGAGACAAACCCGTTTCAATGTTTGCATTAGTTATTCTATTACCGCGCTCTTTTGGNGAATAGGCTAAGCAATCGAAACAGATATATTTCGCCTATTCCCACTAATTTCTNCGGAGAAGAGGGGGTAGGCATACCATGATCTTGAACAAGTTAGACNACAGGCTCAGACCCATCAGAAGTCANGTGTGTGCATTAAGTTTGGTGATGCCTTGATGAGGAGCCGCCTTGAAGTCATTGCGGAAATACTCAATCTGTGCAAGAATCCTGCTACTAAAGCAAGAATAACATTTGAGGCAAACTTGTCATTCCTCCAGGTCAAGGACTATCTGTCATCACTGGAGTCACTAGGCTTCATCGAAGTTCACCGGCAAAGCCAAACTCGCTATGGAACGACCTTAAAAGGGCGCGAATTACTGAAAAACCTTAAGAAGCTGCTTAAGGCCCTCACGAGAAGCTAAGCCAGAGCAGGCGACTCTTGCACAAAGCTATTTAGATTTGCATCACACAAAACAATCTATGAGAACTTGTATTTTTACTGACAGTGAACGACAGCTCCTGGAGAGCTTATTAACCAGCGCCAAAACTGATAACGCTGCTGTATCCAAGATTTTGCGAAAAATCAGAAAAAACAAGGCTTTGTTTGATGATGTCTACCTCTATCTCCGCGTCAGAAAGACATTAACAGGCTAATGCATTTCATTCGACAAAGCTTGCGAGCGCTTGCCTCTGAAGCCGCAAGACCATGGCATAACAATATGCCATTAGAATCGCTCGTTTGCCATCAGTGAATTTGCCTGCGAAAGCGAAGACATAATTCCAGAAGGCGAAAGAGATTAAGATTTGCATTGGCGTAATTGCTGGTGCGCGCGTCAAGGTGGAACAGTGGAATGAGCAGTGCCAAACGAGTAAAATGCCGGGTTTGCTCGGATCGAGAGGCAGGGAACGACGGGATGTGCGATTACTGCAGGTATACTAAGCTTTTAGCTTCGATCGACAGGGCAAAGCTTCCCTGGTTTTACAGGCTAATTCTAAAGGTTCCAGGAGCCAGATTCCTTGAAAACGCTTCAGGTGTTTTCTGGGCACTAATCGTTCCCCTCTTCCTATTCATGAACATGCTTGCAAGTCTCTTCATCCTAGTGAACCTCCCATTTCCATCCAACATTCTTGTTTCAGCAATCACTCCGATAGCGGCGCTTCTAATTTTCGTCAAACTCAGTCTCGATAGGTTCATCAACTTCTGGAACTCCACAATCTCCAAGTCATATTTTGAATGGAATATTGACCGAACGATCGAAGAATACATCAGCATACTGAAGCGGAAGGAAGGGAAAGAGTGAAGATAATCCCGAGTGAATGTCTACTGCTTAGAAGGTTTAAACGCCTTAGCAGATGCAGATCCATAGCGATTCCCAGCCAGAGGAGGTTGGTTGCGGCAGACAGAAAAGAGACGATATACCCTTTGACGAAACTACCTCGAAGAGGAACCTACTCGCTGATAATCTTCGTATTGGACGAAGTGAGGGCAAATGTTGGACGGTTTGGCGAAAAGGTTTTCCCAAGAGGGTACTACGCCTACACTGGCTCAGCCTTGGGAAAGGGCGGAGCTAGTCTGGAAGGCAGGCTTTCGAGGCATTTAAGAGCTCAGAAGAGGAAACGTTGGCACATTGATTACCTTCTCGCCCAAAAAAACGTCGAATTAAAGGCAGCAGTAGTCGTCTGCAGTCGAGAAAAACTGGAGTGCGAATTTAACAGGCTTATAAAGAACCGCATGGAAGCTACAACTCCCATCTTGGGATTCGGCGCGTCCGACTGCAAAGCCGAATGCGAAAGCCACCTTCTGCGTTTTCCGCACGTGACAAAAGGCGAGGTTGTAGTTGAAAGAATGGTCTCCCTTGCTAGCGAACTCAGCAAAGCTTCCTCTGTCCGAGCCTTCAGAGTTCCAGAGTTTTAATGAGCGTGGGTGACTAGGCGCGTCCTAAAGCCCACAGGTAGAGGTTTCTTTCAGGCTCGAATTTCCTGACCAGAGATCCTCTTTCAACCTCAATCAGCACTAGCTCCGCTGTAACGTCGACAAGGCAACCGGGCAATACGTGTCCGCCAAACGCATCGCCCTTGCTGTCTCCTACAACAATGTGCCCGTGAACAACGAGCTCGCCATCGTCTTTCAGGGAAACGTTCCCTGTACACGACACTATTTCTAGCGGGCCGCTTTTCTCTATGGGCATGTATCTGCCTTCCTTGTAAAAGCCCAGAACCGCCTTCTTCAGCGTGCCTATAAGCAGGAAAAACCCGGAGTCAACGTCGTTTTGCTTTGCTGTTGAAGCAATACTCTCCAGTAGATCCTCATCTTCAAAGAATCTAGAAAAGACCGCGCGGTGGATTTTTGAGTCTAAACACTTCATGCTAGTTCCGCTAAGAATTGCCTAGGGTCAAGATTTTAAAAGTGTTTTGCACGAACTGGTAAATGCCGCAACGTTGGCATGCGGCGTTGTCATGGAAAGACGCCAGAATCAATTGGGTATAGAGAAACCTGAACATCTGTTGAAGGTTTCTTCAAAACTTTATTTAGAATATTAAATCTGTCTCAATCTGGATGCTTCATAATCATTATATCGCAAAACTTCCCCTTCAAAATCGTGATTCACTTGGACATAGAAGTAGAAAGACACAGGCTAAGCGCGTTTACCGACGGTCTGCTGATTGGTTTAGGTCTGCTGTTGGTTATCTGGGCCCTTTCTTCAATTGCCTCACTCTCCCTTGGAAACTCGATATTATGCATGGCCCAAATTCTGACGGGAGTACTCATGTTTGCAGCAGGAGGGTTTCGTGAGGCCTACGCGTGGGGCAGGTTTTCGTCGCAATCAGACGTTCCCAGACAAGTTCTAACAAGGCAGACTCAGTCGAACAGGCCTTTAAGGACTTCCGGGTTTTCTTCACGTACAACGACTACTCAGGTGCCCGCTCGGTCGCAAACGAACCTAAGAGGAGTTACAGCAGAGCAGATTCGAAGCTACCCCGGGAGCACACAAGCTCGCGAAACTGCAGTGCTTAAGGAAGACGAGCAGCGGACCTAGAAGAATCGGTTAACGCAAGCAGAAAGATCCGTGGAAAATTGCGACGCGGACACTGGTGCAGAAAGGTTTCTGTAAAAACCCCTTGTCGGGAAAGCCCTCAAAACCCTTATCTAATCTTCTTCGAATAGCGGCTAAGAGGCGGCGTATTTGATTGAACTAAAAACGAAGTTGATCGACCTGAGAGTCGGCAAAAGAATGGTCTTGCTTCATGAAAAGGACGCTCAGGAAATCGGAACCTTGGCTCATGATTGGGTCAAAATCGCTTCCAAAGACTCAAAGTCAATCGCCTTCGTTGATACTACGCAATCTTATCTGAAACGAGGGGAAATAGGGATTTTCAGAGACTTGTACGAGGAGCTGGAGATCGAAGAAGGTTCGGAAATCTCTATCTCCACGGCCCCTCCTCCTGAATCCATAAAGCTCATCCAAAGAAAAATAGAAGGCAAAGCCCTCAACAAAGAAGAATATCAAACGGTTGTCCGAGATATCGTCAACCACAAGCTGGGAGAGATACAAATAGCCGCCTTCCTCCTAGCCGAAGAATTCCACGGGTCAACAATGGACGAAGTTGAATTCCTTACTCGCGCAATGGTTGAAACAGGAACTTCAATCGACTTCGAACGACCCTGCTACGACAAGCACAGCACAGGCGGAGTGCCAGGCAACAAAGTCACGCTATTGATAGTTCCCATAGTAGCAGCGTCGAAACTACTTATTCCAAAAACGAGTAGTCGCGCCATTACTAGTGCCTCCGGAACCGCTGATACGATGGAAGTGCTTTCCGACGTGGAATTCGACGCCAGTGAACTCAAGGAAATCGCGTTGAGAACCTCCGGAGCCATAGTCTGGGGCGGAAAGCTCGGAATCGCCCCAGCTGACGATATACTAATCCGTGTAGAGCATCCTCTCAACATTGACCCTCAAGGGCAGATGTTAGCCAGCATACTATCTAAAAAACTCTCAGTTGGCGCTGACGGCGTGGTTATAGACATCCCTGTCGGGGAAGGGGCAAAAGTCACAACATTAGAAGCTGCTCGTAAGCTTGCCAAGAGCTTCGTGGAGCTAAGCGAGCGCTTCAACATACGATTACAGTGTGGGGTCACGTATGGAGGACAACCTGTGGGGCATATGATAGGCCCAGCCCTAGAAGCGAGAGAAGCCCTCCTGGCCCTCGAAGGAAGAGGCCCAGCAAGTCTTGTTGAAAAATCAACAGCGCTAGCAGGCATACTCCTAGAGATGGGCTTCGTAGCTCAGCCTGGCCAAGGCAAAGACTTGGCCAAAGAAATCCTAGCTTCAGGAAGAGCCCTGAAAAAAATGCGGCAAATCATTGAAGCCCAAGGAGGCAATCCAGACATCACCCCAGATGAAATCCACGTGGGAGAGCAGACCGTGGCAATCAGAGCCCCCTGTGACGGTTTCGTCACAAATGTCAGCAACGCTGCATTAACCGCAATCGCCAGAGCAGCGGGAGCCCCTATGGAAAAGGGAGCCGGCGTCGTGCTGTCCTGGAAGAGAGGCAACAAAGTGAAGAAAAACGACGTTCTCCTTGAGATTCACGCGGAACGAGCCTCCAAGCTCAACGACGCACATAACCTAGCCTTAACAACAAACCCCGTCACAATTGAAGGAATGCTCCTACACAAAATCCCTGAATTCATCTAAACGGAACTTCTCTCATCAATAATCGGCGCGCACAGCCAGACTTTGCAGTCTATTGGCACATCTGTCAGCCTTTCATTTGAGATCAATACTAAGCCTTATATCAAGCGTGGTGGTGGGTGAGGGAAAGAGTGGAACTGACGGAACTGGGAATCATCCTGAGGCGAGAGTTCTCATTCATCAGAGGCAACTACCGGATTCTAGTCATAAGCTGGGTGATAATGGACTTGGCTATGGAGATGCCTGTCCCGAATTTTCAGTATTATGTCCAAGCTTTGGGCGGAACTGGCTTAGCCTTGGGACTAATAGGATTCGCAAACTTCATCGCGATGGCTGCTGTAGCCTTCCCTGGCGGCTACCTTGCAGACAAATACGGACGACGTTGGCTAGTGACCACAATGACCTTTGGCATGGCATTGTCTTGGCTATTCTTCGCCATTGCCCCAACATGGCACTTCATAATATTAGGATCGATCATAAGCAGTCTCTGCCTTATTTACCAGCCAGCCTTGTTTGCGATGGTTCAAGATTCACTTCCACCAGAACGAAGAGGAATGGGCTCTTCAATCATCCAACTCATCCCTATCAACAGATCTTGTCCCCTCTGTGCACAGAGGCAAAGTAGTCGGCTTCAGAAATTTCGTGGGCTATATTGCAATGGGCTTGGGCATGCTGCTAGGTAGCTATTTTTACATAGCCTTCATTCCTCAGCTGCCATTCTATGTGTCGTTGGGATCGATGGGAATAGCAGGTTTGATATTCCTCCTTCTTGTACATGAACCAGCGAAGAGAGAGGGTGAGCTCGAGTAGTCGCTGTCACATGCGCTTCACCTACGTAAAGCCACAAGCACGGCAAACGTAAAATAGCAAATGTGGAGGAGATACTCCTCAGCGAAAAACTGGAAGGAAAGGCGGCAAACCTGATGACCGTTCATATAAAGTGGCTGGGCCACGCAAGCTTCCAAGTCAAGGCTAATGGAAAGTCGATTTACATCGATTTGGAGAAAAAAAGCCCGACTTACGAGAAAGCGGATCTAGTCCTCGTGACGCACTCCCATTACGACCACTGCGACCCATCTCAGATCAAGAAAGTCCGCAAAGACAACACAACTGTGATTGCGCCAAGAGACTGTTCCACGAAAATCGGCGGAGACGTGAAGACACTTAAACCGGGAGAAGAAGCAAAGATTGGGGGCGTAAAAATAAAGGCGGTCGAGGCATACAATAACAAGCGTTTCAGGTCGCCAGGAAATCCCTATCACCCCAAGGGGCTTGGAGTTGGTTACCTCATAGAAATCGAAGATACGATTATTTATCACGCCGGAGACACAGACTTCATACCTGAGATGGAAGAGCTCGGCCACGTGAACGTGGCTTTGCTACCTAGCGGCGACACCTACACAATGGACAACGTCGATGCTGCCGAGGCTGCATTGAGAATCAAGCCTGAAGCTGTGATACCCATGCACCGGTGGGACACAGACCCAAAAGAGTTCAAGAAGAGAGTAGCCGCCAGTTCCAAGATTAGGGTTGTGCTACTGCAGGAAGGCGAAGAGTATCAAGTGAACTAGAGACCCACGCTTAGATGTCAAAAGCCCATCTGAAGATTGGTCTGGCTAGTCTGTAAACGCCTTGACAAAAAAGGGAGTGGAGAAGCTACCTTCCTACAACCTTTCTTTTTGCAATCTCGATGTCTTCAGCCTTCACGGTTTTGCGTCCCGCATGCATGGCGTATTCAATAGCCTCCTTAGAGATTTTGATGCCAATCTCCTCCAGGGCAACCGCTAAAGCCATTGCTGCGCTTTCGCTGACTCTATCAGCTCTAGCTTTCTTGATGATTCGGTGCATAGGTGCAATAGACAACTCTAAATCAGCCATTTAACCGTCTCCGTAGCCCCTTTTTCTATTTAAGCCAGTACTTAAGGTTTTCTTAATCCCTCAAACCTCGCTATGAAACACTCTGACAGCTCAATCGCTCCAGCCAGCCCAAGGGAGTGCCTTAAGTGCATACGCCATGCAAATGTCCTACGGCAAACGAAAGAGATTTTGAGCGTTCTCCGTCGTTATATCACCAAGCTTTTCGACAGAAATCCCTCTGAGATCTGCTATCTTTCTTGCTGTAAAAACCAGGAAGGCCGGCTCGTTTCTCCTTCCTCTCATTTCCTGAGGAGCCAGCCAAGGGCTGTCAGTTTCTAGAAGAACTTTCGACAGGCTTATGGTTTTGACCAACCTGTGAAGCTTGGAAGCATTGGGAAAAGTAACGGACCCAACGAAGGAAATGTAGAAGCCCAACTCGATGCATTGCTTCGCCACTTCCATGCTTCCGGAGAAGCAGTGCATCACTCCCTGTATTTCTCCCTTGTATTCCCCAAGCGTGTGCAGAACGTCGGCAGTGGCATTCCGGCTATGGACTACGACTGGCAACCTAAGCTCTTGCGCAAGGCTCAGCTGTGCTTCAAAGGCCTTCTTTTGAGCTTCTCGTGGGGATAAGTCTCGGTAGTAGTCCAGTCCTATCTCCCCGACTGCAACAACCTTGCTATTCTGGGAAAGCCGCTTCAGCTTGCTCAGGACACTGTCGTCAAGTTGGTTAGCGTTGTGTGGATGAATTCCCACCGTTGCGAAAAGACCCTCATGTTCCTCGGCTAGTCTGATGGCTTCTCTGCTGCCATCTAAATCGAATCCGATGTTGATTATGACCTTCACACCAGCTCTCGCGGCTCGTGCTATCACATCTTCCCTGTCATCGTCAAAGCTTCTCCATTGGAGATGAGCGTGAGAGTCCACAAACATTTCTAACTTTCTCATTTGTTAATCTTTAGACATCAAAAGCTCTTTTATGTGCTTAAATATTTTCGAAACCGGCCTCCGGCCAAGCCTGGTTTCCATTCCAGTCGGAAAGCACAATAAACAACTCGCTCGCGCCACAGTTTCTCGGAAGATGAATGAAAAGCCANCTATAAGTGACTTGAGCAAAGAATGCATATATGTTCTAGAAAAAGTTCCATAATCAACTTAAGCTTGGAGAAAGANTGAANGGGAGAGGAGGTGAGTGTGTAGGGAGAAAGGAAAGGATACAATCTTTCCGGAGTTGTCATCTGTGAAGATGACTCACACTCACCACAAGATAATCGAGGGCAAGCGTGCCTAAATCTTTTGTTGTCAAAAGCAACACTCTAGCAGAGTGAGTTATGACAGCGAAGCTTGCTCCTTGCATAACCAATTCACTAGAAGCGTCTGGAAGCCAATTCCTCATCCGCAGCTCAAAGCCCCTGAACTTCATGTATGCATACGCTGATACGAAAGCACGTTTGAACACGAAGAGAGAGAAGACCGCCTAGCACCGCAAACAGGGGCAAAATGACACCTTTACAATAGCTACACAGCGTGTACGTCTCAACATTCTCATGAGGCCCCAGAAGAAGATTCCCCGAGGTGAGGAGAATTTGTGAAAACCAATCCGACCAAATCGCTTTTATGGAAGCCGGGAATTAAATACAAAAGAAACCAGAAAAGGAAAGGTCTCGAAAGCCGAAGAATATAGGATTGATGAAGACTTTGGGCAAAG